>ENA-OVGB01001429-OVGB01001429.1-human-gut-metagenome-genome-assembly--contig:-NODE-1429-length-21068-cov-4.000714_pt1 | contig 21068 bp, 15 predicted proteins | sample MGYA00237767_ERZ505413 | MGnify/ENA primary metagenome ERZ505413 (study PRJEB26158, sample SAMN06016410) | human gut metagenome | biome: human gut; feature: ankylosing spondylitis patient; material...
TCTTATGCGGATAATCAGTTTAATATATTGAATTTATTTTATTTTTTGAATCATCTCTCCAAGCTCCGCACAAAAAGACATTTGTGAAGAGCCCGCAGGAGCTCGTAATTATCTTGCAATTTCAGACTACTTGCTGGTAAAGTATCGGCCGATAGTTTTTCTTCTCGTTTTTCTTCGGCGACATGAACCTTATTCTCTGGAGGTTTTCACCATGGCTCTCAATATCCTCATTATAGGCGGCGTTGCGCTCGGCCCGAAGGCCGCCGCCCGTGCCAAGCGCCTCATGCCCGACAGCAACGTCACCATGATCGACCAGGGCACCTATATTTCCTACGGCGGCTGCGGCATCCCCTACTTCGTGGGCGGCGACGTTCCTCAGATGAACGGCCTGCGCACCACGAATGCCGGCGTCGTCCGCGACGAAGCATTCTTCAAGGAACTCAAGGGCGTCAACGCCATCTGCCACACGCGTGCCCTTTCCATCAACCGCAAGGAAAAGACCGTCACCGTCGAGAACACCCAGACCGGCGAAAAGAGCGACATGCCCTACGACAAGCTGGTCATCGCCACGGGCAGCAGCCCCCGCATCCCTCCCATTCCCGGCGCGGACCTGAAGAACGTCACCTCCGTCACCTGCCTTGAGGCCGCCAAGGCCATTCAGGAACAGTGCGCCGCCCGCAAGATCAACCACGCCGTCATCATCGGCGCCGGCTTCATTGGTCTGGAAATGGCCGTGGCTCTTGCCGACATGTGGGGCATCCAGGTCACCGTCATCGAAATGGTGGACCACGTTCTTCCCGCCCAGCTCTGCTACAACTTCAGCCAGATGGCCAAGCACGACCTTGAGGAACTCGGCATCACCGTGCTCACCGGCGAAGCCGTGAAGGAACTCAAGGGCAAGGACGGCGCCGTGTGCGAAGTGGTGACCAACAAGCGCACCATCGAAGCCGACGAAGTCATCTTCTCCATCGGCGTGACGCCCAACTCCAAGATAGCTTCCGATGCCGGCATCGCCTGCCATCCCCGCGGCGGCATTCTGGTGAACACCCACATGCAGACCTCCGACCCCGACATCTATGCCGGCGGCGACGTGGTCGTGCTGCGCAACCTCATTTCCGGCGATCTCACCTATCTGCCCCTCGGCTCCATGGCCAACAGACAGGGCCGCGTCATCGGCACCAATCTGGCCGGCGGACAGGCCACCTTTGAAGGCGTAGTCGGCTCCTGGTGCGTGAAGCTGAACAAGATGTATGCCTCCGGCGCCGGTCTCACCCTGCATCAGGCCCGCATGGCCGGCTTCGACGCCATCGAGGTCAGCATGGAAGGTTCCGACAAGGCTCACTTCTATCCCGGACACACCAACACCAGCATCAACGTGGTGGTGGACAAGCAGACCCGCCGTGTTCTCGGCATTCAGGGCATGAGCACCGACGGTTCCGCCGTCAAGGCCCGTACCGACGCCGTGGCCGCCATGCTTCAGGTCTCCCGTCCCACGCTGAATGACCTGTCCAACCTCGAAGTCTGCTACGCTCCGCCCTTCGCCTCCGCCATGGACGTGATCAACGCCGCCGGCAACGTGGCCGACAACGTGGTGAACGGCTATCACAACATTATTTCCCCCGACGAATTCGTCGATCTGTGGAATAACCGCGACAAAAACAACTATCTCTTCGTGGATATCCGACCCGCCAAGGCCGGCAAGCCCATTGAAGAACGCCATCCCGGTCAGTATCTCTCCCTGCCGCTGGAAGAATTCAACGCCCGCGCCAAGAAGGAAATCCCCACCGACCGCCCCGTGGCCCTCGTGTGCAATACCGGCACCCGCGCCTACGAAGCGCAGCTCAAGCTGCGTGAAATGGGCATTGAAACCGTGAACTCCGCCGGCGGCCACACCGCCCTGCGCAAGCGCGGCGACGAAGAAAAGTTCTGATGACGGAGATTCTCTTCCGTTGAATCGAAGGAAGGGCGTCTTGCGACACTCCTTTCCTCCGAGTTGAAGAACAGGGCGGGACATACCGGAACACTCCGGAATGTCCCGCCTTTTTTCGCACGTATGAGAGGAGTGTCCGTGCATCTTGCGCGCTTTTGGCGGATGTAGCATAGTGGGCCGAGAGGACCTTATGGCAGCATCTCTTTTTTCCCGTCCGTTCTTCCGCCTCTACCGCACGCTCTGGACGCTTGCCCGGCCGCTGCTGCGACGCAGCAAACGTCTTTCGGACGGCTGGAGCGAAAGGCTGGCCTCCGCCGACCATCTCCCGACCGAAACGGCCGCCCCCGACGGCCACGCCGCGGACATCTGGATTCAGGCCGCCTCCGGCGGCGAGGCCCGCCTCGCCGTGGAAATATGCCGGAACTTTTCCCCTGCCTCCGATCTGCGCATCCTCATGACCACATGGACGAGACAGGGAAGGGACGTGATGGAAAGCGCGCTCGAGGAGCTGCGGGCAAGCCATCCCCGACTGCGCGTCATGGTACGCTTCGCCCCCTTCGACCATCCCGACATCGTCCGCAAAGCGCTTGCCGCAGTCTCTCCCCGCCTGGTGGTGCTGCTGGAAACGGAGCTGTGGCCCGGTCTTCTTGCCGCCTGCCGCGAAAGGAACATTCCCGTCCACGTGTTCAACGGGCGCATCAACAGCTCCACGGCACATTTCGGCAAGCTGATCTCCTCCCTCATGACCGAACTCTCTCCCGTAGCGGTTCATGCCATCTCGCGGTACGACAAGCAGGCCTTTTCCTCCATTTTTCCCTGCACCGTGGACATGATGCCGAACATCAAGTTCGATCTTGCCGCACAGGCGCTCGACATTCCGCTTTCCTCGCACTCCTCGGCCTTCCGCGCCGCCGGTCCGGTCTTTCTTTTCGCCTCCGTGCGTCAGTGTGAGGAAACCCGTATTCCCGGACAGCTGGCCAGACTTTACAAGGCCGTTCCCCATGCCGTCGTCATCATCGTGCCCAGACATCTGCACCGTGTGGCCTACTGGAAAAGCGTTCTGGAGGACCTCGCCTTCATGCCGCTTCTGCTCTCTGAACTCGCCCCCGGCAGCACGCTTCCGCGCAGACATGCGCTCATCTGGGACCGGTTCGGAGATCTGCCCAGACTCTACGCCTCGGCTCAGGCCGTATTCGTGGGAGGCAGCTTCGGACAGGGAGGCCAGAACTTTCTTGAAGCTCTTTCCGCAGGCCGCATTCCCTGCATCGGGCCCTCGGCGCACAACTTTCTGTGGGCCATGGGCATAGGCGATCCGTCCATGCCCTCGCTGAAGGACGCGGGTCTTCTGCACGTGGCACACACGCCGAAGGATGTCATAGACATCATGATCGAGCAGGCATCCGCCGTTCCCGACAGGACGGAAGTCCGGGAAAAATTCAGAACATGGCTTGAACCCCGCCGCGGGGGCGCCGCCTTCACGGCGCGCACGCTGGAGTCGCTTCTCGACAGGACGCACTGAACGGCCTGCCCGGATTCTTCCGCCTTTTCTCCTGTACAAAGAAGCCTCGCCGCAACGGCGCCTGCGCGCCGGATGCAGGCAGTTCCAGGTCTCCCCGGTCCCCGAGCAGCGCTGAACCTGTGTTCCCGGCGGTCGGGGACATGCCGTGCGGGACACAAAAGTCTGTCTGCCCCTGCCCGGCCTCAGATCCGAAGCATAAAGCACGGAAGAGGACTCTCCCGTGTGACGCCTGCTCCCCTTCTTCAGAAAAACGGACCTGCCCTCCACGACTCAGGAGCGCATCCAAAAAACGCACGCTTCCGCCATAGCCGTGCGCAGCAAAACATCCGGCAAAGACGCCTTTTCCCGCTCCCTTACGTTCCCCCTCTGGACAGGACAAGCCCCCAGGACATATATTATTTGCGCGGAATGTTCCGCGGAATTTTTCATAAGGGTATACCCATGCGCATATTCCTCATTCCCGTCATGCTCAGTCTTCTTCTGAGCGGCTGTCTTGCCAGTCCCTTCGGCTCCGCCGACGCGCCCGAAGTCCCCATACCGGAAACTCCCCTTTCTCCCGTGCCTCAGTTCATCTCCATGAACAACTCCGGCGCACAGGCCTCCATCGATGACCCCACCTTCGGCGGCGTGGTCGACGTCATGGTGGAAGGCTCGTTCACGTCGGCCTCGGGCCGGGACTGCCGCAGAGCCGTGGTCAGTCAGCCTCCTCACGAAGCGGAAATCGTGGTCCTCTGCCGTCAGGGCGAAGGATGGGAGCTCATGCCCCGCGTCTGGGGCCGCGGCCTCGAGTAAGCCTTTTCCGTTTTTCCGGTTTCATTTTTTCTCCGTCTCTTCCCAGCCTTCGGGCAGGAGTTTGTCGTGCGTCTCTTTCTTCTCCTTCTTGCCATGCTGCTCACCCTGTCGTCGCCGGTGCAGGCCGCGCAGTCGAGCAGCACGGCCACAGCCACGGCTACGGCCACAGCCACGGCCACGGCCTCTTCCTCGGCATCTTCGCAGGATCCTCAGCCTTTCGGCTGCAATCTCTTTCAGGGCAATTTTTCCTCGGGCGGATCGGCTTCCACCGTGCAGAGCGGTGACCGCATCCTCATCCGTCTGTGGGGCAGCCGTACGCTCGACGACGTGTTCACCGTGTCCCAGAACGGCTCCCTCGATCTTCCGGACATAGGAAGCATTCCGCTCTTCGGTCTGCCCCGCGGCGACGCCACTCAGATTCAGCAGTCCATCATCAGCAAGCTGAACGTGTCCGGCATCACCGACGTCCAGGTCTACGCGCGTCCTCTCGACACCCAGAACGTCTCCGTGTTCGTCACAGGCTTCGTCAATCATCCCGGCAGCTATCAGGGGACCGCTTCCGACAATATCCTCTCGTTCCTCGACAAGGCGGGCGGCATCGACTCGCGCCGCGGCAGCTACCGTGACATCCGGGTTCTGAGAAATCAGCAGGTGCTCGCCACCGCCGACCTCTATCCCTTCATCCTGCGAGGCCAGATTCCCTCCATACGTTTCAACGACGGCGACACCATCGTCGTCGGTGAAAAGGGACCTACGGTATCGGCCAGCGGAGAGGTGCGCAATGCCGCACGCTTTGAATTCGAAAAAGGCAAGATGAACGGCGAAGCCCTCGCCAGGCTGGCCGATCCCAATTCCAAGGCCTCTCATGTGAGCATTTCCGGATTTCGAAACGGCGTGCCCTACAATCAGTACCTGTCCCTCAAGGAATTCAACAAGCTCAAGCTGGAAAACGACGATCAGGTCCGCTTTCAGGCCGACACCACGGGCAGCACCATCATGGTGGAGGCGCAGGGCGCCATTCTCGGCTCCTCCCGCTTTCCCGTCCGGCGCAATGCCCGCCTTCAGGAAGTGCTGAGCTATATTTCCGTAGACCCGGACAGAGCCAATCTGTCCGGCCTGTACATCAAGCGCATCAGCACGGCAAAACAGCAGAAAAAAGCCATCGAAGACGCCCTGAACCGTCTGGAACACAACGCCTATACGGCCACCTCCTCCAGCAACGACGAGGCTCAGATCCGCGCCAAGGAAGCGGAGATGCTCTCAAGCTTCATCGACCGCGCCCGCAAGGTGGAACCCGAAGGCATCGTCGTCGTGGGCAGCGGCGGCAAGATCGCCGACATTGCTCTGGAAGACGGTGATGTCATCGTCATTCCCGAAAAGACGGACGTCGTCATGATAAGCGGCGAAGTCATCATGCCGCAGGCCGTGGTCTGGAACGAGGACCGCGACATGGATGACTACATCAAGAGCGCCGGCGGCTTCAGCAACCGTGCCGATGCCAACAACATCCTTGTGGTGCATCCCGACGGCGAAGTCACTCCCAAGGCCAAAAAGGTTCAGCCCGGCGATCAGATCCTCGTTCTGCCCCGCGTGGATTCCAAGAACATGCAGGCCGTCAAGGAAGTTTCCGAGATCCTGTATCAGGTGGCCGTGGCCTGCAAGGTCATTCTGGATCTGTAAGACGACCGCACGCCGCGCGGCCCATGGAAAAGGCGCTTTTGAAGTCGTGAACTTCAAAAGCGCCTTTTTCGTTTTCGGCACTGCTTTTCATCGAAAGAACAAAACGCCGCACGCCGCGCCGGAAAGACGCCGAAAGGCTAATCCTCTTCTCCGCGTACTCTGCGGCACACGTCCACCACCCAGCGGTCAAACCTCTTGCGCTCGCGCCGGTATTCCCTGCGCATGCGGGTAAGCAGGCTCATGCCCCGGGGTTCACGGCCCGTTCTGCGCACGAACTCCTCCCGAAGCTGCGGGATATGCCATATTTCCAGAGGCTCAAAGAATTCCATGCCCTTTTCATCAAAGAGCCGCAGCATCTCCTTCCACTGCCAGCTCGGCTGACAGGGCGGAAGGCTCTCCACCGGAATCCCTTCATACCACTCATCGGGAATCCGGCGCAGCCGAAGATGCTTTTCATCCCAGTCCCGGAAATAAAAACGATTGATGCGCTCCGCCTCATCCGGTCGGCGCACGAGTTCCACGCAGTGATACCATGCGATCTTCAGCTGATAGGGAAGCAGCTCCGCCGCCGTGAAGTGCAGAACAGCCCCCTTCTCCAGAGGACATTTCGTCACGTTGTCTCTGGCGTCCGACCCCGGCGTGCGCGGCATGTGCAGAAAGCCTCCGTAGGGCGGAAGGTCGGGGGCGTCGCGTACGATGACGCCCCGGTAAATCCGATGGAACTTGCTGTAGTCTCCGTCCCGGTACACATGCGTGCCTCCCCACAGCGTGAGCCAGCGGAGCGAAAGCTTGTGTCCGGGCTCAAGCCTGTCCATGAGCTCACGGCCATAGCGGCGGAAAGGAGCCGTGAGCACCTCGTCGGCGTCCAGACACAGAAAATGCGTGGCCCCCTGTCTGCGGGCCTCGTCGACAAGGGCCTGACGGATGACCTTCTCCTTGCCCTGGGAAAAGCCTGAAAGATCGCCTTCCATTTCGAGCACCGTACCGCCATGGGCCCGCACAATCTCCCCCGATTGATCGGAAGAGTGGTCATCCATGCCGATAATGCTGTCTGCCACGCCTTGAAGCGAAGCCAGACACAAAGGCAACATTCTGGATTCATTACGAAATGGAATAAGAGCCGCAACTTTCATGCCGGTCATGGAACGTCTCCCCCCGATTTTCGGGCAACATACCACAGCCCCCCGGCAAAGCCAAGAAGCCCACGTCTCTCCTTTTGACTCGAGCAGCAAACGCGGATATAAAAAAGAACTGGTCAACGATCCCATTCCGTTCTTTCGGAGCAGTCATGTCCGCAGATACTTCCCTACTTTTCCATGGTACTCCCGTCAGTGAAGACATCGTCCGTGCAGCCTCGACCGTCCGCTTTCTGGTTCTCGACGTCGACGGCGTATGCACTGACGGCAAGCTCTACTTCCAGGAGAACGGGCATCCCATAAAGTGCTTCAACGCGCAGGACGGCATCGGCATAAAAACGGCCCTCATGGCAGGGATCGGCATCGGCATCATCACGGGCAGAAGCGATCCCTGCGTGCTGGCAAGGATGTCGCAGCTCGGCGTGAAGGACTATTATGCCGGCTTTGAATCGAAGCTGCCCAAGCTTGAAGCCATCCGCCAGAAATATCATCTCAAGAAAGAGGAAATGGCCTATCTCGGCGACGACTGGATCGACCTTGATCCCATGCGCTCGGTGGGCATGCCCATGGCCGTGGCCAATGCCGTCGAACAGGTGAAGAAGGAAGCCCTGTACGTCACCTCCGCACACGGCGGAGAGGGCGCCGTGAGGGAAGCCGTCGAATTTCTGCTTGCCTCCCGCAGGGACGGCAAGAATCCCGCGGACCTCTGGACTGCGGCCACGGGACCGGCCAGAGCATGAACGACTCCTTGAAACGCACCCTTGCGCTCGTCGTTCTGGGCGCCGCCCTGTGGGGCGGCTGGTACGGATGGCAGAGCTGGAAAACCCGTCAGGCACTGGAAGCCATGGAAAACGTGGTACGTTCCGCAGACCTGAACAAGCTTTTGTCCGACCCTCCCGAGGAAGTGAAGAACTCCGTGGATCTCGCCGTGCGCGGCATACACCTCTCGCAGGGGCACGAAGGTCAGAAAAGCTTCGACCTTGACGCCGACTGGGCCACGCTGAACCAGGACTCCGGCGCCATCACCGTGCGCGATCCCGACATTCACTACATGCTGGAAAAGACGGAAGGCGAAACTGATCGCGTCGTCCATGCCACCTCAAACGTAGGAAGAGTGGAAGACAGCAATCAGAAAGTCTCCATGTCCGGCAGCGTGAAGGCCACCTATGAAGACAGCGTGCTCAGCGGAGATCTGGCCGTTTTTCTCAACAGCGACCGCACGCTTACCTTTCCCGACGGCGCCGTGCTCAACGGCCCCGTGCTTTCCGGTACGGCATCCCGCCTTGTGTGGGACCTCAACACCAACATTCTGACGGGCGACCAGGGCGTGCGCATGCGCTGGATTCCGTCCGGCTCCGCTTCTTCCGACGGCGCAGACGACGCCGATCCCTCATCCGATGCTGCGCCAAAGAACGCGCAGGAGGCAAGCAAGTCATGAAAAAACTTCTTTTCACCCTTCTCATCTGCGTATTCTGCACGAGCGGAGCCATGGCCGCGCCTCTGCCCGGAGGCGACAGCAACCTGCCCGTGGACGTTACTGCGGACAACATGGTCTACAACGCCGACAAGAACACCGTCGTCTTTCAGGGACGCGTGGAGGCCGTGCGCGGAGAGTTCAGGATGTGGTCGGATACGCTGACGCTGTTTCTCAAGTCCCGCGGCGACGCCGATCAGAAAACGAAGAATTCCACCACGCAGGCCATGCAGGGCAGCGATCTCGACCGCATAGTCGCGGAACGCAACGTCCGGTTCCAGAACGGCACGCAGACGGGCTCCTCGCAGAAGGCCACCTATTATTCCGCAAAGAATCTGCTCGTTCTTGAAGGCGATCCCATCCTGCATGACGGCGACAACTCCATCCGGGGCAACGTCATCCGCTACTACGTCGATGAAAACCGCAGCGTCGTGGAAGGAAGTCCGAAGCAGCGCGTTCATGCCGTGTTCTCCTCCAACGACAAGAAGGGAAAGTAACATGAACTCCATGCTTTCCGCCCAGCACCTGTGCAAGCGCTACGGACAGAAGGAAGTCGTTCACGAAGTCTCCGTGGCCATGCAGCAGGGGGAAATCGTCGGTCTTCTCGGCCCCAACGGCGCGGGCAAGACCACGTCGTTCTACATGATCACCGGCATCATCAAGCCGACCGCAGGACAGGTCATGCTCGACGGACAGGAGATCAGCACCTGGCCTCTGTACAAGCGCGCCCGCGTGGGTCTCTCCTACCTGCCGCAGGAAAGCTCCGTGTTCCGCAGGCTCACGGTACGGCAGAACCTTCAGATCATCCTCGAACATACCGGTCTTTCTAGGGCGGAGCAGAAAAAGCGCGCCGATCAGCTCATGGAGGAGTTCGGTCTCACGAGGCTGGAAAAATCCTATGCCTCCTATCTTTCCGGCGGTGAGCGCCGACGCCTCGAGATCGCCCGCTGCCTTATCCGCGATCCTCTGTTCGTGCTGCTCGACGAACCCTTCGCAGGCATCGACCCTCTGGCCGTCGGCGACATTCAGGAACTTATCCGCAGCCTCAAGGAACGCGGCATAGGCGTGCTCATCTCCGACCATAACGTGCGCGAAACCCTTTCCATCTGCGACAGGGCCTACCTTATGTTCCAGGGCAACATCATCCTTTCCGGCACGCCCGACGAAATCGTGAACAACGAGCGGGCAAGAGAGGTCTATCTCGGTTCGGACTTCCATCTGGGATAATCCTTCTGCCGACCTTCCCTTCGCAAAAAAGCATCCGCGCCCCGGGGCCCCTGCCGGAATTCTCTTTTCCCGACAGGGCCCGGAGCGCGGATGCTTTGTCTCCGGCGTGAAGGAAGAACGGTTTTCTGATGCAGCAGACGTCCGGCAATCCTCCCGTCTACTTTTTGTCGTCTCCGCCGTCGAAGCAGCGCACGTAGGCCGCATAGCAGGCGGCCACGGGAGAATCCGGCGGCAGCTTCAGACCTCCGAGACGGGGAGGTCTTGGAGGCGGAGGAATCACGGGGACCGGCGTGATGTCCACGCGGCGCAGGGACTCCTTGCCGAGCAGCAGATGAAGTTCCACCTTGTGGAAATAATCCTCGTCCATGAAGGCGTTCACACGCTCCAGGATCTCCGGCACGGCGTAGGAAAGTTCCTGCATGGCGCAGGAGTCGTCCGCTCCGACAAGAAGAATATCCTTGCGGTGGCCCAGAGGATGCGCCAGCACGGCGATGTCCGGCCCCATGACGACTTCCCAGTTTTTCCACAGCTGCGTGAGCATGCCGTGCTGAGGTTCCATGCCGTGCGCAGAGAGCCAGCCGTCCAGTCCGTCGCTGAGCGACGAGGTCCTGCCGGATCTCTTGCCGAGGTCGAACCCCGCAAAGCGCCTGTAATGCTTCCTGCCGTCCATGAAACAAGGCTACCAGAGTTGCCCGGAAACGAGAAGCCCCCGCACGCGTCAGCGTGCGGGGGCAAGACTCAAAAGCTTTCGGAAAGACCCGAAAAGCAGCGGCATCTTTCCCGGCCGGGTCCTGCGCATCGCGCAGGAGCCTCTTCACGCGGGACGGATACCCCTCTCCGGTATCAGCCGAGAATGGCCTTCAAATCCTCGTCAGGCGTGGAAATGGGACGGATGCCGAACTCCTTCACGAGGAAATCGAGCACGGCGGGGGAAACGAAGGCAGGCAGAGAGGGGCCGAGGTAGATGTTCCTCACGCCGAGATACAAAAGCGTGAGCAGAATGGCCACGGCCTTCTGTTCGTACCACGAAAGCACCAGCGTAAGCGGCAGATCGTTCACGCCGCAGTTGAAGGCACCGGCCAGGGCAAGAGCCACCTGAATGGCGCCGTAGGCGTCGTTGCACTGGCCCATGTCCAGAAGGCGGGGAATGCCGCCGATGCTGCCGAGATCAAGATCATTGAAGCGGAACTTGCCGCAGGCGAGCGTGAGCACCACGGTATCGGCAGGCGTCTTCTTCACGAACTCCGTATAGTAGTTGCGGCCGGGCTTTGCGCCGTCGCATCCGCCCACAAGGAAGAAGTGTCGGATGGCGCCGGACTTCACGGCTTCCACGATGGTTCCGGCATGGGCAAGCACGGCTTCGCTGCCGAATCCGGTGGTGAGGGTCTCACCGCCGTTGATGCCGGTAAAATGCCTGTCTTCCGCATAGCCGCCGAGCTCCAGAGCTCTCGCGATGACGGGAGAGAAGTCCTTGTTCTCACCGATGTTCGTCATGCCGGGGAAGCGGACGACGCCCGTGGTGAACACGCGGTCGGCATAGCCGTCCTTCACGGGCATGATGCAGTTGGTGGTGAAGAGCACGGGAGCGGGCACCCCGTCGAACTCCTTCTGCTGATTCTGCCAGGCCGTACCGAAATGCCCCTTGAAGTGGGCATACTTTTTAAGCTCGGGATAGGCGTGGGCAGGCAGCATTTCGCCGTGCGTATAGACGTTCACGCCCTTGCCTTCCGTCTGGCGAAGAAGAAGAGCAAGATCATGAAGATCATGGCCGGACACGATGATGAAGGGGCCCTTTTCCACGGTGCGGGACACGGTCACGGGCACGGGAGTGCCGTAGGTCCTGTTGGCATCGTTCAGAAGCTCCATGCAGGCCAGATTCACCTTGCCGGCTTCCATGACGGCGTCGAGCAGCGTTTCCTTGCCGGCGTCGGCCGCCAGCAGCGCCAGTCCGCGATACAGAAAATCGCTCACTTCCTCAAGATTTCTGCCGAGCACGCGCGCATGGCTTGCGTAGGCCGCAATGCCCTTCATGCCGAACAGAAGCAGAGACTTCAGGCTGCGCACGTCTTCCGGAGCCTCCCAGACCCGGTTCATGTCCCAGGCTTCGGCCACGCCGCTGTCCTTGCGTATCTTGCGCACCTGCTCCACCATGGCGGCCAGAGAAAGATCATCGAAATTCACGTTGGTCAGCGTGGTGAACAGTGCGTTTTCCACCAGCGTGTCCAGCTCCGCCGTGCGGGTGCAGTTGCCGCCCGCCGTCAGCGCGACAAGCTCTCCTACGAGCATGTCCTGCAGATTCGCCGTACCGGGCTTCTTGCCGCAGACGCCGCTTTTCGTGCAGCCCTTGCCGCCCGCCGTCTGCTCACACTGAAAACAAAACATTTCGCTCATTGCCTTCCTCCGAGAATTTGTCTGTGCAACCTGTTTGAGGTCCGATTCTTGCAAAGATACGGGCCATTCGCCTCAAAAACTGTGCCCGTGATCACAGCATGACACGATTTTCCCCGTGCGCGGATTACTTTTGCAATTAAATAATTCCGGAAGACGTGCAGACTGTTCCGACCTATCCAGGCACTTTTCCCCGTATGACTATCCTGTTCAGAAAGGAAGCGCAGGAAAAAAGAACATGCTCTGCACAGCGCTTATTTTTTCCCGTGATCCTCCTTCTGTTCACGGCTCCATGCCGTGTAGGGAAGACGGGAAAGCTCCACGTTGAGATACCGGGAAATCTTGCTCACCTCATCGCCGAGCCAGGACGGACGCACAAAGGGCTGATCTTCCGATTCCAGTTCGATTTCCGCCACAACAAGCCCCTGATTGGCTCCGAGGAACTCGTCCACCTCCCATACGCTGCCCTCGCAGGTAAACGTGTGCCGAAGCTTCTCAATGATCTCGCCCGGAGCAAGACCATCCAGAAGAGCCTGCGCCTCATCAAGAGGAATCTCGTATTCAAACTCGCTGCGGGCTATGCCCTCTCCACGGTACTTGATGGTGAGCATGCCCTTCTCGCCGGCCACGCGCACGCGCACCGTACGATCCTGCGTGCGGGCGATGTAGCCCTGACGGAACAGCGTTGTCGTTCCCATGCCGCGCCAGCCGTCGTTCCTGACCAGAAACTTGCGCTCAATTTCCTGCTGCTTCATGCGCTTTCGCTCCTTTTCATTCCCCGCCGGACACTCCGGCCCGGCCGGAGGTCCTGTGCCGCCATAAAAAAACGGGGCGGAAAGCTGTGCTTTCCGCCCCGCGTACATTCATGCAGAATCAGTGATTAGTCGTTGAACTTCTGCTTGAGAAGGTCACCGAGGGTCTGGCTGATGCTGTTGTCGCCGGAATGGTAATCCTTGGGCTTGCGGCGTTCTTCATCGTCCTTGATCTGCTTGATGGAGAGGCCGAGACGGCGTTCATCAGCGGAAACATGGATGATCTTGGCCTGGACCACGTCGCCTTCCTTGTAGAGTTCGGAAGGAGACTTCACCTTCTTGCCGAGTTCGGTCACATGGATGAGGCCTTCGATGCCTTCTTCCACTTCAACGAACAGGCCGAAGTCGGTCACGTTGGTCACGGTGCCGGTGATGATGTTGCCCACAGGATAACGGGCAGGCACGGTGCTCCAGGGATCTTCGGTGAGCTGCTTCATGCCGAGGGTGAACTTTTCGTTCTCCTTGTCCACGGTCAGGACCTTGGCCTGAACCACGTCGCCGACCTTGTACAGTTCGCCGGGATGACGCAGCTTCTTGGTCCAGGAGATGTCGGACACATGAATGAGGCCGTCGATGCCGTCTTCGATGCCGATGAACATGCCGAATTCGGTGATGTTCTTGATGACGCCTTCAATGACGGTGCCTTCGGGGAAGCGTTCACCGACGAGTTCCCAGGGATTGGGCTTGACCTGCTTCATGCCGAGGGAGATGCGCTTCTTTTCGCTGTCCACGCCGAGGATGACCACTTCCACCTCGTCGCCCTGATGCACCATCTGGGAAGGATGACGGAGCTTGCGGGTCCAGGACATTTCGGAAATATGCACGAGGCCTTCCACGCCGGGTTCGAGTTCCACGAACACGCCGTAGTCAACAAGGTTGGTCACCTTGCCCACATGGTGGGAGCCTTCGGGGAAGCGGGCGGTGATGTCCTGCCAGGGATCGGGCACAAGCTGCTTGAGACCGAGAGAAACCTTCTGGTTTTCCTTGTCGAAGGAAAGAACCTTGAGTTCCAGTTCCTGGCCCAGGGAGACCATTTCGCGGGGATGACGGATGCGCTTCCAGGACATGTCGGTGATGTGCAGCAGACCGTCGAGGCCGCCGAGGTCGACGAACACGCCGTATTCGGTGATGTTCTTGGCCTTGCCCTTGACGATCTGGCCTTCGGCCAGGGTCTGGAGCAGAGCGGCGCGCTTGGTGTCGCGTTCCTCTTCGAGCAGCACGCGGCGGGAAACGATGACGTTGCTGCGGCGGCGGTTGATCTTGAGAACGCGGAATTCAAACTGCTGGCCGACCAGAGCGTCCATGTCCGGAACAGGACGGAGGTCCACATGAGAACCGGGCAGGAAGGCTTCCACTCCGCCGAGATCGACGGTGTAGCCGCCCTTGATGCGGCGGGTGATGGTGCCGGTGATGGTGCCGTTCTTTTCCAGCACGTCTTCGAGCTGGTCGAACAGCTGCATACGCTTGGCCTTGTCAAACGAAAGGGTGATGGTGCCATCCATTTCGTTCTTGCGGACAACGTACACATCGACGCGGTCGCCGACCTTGACCGTCATATTGCCCTGAGCGTCCCGAAATTCCTCAGCGGGGATCTGGCCTTCGGACTTGAAGTTCACGTCCACCAGCACAGTATCGTCGTCCACGCGCACGACTTCGCCCTTGACGATGGAGCCTTCTTCAAGGTCGCCCATGTCGGGGGTGAGATAGTCTTCAAGTGCGCTCGCAAAGCTCATTTCGGAATCGATTTGGTTTTCCATGTTTTCGGCAGTTGCCATACGGATCCTCCAACCTAACAAACAGATTTCCGCCCTCGTCGGGCAGGTCTCTCTACATAGCAGGAATGTCATGGATGCACAAGTTGTTTCTTCCCTCCTTCCCGGGAAAAACTCCTTTTTCTTGCATGTCAGCAATCTGGACGCAAGAAAGGAAAAATTCTACAATAAAACAAAGTAAAACACGCCATAAGCGATGCAAAAGGAACGTTCAGAAAACATGGACAACGAAAGGGACACAAAGGCTCTGGCCGTCAGCAGGGCGGAATCGGGGCAGAAGCTCCTCAATTTTCTTCACCGGCGCGTCAACGCTCCCGCAGCCGACTTCCACCGCTGGATACGCACGGGACAGGTACGGGTGAACGGCGCGCGGGCAAAGGCCTTCGACAGGCTGAGCGAGGGCGACATGGTCAGGGTTCCGCCCTTTGCCGAGCGTCTTCCGGCGGGAAGCGGCGTTTCTCCCTCGCCGGAAAAAAAGAAGCGCTCCCGGCTTACCGTCGTGTTTGAAAACGAGGACGTTCTTGTTCTGGCCAAACCTGCGGGGCTTCCCGTGCAGGGAGGCACCGGACACAAGGAGAGCGTGGCCTCCATTCTTGCCGAAGAACGTGCGGACGCTTCCTTCGTGCCCGCGCCCGTGCACAGGCTGGACAAGGACACTTCGGGGCTTCTCGTGGCGGGCAAGACCTACGCGGCCGTCAGGCTCCTCACCGACGCGTTTGCCGGAAGAGGTGCCGCGCGGCCGCGCAAGGAATATCTGGCCTGGGTGGAAGGCCGCTGGATGCAGGATGGTCCCGTGGAGCTTCGGGACAATCTGGTCAAGGACCGGCGTGAGCAGCGCATGAAGACCTTTTCGGCGGATCCGGCAGGCACAGAGGCCAAGGAAGCCCGCTGTACGGCAAGAAAGCTTGCGGAGCGAGTCATTCACGGCAGGCAGTACTCGCTTCTGCTCATTCATCTCATCACCGGACGCACGCATCAGATACGTGTGCAGCTCGCCTCCCGGGGACACGCCGTTGCGGGTGATCCGTGGTACGGCACGAAAGACGAAAATCCGCGCGAATCCCTGAAGCTGCACGCCTTCCGTCTCTCCCTTCCCGTGCCGGACGGAAAACGCCTCGACTTCGAACTTGCTCCGTCCTGGAAGGGGTCGTGGGCCTGGAAGGAAGATCAGCTCCGTTTTGCCTCTCCCTCCGACTGAGGCCGCCGGACAATGCATGATGCGGCAGACTCCCTTCACGGCCTCCAGAGACCTGCGCGCAGGACCTGTTCCGCATTCAGAGGCCTCACCATGTCTCCCGATGCGGGGAGAGCTGTCGCCGTCAGGGGAGGGTCAGGGAACGGTGCGCACCGTCACCTTCTGTGAGGACGCCCTGCCCCTATCGTCCACCACTCTGAGCTCGTGCACGCCTTCTTCCGGCTGCCAGATCAGCGTTTCTCCCGGCGCACAGCGCCCGATGAACCTGTCCTTCACGAACCAGAACACGGCCCCGGCGTCGGCGTCGGCTCCGGCCGTAAGCGGGATCCCGCTCTTTTCCGGATCGGAAAGACTGCGGCGGTACGTCACGCCGTCCCGGGGAGAAATCACGCGGGGAGGCGCTCCGGGCTCAGGCTGCGCCCCGCAGCCCGGACCGAAGGGCGGAGGGGAAGGTTTGACCACGCCCGCACGCAGAAACTGCGCGCGCAGATCGGAAGGCCAGAACTCCCACACCACCTCTTCCGTGCGGCCCGGTACGGCCGTGCAGGCCCGAAGCCCCGTGTCACTGTCGATGAGTATGGTGCGGAACACTCCCGAGGAGCGGGTCGGCGAGCGTCCGGGAATATACCAGGTGTCCACGACCTCGCCGCACAGGGAGGTGTCGATGTCGCCCGTGGCCGCGCATACCTTTTCCCTCGTGATGTTGAGTCCTTCCTGCTGATGCGGCACAAGATCGGCAAAGGAGCGTTCCGAGGACACCACGGCCTGAGCGATGTCGGCAAAAAGAGGAGCCGCCACCTCACCGCCCACAAGAAGAGGGTTCGGAGTGTTGTCGAAGTTGCCCGCCCATACCACCAGGACGTAGGGACCGGCCACGCCCGCCGTCCACGCGTCACGAAAACCGTTGGACGTGCCCGTCTTGAAACGCAGGGGCACGGGCCCCGAGGAAGAACGCACGAAGTGCGCGCCGTCCTCAAGCATGCGCAGAGTGACGATGGCCGCTTCCGGCGAAAGCAGCGGCACGGCCTGCCGCATGGGCTCTCCCGCGGCAAGCTTTGGCTCGCGCCAGACGCCACGGTTGGCAAGCATGGCATAAAGCCCTCCCAGCTCGCGCATGCTCACCTCCGCCCCGCCGAGCACGAGGCTGAGTCCGTAATGCTCCTCGGAAAAGGGAAGCTCCACGCCCGCTCTTTTCAAAAAACCGTACAGCCCCGGCCTGAGCCTTGCCGCCAGCGCTATGGCGGGAATGTTGCGGCTTGAGCGCAGAGCCTCCTCCGCGGGCAGCGGACCGCGGAAGACCCGGTCAAAATTTTCAGGGTCGTATCCGCCGAAACTGCGGGGGGAATCCTCAAGTATCGTACGCGGATGAATAAGCCCCTGATCGAGGGCCATGCCGTAGATGAAGGGCTTGAGCGTCGAGCCCGGGGAACGACGCGCCCTCGTGCCGTCCACCTGCCCGGCAATGTCGCTGCTGAAAAAGTCCGCCGAACCGGCCAGCGCACGGATCTCCATGCTCGGCCAGTGGATGAGGAGCGCGGCGGCATTGGTGATGCCGTAACGCCTGCCGCGGGCGGCAAAGCCCGCCAGAGCGCGTTCCAGAAGACTCTGAAGTCTCCGGTCGATGAAGGAGCGCACAGGCTTTCCGCCCCGTGAAAGCGGCAGAAGCTCGCTCGTCACGTGAGGAGCCTCAAAGGGAAGCGAAGCGGGCCCGTACACCCGCAAAGGAGGCATGTTCGCCCGGTCGGCCATCAGGCCCGCATGAGGCCCTGCGGCATCTTCCTGCCCGCCGGGCAGAAAAAGGCGCGCCACTCTTGCACGGGCGGTCTCAAAATCAGGGCCGTTCAGAGGGGACCTCCGCACGGGATTCTGCGGAACCGCGGCAAGCGCAAGACTCTCCGAAAGGGAAAGTCTGGAGGGCGGAACATGAAAGTAGATGCGCGATGCGGCTGCTATGCCTTCGACATTGCCTCCGTAGGGCGCAAGATTGAAATACGCCTCAAGGATCTCCTCCTTGTCGTAGTGCCGTTCATACTGAAGCGCGCGGATCATCTGCACGAGCTTTCCGGAGACCGTGGTCGTCGAGAGCCCGAGCCGAAGACGCGCCACCTGCATGGTGATGGTGGAGCCTCCCATGCGCCTCGAGCCGCCGAGCATGGCCATGCCCGCTCTCAGAAGCGAAAGAGGATTCACTCCCGGATGACGGTAAAAATGACGGTCCTCGTACAGAAGCACGGCGTTCACGGCTTCGGGAGCCACGTCGTGCAGCGACACCCTGAGCCGGTATTTCTCGTCGGCCGCAAGTCCCATGCGGAGCAGATCTCCCTCCCTGTCGAGCACCAGGGAGGAAAATTCCACGCCGTCCAGGAGCGGAGGCTTCGGGCTGAACGTCAGCCAGAGCCCGAAGAGAAGCACAGGCGCCGCCGCCAGCGCCAGCATCAGTTTTCCGGCCTTGAGGCGCACTCTCATCTCCCGTATCCGCCTTCCTCCCGAAGGAAGAAGGCAATCGTCGTCATTCCACAGTGATGCTTCCGCCGGACGAATACGCGCGGATGCCGGAATCATACATGGCTTCCGCATGAACGGGCGGCAGCGCATAGCATCCCCTGTTCACCGCCCGTATGCGGAAGGTGAACGTGGAAGGTTCCGTATCGAGCGGCGTGAAGAAGATCATGCGGTCTTCCCTGCGGTCGGAGATCACGTCCCCGGATTCGTCCGCAGAGGCCGTCCCGGACGAAAGCGAGGAGGAAAGATCCATTTCAAAGCCGCCGGGAAGAAGGTCCACCACGGCAACATGTTCCAGAGGGCCGCCGTAGGATCTTGCCGACACCTGAACCGTGACCACGTCTCCCGTCTTCACCGTCGTCACGGCATTGCCCTCGGCGTCAAGGTATCGCCGCGTTATCTCCATGCCCTCGGAAAGCGTCCCTTCCAAAGGTCTGCGGTCAAAGCCCTCGTCGGACACTTCAAAGTACAGCGTCCGTCCGTTTTCAGACATGCCGAGGGCATAGGACGCGCAGCCCGGCGCAGAAAGCGTGAGCATATCCTCAACGCGCACGGGCTGAAACTCTCCCTTTTCAAAGCCCGGCTGCATGGCCGCGCAGACCAGCGACACGCCTTCGGGGATCGGGGCCGCCTTCTCCATGTCGAGCAGGGCCCTCACAGCAAGCGCGGCGGAAAGCGTCACGTATCGTCCCCCGCCCGTGGCATCGAAAAGTTCTCCGGCAAGTTCCTCACGCAGATCCTCGAGCCTGTCCGGGAACTGCCTTGCCAGAACGGAAGCACGCAGACTGAGCGAAGAGAGCGCATCAAGTCCTTCCCCGCGGAATTCCGGTCCCGGTCTGCGGTACATCTCCACGAATCTCTGCGCGTCGCTCTTCATGCGCATGACGGCGCAGGAACCCGCAATGAGCGTCGAGGTCACATCCTGCCGCCAGGAGGGAAAATCCTCTTCCAGACGACTGACCAGCGCTTCCAGCGCCTGCGTGGTGATGCGTCCCTCGCGCGTGAGCACCCAGAGCGCGTATGCCTGCACCCTGCCTTCCTCCAGCGAGGACGGAACCCTGTCCGCAGCCTTCTCGAGAGCATTGAACACGTCGGCAAGAAGGCCTCCCGGCAGATCGGCCCCGACTTCCCTCATGGTCAGAAGGAAGTCGGCGGCATAGGCCGTGACGAGAAGATCCGGCTCTCCTCCCGGCCACAGGGACACGCCTCTCCACGACAGCGACGACTCGATGACGCTCAAGGCGTCGTCGAGCCTCTCGCGCATGATGCGCTTCACCTCCTGCTGCGGCCGTCCGTCGGCAAAAAGCGCAGGCCTTCGCAGAAGCAGGGCGCAGGGCATGGCCCGGCTTATGCGCTGTTCCGTGCACGCATAGGGATAGGAGTCGAGATAGCGCACAAGACCGCGCAGCGCGGGCAGCGGCAGCGCCGATACCGACGCTGACCCTCTGGCTCCGTAAGGATAGATCTCGCGTCCCGTGCTCAGGGTCATCGGCGAGGAGGCCGTGCCGAGCACAAGACTCCCCCGCAGAGGCGAAGACGGACGGACGGAAAGAGACGCCTTGCGCCGCACCTCCACGCCGTCGCCCGAAAGCGTAAACTCAAGCTCCGCATTTCCCGGCGCATCCGCCGCCTGAACCCTGAAGGTCAGCACCCTTTCCTCTCCCGCCTCCAGCGTGATGTCGGAAGGCGGAAGATCCACAAGACGCAGCGCGGGCCCGGCCGCAAGAGAAAGCGCGGCGCGAAGGCTTTTTCCGGTGTTGTTGGCCACGGCCACGGAGGCCTCGAACTCGTCCCCGGGAGAGGCCAGGACCGGAAGCTGCGGCGTGACGACTACAGGTCCCTGCACCACGACGCCGGCGTCGGCGCTTCCCGCGGCCTCCGGCGAGGCCGCCACGGCCATGACGCGCACCGTGCCGCTGTAGTAGGACGGAGAAGGAATGTCAAAACGGTTCTCCCCTTCCTTCACCTCCACAAGACCGGAACACCAGTAAAGAGGCGGCTCGCCCCTGCGTCTGAAGGGATTGTGGAAGCGACCTTTGGCCATGGCCATGCCGCCGCCGAAGGCGGGAATACGGAAGGTGCCGTGCTCGGGCATGAGCAGATCGAACATCTGCCTGGTTTCCACCTCGAGCGCCCTGTCGTTCAGAAGATGGCGCAGCGGGTCGGGCGTGGAAAAGGCGGTAAGACGAAGCACGCCCTCATCCACGGCAAAGACCAGCGCTCTGCCTGCCCGGGAGGAGGTCAGCACCGCCGGAATCGTTCCGCCGGGCCGCACCGTCTCTTCCGGCACGTTCAGCACAAGTTTCATGTCGCGCCGCTCCACGTTCACGGAAACAGGTTCCACGGCAAAGACATACGGATTCATGAAGGCGTCGCGGGACGAGAGGGAGCGAACAAGAGAAACGCTGACATAACCGCGGCCCTCAAAATCGCGGGGCACCGGCACTTCCTGCACGCTGTCCCCGGCAGGCGCATGGAACCAGCGCCACGAAACCACGCTGTCGCGCTCGAGCGTGATGAGTCCCGTGCCTTCGTACGGCGAGGACAAAAACGCCCGTACCGTATCTCCGGAGGCCAGCGAGGAGCGGTCGAGGTGCATTCTCAGGGAGCCGGACGGCATACTGGAAAGAGAGGCAAGACG
>ENA-OVGB01001438-OVGB01001438.1-human-gut-metagenome-genome-assembly--contig:-NODE-1438-length-21008-cov-10.172338_pt1 | contig 21008 bp, 19 predicted proteins | sample MGYA00237767_ERZ505413 | MGnify/ENA primary metagenome ERZ505413 (study PRJEB26158, sample SAMN06016410) | human gut metagenome | biome: human gut; feature: ankylosing spondylitis patient; material...
AGATCATGCCGTGCTCGGCCTCCCGCAGGCCCTGGATGATGACCTGCTTGCCGTTTCCGGCGGCGATGCGGCCGAACTCCACGTTCTTCACGGGGATGTTCACCACGCCGCCCAGCTGATACTTGGCGGACATGGCCCGGGCGTCCTCCAGAGAGATCTGGGAGCCGGGGTTCTCCACCTCCTCCACGATCTCCTTCTGCACGTACATCCGCAGGTCCTTCTTCTCCTCGTTGACGTCCACGATGACGTTCTCCACGCCCTCGTGGTCCTTCTTATAGGCGGCGGTCAGGGCCTGGATGATCTTGCCCATCATGAAGTCCTGGGGAATACCGCGTTCCTTTTCCAGCAATTCCAGCGCGGCAAAGATTTCTTCGCATTTCATGGTATTTCTCCTATTCTATACTGTATCGTCAGAATTCCACACGCAGACGGACCAGGGCCAGCTCCGGCTTCTCGAACCGCAGAGGCTCCGCCCCGCCCATATCCAGCAGCACGGCCCCGTTGTCGTACCCCGCCAGCACACCGGCAAACTCCTTGCGCCCGTCCTTGGGCTTGTAGGTTTTCACCAGCACCGGGGAGCCCAGGAACCTTTCAAAGTCCGAGGGGCGCTTCAAGGGGCGCTCGGCCCCGGCGGAGGACACCTCAAAGGTATAGCTGCCCTCGATGGGGTCCGCCTGGTCCAGCAGGTCGCTGACCTTGCGGCTGACGGCCTCGCAGTCCAGAATGTCCACGCCGCCGTCCTTGTCCAGATACAGCCGCAGATACCACTGACCGGCCTCCCGGACGTATTCCACGTCCCACAGGGTGCAGCCCTGCTCCGCCACGGCGGGCGCGGCCAGCTCCGCCACCAGCTCCGTTACCTTTTTCATGCCGGACCTCCTGTCTTTTCCGGAATTTTTAAGGGGGCAAATTTGCCCAAGAAAAAGAGCGGACAAACTGTCCACTCTCCGTCAACACTTCCTTACTACGCAGTAGTTTACCACAAAAACACTCCCAGCGCAAGAGTTTTTTCCCGGAAAATGGCGGGATTTTCCGGGGGTTTTACGCCGAACGGGGCCGAACAGGCGGAATCCCGTCTGTCCGGCCCCGGGAGCAGAGAAAAACTCCGTCACGGCTGATCGAAAAATGCTTCCGCCCCGCACTTCTGGCAGTAGTCCTTGCCGGAAGGGTTCATGTGGTCGCAGAACATGCATTTCCAGCTGCCGTCCGGCCGCCGTTTGGTTTTAGGCTGGCCCTCGTCGCTGCAATCCGGTTCCGGCTCCGGCTCCGCATTCGGCTCTGTATGGGACTCTGCGGGCCGCTGGGGCTTCCGTCCTCCCTTTTTGCCGCCCTGGCTGCGGGCCTCCAGGTCCGATACCTTGTCGATGAGTTCACCGTAGCCGTACAGCAGAAGATATTGCAGCCTGGCGCTGGAATAGACCCAGATGATGACGATGATGCCCGCAATGATCGCAGGCGCCACCAGATCCTCATTGTTGGATCCTACAGCTGCAACCGCCGCTATGACCAGAACGGCCATCAGCAAAGTCCGACGGATGACTAGGAAGCGGACACGACGTTTGATCTCTTCTCCCACTCTTTCGTACATTTTCCATAACCTCCCTGTATTGTCAATACATGTATCCAATCCCAGTGTAGCGCATTTTGCGCTACTTGTCAATAGAACAAAATGCGCTGTGTTACTCTATATCCGAGGTGAGTGAGCATGGCATATCAGCGTCTGCGTGATCTGCGGGAAGATCGGGACCTGCTGCAGCGGCAGGTGGCAGAGCGCCTGCGCTGCTCCCAGCGGGTCTACAGTAACTATGAGCGGGGAGAGCGGGATATCCCCACGGATATACTGATCCGCCTGTCAGAGTTCTATGATGTATCCGTGGATTATCTGCTGGGGCTGACGAATAACCCAAGAAGAAATGATTGAGCAATTACACGAAAATCCGTTGAAAAAGCCTGTGTATTCACACCGAATACACAGGCTTTTTCAGCTCTTATTTATCCGCTGGCCGATGGTGCTGCCGCCGGACTGGTGCATGGTTTTCAGAATTTCCGCGATCTGGCCGGCGGCCTCGGACACCTGGCGGCCAAACTCCGCCGAGGACATCCGCATGGCCCCGGTGCGCACCGCCGACAGCTGGATCAGCCCGTCGGAGGTCACCACCCGGACGTGGTCGTTTTTCCCTACCTGCTGCAAAAACCGCTCAATGTACATATCGCCGGTTTCCCGCTCCCGGGTGTATACCACATGGATGCCCCGGTAGTCGAACTTCTCCCCGGTATTGCCGGGGACCTTGTACCCGTCGAACACCAGCACCACCCGGGTGTGGGTGAAGGCGGCCCAGCCGCACAGGGTGTCCATCAGCCGCTCCCGGGCGGCGGACAGGTCCCGGTCCGCCAGGGCGTGGAGCTCCTCCCAGTCGAAGATCACGTTGTAGCCGTCCACCACATAGCAGCGCTGGCCGATCTCCCGCAGGCCGGTATCGGCAGGGGCTTCCCGCTTCTCCGGCGCACGGTACAGGGGACGGCGCACGGGGCCGAACTCCCGGGTCATGATGGCCTCCAGCTCCGCATCGTCCAGGCGGATGCACCGGCGTGTCCTCCCGGGGCTTTTCCAGGCAGCCGGGCAGGTGCATATACTCCGGCACCTTGTCCCACTTCACGGTGAAGCCGCCGCCGTGGGCGCAGAACACGGAGTCCGGCGTGTTGTCCGGGTCGGCCTCCGGGTCATAGTCCGCCGCCGCGATCACGGCGTCGGGGTTATGGCAGGGCCCGTAGCCCGCCGGTTCCAGGGACAGGCGGCCCCGGCCCCCGGTATAGGACGCCACCTCCTGGGCATAGTCGTCGAACTCCGTCACCGGCACCCGGCCCCGCAGCAATGTCAGGTCCCCGGCCTCCTCCGGGGTGTCGAAGCTGCCGCTGCGCAGGCGCACATCGTTGATGGCCCGGCCCAGCTGCTCCGGCGGCACCTCCAGCCGGAAGGCGTAATACGGCTCCAGCAGGCGGCTTTTAGCCTGCATCAGCCCCTGGCGCACCGCCCGATAGGTGGCCTGACGGAAGTCGCCCCCCTCGGTGTGCTTCACATGGGCCCGGCCGGACATCAGGGTGATCTTCACATCGGTGATGGCGGAGCCGGTGAGGACTCCCAGGTGGGTCTTTTCCTGCAAATGAGTCATAATCAGCCGCTGCCAGTTCCGGTCCAGCTGGTCCTCGCTGCACCGGGTGGCCGTCACTACGCCGCTGCCCTGGGGCAGGGGCTCCAGCAGCAGGTGCACCTCCGCATAGTGCCGCAGGGGCTCAAAGTGGCCCACGCCCTCCACGGGGCCGTCGATGGTCTCCTTATACAAAACCCGGCCCCGGTCCAGGTCGATCTCCACGCCGAAGCGCTCCGACACCAGACTTTTGAGAATTTCCGCCTGGATGCGGCCCATCAGGGACACATGAATTTCCCCTCCGTCAGAGGTGAAGCGCAGCTGGGGGTCCTCCTCCTCCAACTGGCGCAGCTGGGGCAGCAGGGTGCGGCTGTCGCAGTCCGGCGGCAGGGCCACCCGATAGCGCATCACCGGCTCCAGCACCGGCCGGACGCCGGATTCCTCCGCCCCCAGGCCCTGGCCGCCGCAGGTGGCCGTCAGTCCCTGGACGGCGCACACGCCTCCGGCGGGGACCTGGTCCACCGCCCGGAACCGGCCGCCGCTGTAAAGGCGCAGCTGGGCGGCCTTCTCCTGGTGCCCGGCGTAGGACACGGCGTCCCGGACCCGCAGGGTCCCGCCGGTGACCTTCAGGTGGGTCAGGCGCTTGCCCTGGGGGTCGTGGCTGATCTTGAACACCCGGGCGGAGAAGGTCTCCGGATACACCGGCGGCTGCACATACCGGGCCAGCCCCTCCAGAAATTCGTCGATGCCCTCCAGCTTCAGCCCGGAGCCGAACCAGCAGGGAAAAACCAGCCGCCGCCCCACCAGCTGCCGCACCAGGGCGTCGGGGACCTCCCCGCCGTCCAGATACGCCTCCAGAGCGTCCTCCCGGCAGGTGGCCAGCTGCTCCATGCGCCGCTCCCGGTCGGCAGGGGTGAAGTCCACGCACCCCTCCCCCAGCTCATGGCGCAGATGCTCCATCATCTGCCCCCGGCCGCAGCGGCCGAAGTCCATTTTCGTCACAAACAGAAACGTGGGGATCCGGTACAGCTCCAGCAGCCGCCACAGGGTGCGGGTGTGGGCCTGGACGCCGTCGGCGCCGCTGATCACCAGAATGGCATAGTCCAGCACCGACAGGGTCCGCTCCATCTCGGCGGAGAAGTCCACATGGCCCGGGGTGTCCAGCAGAGTCACCTCCAGATTCCCGATGGGCAGCTCCGCCTGGCTGAGAAAAATGGTAATGCCCCGCTCCCGCTCCAGCAGATGGCTGTCCATGGCGGCGCTGCCGTGGTCCACCCGGCCCAGCTTCCGCAGCTGACCGGTGCGGTAGAGCATGGCCTCGGCCAGGGTGGTCTTTCCCGCGTCCACATGGGCGGTGATGCCGATGACCACCCGGCGGGCCTGGTTGCTGTTTGTATCCATATGCAAAACCTGCTTTGTCTCGTTTTTCTCTATTATGGCAGATACCGCCCCGGCTTGCAAGGGCGGATTTTTTCTTGCCCGGCGGGGCAAATCGTGCTATGATGGGAGAAAATTGCCTGTGGGAGGAAGAACGGATGAATCAGAAGGAGCTAAACGAGCTGCGGCGGCGGTTCAAGCCGGACCGCACCGCCATCAGCAAGATATACGGCTGCTATGTCAGCAGCAGCCGCCAGATCATCTCCTATGTGGACGCGCCGCTGGGCCTGCTGTCCCAGGAGGAGCAGGAGATGTATCTGAACCTGCTGAAAAAGACCCTGTCCGGCGCCCTGGGCCGGAACCTGATCGACATTGAGTTCTCCACCCGGCAGGTGGCGGACAGCGACGAGCACCGCCTGCTGCAGACCCTGCGCCAGACGGAGCTGCAGGACGCCAACGCCCGGGAGAGCCTGTACCGCCGGATCATCGACGCCATCGACATGGGCGAGAGCAGCTATCTGATCCTGCTGGCCGCCGATACCTATGACGTGCCCCATCGCAGCCGGGACGATCTGGAGGTCCCCGACGCCTCGGAGACGGTGTTCCGGTATTTCGTGTGCGCCATCTGCCCGGTGAAGGACCCCACCCTGGCCTTGCAGTACAGCGACCGGGACAAGGAGTTCCGGGGCAGCTCCACCGGGCATATCGCCCAGCCCCCGGCCCTGGGCTTCCTGTTCCCGGCCTTTGATGACCGGGCCGCCAACATCTATAACGCCCTGTTTTACAGCAAGGACACCGCCCAGCTGCACCAGGAGGTCATCGACGCGGTGTTCTGCGTTCAGGAGGCCCCCATGTCCCCCCAGGAGCAGCAGAATGTGTTCACCTCCGCTCTGACGGAGACGCTGGAGAAGGATTGCAGCTATGACGTGGTGCAGGCGGTCCACGAGCAGCTGCGGGGCCGCATCCAGGAGCACAAGGAAAGCCGGGACCCGGAGCCGCTGACCCTGTCCGTCCGGGAGGTGGGGGACGTGCTCACCGGCAGCGGCGTGCCGGAGGAGAAGGTGGAGGCCTTTCAGGACCAGTGCCGCAGGCAGTACGGCCAGGACGCGGCCCTGAATCCCCGGAACATCATCGAGGCCGGGAAGTTCCAGATCACCACCCCGGAGGTGAAGATCACCGTGCCGCCGGAATACAGCTATATGGTGGAGGCCCGGATCATCGACGGGCGGCGGTTCATCCTCATCCCCGCCGACGACGGGGTGGAGGTCAACGGCATCGCCGTCACCATCCCCAATCCCCAGGAATAACGCACGGCCCCATACGCATAAAAATGCGTATGGGGTTATTTTTTGTATTTTTATTCAAATAACACTTGACATGACCAGGTCGGTGTGATAGTATCTTTATCCGTAACCGCATTTAGTTTTCAATTTTTATTCACTGAAAGGGCATTTATATGACTATGTATACCATTCTCCGACGACGACCATGTATGTGAATCTGACTCTATACAAACAACATACATGAGAGAAACGGAGATATTGATATGAAATATTTTACCAAATTCCTGAGCCTGTTTTTTGCCGCCGCCATGCTGCTGACCATGGCCGCCTGCGGCAGCAAGAATACCGATACCGACACCGATACCAAAACCGGCAGCGAAAAGAAGCAGCTGGTGGTGGCCACCAGCCCGGACTTCCCGCCCTTCGAGTCCCTGGACGGCAGCGACATCGTGGGCATCGAGCCCAAGCTGATGCAGGCCATTGCCGACAAGCTGGGCATGGAGCTGGTGTGGGAGCAGGTGGACTTCGACTCCATCATCCCCGGCATCCAGGCCGGGCGCTATGACGCCGGTGTGGCGGGCATCAGCATCACCGCCGACCGTCTGAAAAACTGCGATTTCAGCGACCCCTATTTCCTGGCCAACCAGGTGATCGTGGTGAACCCCGGCAGCGATATCCAGAGCAAGGCCGACCTTACCGGCAAGACCATCGCCGTCCAGACCGGCACCACCGCCGAGACCTACTGCCTGGATAACGGGTATGAGATCCTGTCCTTCGCCTCCAACATCGACGCCCAGGCCGCCCTGACCAGCGGCAAGGCCGACGCGTGGGTGGTGGACAACGAGGTGGCCGTGAAGATGGCCGGGGAGCAGAACCTCACCGTGCTGGACGAGGCCATGACCAGCGAGCCTTACGCCCTGGCCTTTGCCAAGGGCAGCGACCTGGTGGACCAGGTGAACCAGGCCCTGAGCCAGCTGCTGCAGGACGGCACTGTGGAGCAGATTTTCCAGGAGTATGACACCGTGTATGTGTCCCCCCTGAGCTGATGGAAGTTTTGCAGAGTATTGGCCAGTTTTTCGCCCGGTGGCTGGCCCAGCTGGAGACCACCTTTGTGGAGAAGCAGCGCTATCTCCTGCTGGTGGACGGGCTGAAGAACACCCTGATTATTACGGCGGGGGCGTTGGTCATCGGCGTGGTCATCGGGTCATTGGTGGCCATGATCAAGTACTGCGGCCAGGACAGCCGCCTGCTGCGGCCCCTTTGCTGGCTGTGCAACGTGTATACCACGGTGATCCGGGGCGTCCCGGTGGTGGTGCAGCTGCTGATCTTCTATTTTCTGATTCTCAAATCCTCCGACGGACTGGTGGTGGGCATCGTCACCTTCGGCATCAACTCCGGGGCCTATGTGGCGGAGCTGGTGCGCAGCGGCATCGCCGCCGTGGACCCGGGCCAGATGGAGGCCGGGCGCAGCCTGGGCCTGTCCCGGCTGCAGAGCGCCTGGCACATCGTGCTGCCCCAGGCCATGAAGAACATCCTGCCGGCCATCGGCAACGAGATGATCGCCCTGCTGAAGGAGACCGCCGTGGCGGGCTATGTGGCGGTGCAGGACCTGACCCGGGCCGGGAACCTGATCCGCAACAACACCTATGATTCCTTCAACCCCCTGATGCTGGTGGCCGTGGTGTACCTGGTGCTGGTCATCGGCATGACCCAGCTGCTGGGACTGCTGGAAAGGAGGCTGCGCAGAAGTGATAAGCGTTAAGGACCTGCACAAGAGCTTCGGCGGCGTCACCGTGCTGGACGGCATCTCCACCGACATCGAGAAGGGGGACGTGGTGTGCATCATCGGCCCCTCCGGCAGCGGAAAATCCACCTTTCTGCGGTGCCTGAACCGGCTGGAGACCCCGGACAGCGGGAAAATCCTCCTGGACGGCGTGGACCTGACGGACCCCGCCGCCGATCTGAACCGCCAGCGGATGAAAATGGGCATGGTGTTCCAGCAGTTCAACCTGTTCCCCCACATGACGGTGCTGAAGAACCTGACCCTGGCCCCTATGCTGCTGAGAAAGGAGTCCCAGCAGACGGCGGAGGCCCGGGCCATGGCTCTGCTGGAGCGGGTGGGCCTGGCGGACCGGGCAGGGGAGTACCCCTCCCGCCTTTCCGGCGGCCAGAAGCAGCGCATTGCCATCGTCCGGGCCCTGTGCATGGAGCCGGAGGTGCTGCTGTTTGACGAGCCTACTTCCGCCCTGGACCCGGAGATGGTGGGGGAGGTGCTGGACGTGATGAAGGAGCTGGCCCAGAGCGGCATGACCATGGTGGTGGTCACCCACGAGATGGGCTTTGCCCGGGAGGTGGCCAGCCGGGTGCTGTTTATGGACCAGGGGGTCATCATGGAGGAAAACAAGCCCCAGGCCCTGTTCGACAACCCCCAGAGCCCCCGGCTGCAGAGCTTTTTGTCCAAGGTGCTGTGAGCTTTATCAAAAAAGGCTTGCCGCCTGCGGGCGGCAAACTCAGCGAGGCTTTTTGACAGACTGAAAAAGACGGCTGTGCTACAAAAGGCACAGCCGCTTTTTTTACCAGCGCCGCTTTTTCTTTTCCCCCTCCCGGCGCTGGAAGGGCTTGTCGATGAGGATGATATCCTCCCCGAATCGCTGGACGCAGTCCCAGGGGATGTAGTAGTCCTCCCCCCGGCCGAACAGGCCGAAGAACCGGCAGGGGCCAAAGACGATCAGGGCCTTGACGGTGCCCTCCGGGATGCATAGCTCCAGGTCCCCCACGCAGCCCAGGCGGCTGCCGTCGCAGATGTTGATGACCTCCTTGCGGCGCAGCTGTGAAAATCGGCACATCATCGTCCCCACCTCAGACCCAGCCTATGCGCCGCCCGGCGCGTCCTATGCCTCATACCAAAACCTGTTAAAAAGCTTGAAAAGCTTTTTATAGCACAGAAGGTGCGTCAGGTTTTGTATGGGACGTCACAGCGTGTTTTCACACGCTGTGCGTGCGCGCAGCGCACGGGATTCTTGATTAAAATTTTTATCAAGAATCAGTATCAGAACCGCATGGGGTACTTGTTGGTGAAAAATTCCAGGCCATTCTGGCTCAGGGGGGTGAAGGTCCCTACCTGGCGCAGGCCGCCGTCATAGAGATACATCTGCTCCGGGGATTCCGAGCGGTATTCCATCACCCCTGCCAGCACGCCGCCCTTATACACGGCGTCCATGCCGTGATAGCTGTCTCCTGCATAGAGGATCCGGTTGACGATCAGCACATCGTCATAGCATCCCGCAATGGCGACGCCCACATAACCGAACTCCGGGTCGGTAGGCGTACCCTCCGGCCAGAGGGTGTCCAGCCGGGCAATGTCCAGAGGCTCCGTGACCTCCTGGGTCACCGGGTCAAAGGCCAGCACCGTCTCATGCCCCGCCATATACACCTTGCCGTCCAGATAGACCGGCTGCTGGGTGGACACCTCGGAGACGTGCTCCGGCCCCACGTCCATATGGCTCCACTCCGCCTGTTCCGGGTGTCCCAGGGGATACCGGGCCACGGAGACGACTACTCCCGTCACCAGGCCGCTCTGATCCGCCACAGACTGATAGTAGACGGCCACCACCGTGTCCCCATCCAGAGCCATCCGGAACACGTTGCCGCCGCCCTCCGGCGGCGTCTCCCGCAGGGTCTCGCCGTCCTTGGTACAGGCGAACGAGCCATCGTACTGGTCGATGAACTGCGGCTGCCACTCCTCCGGCAGGCTCCGGGGCGTCAAGGGTGCCCAATGCTTCGTTTCATAAAGCTCACCGGTGGTGATGCAGCCCTTCTGCAGGTCCCACTGGCCGGTGTATAACATCTGCACCCGATTGTCCTCGCCGCCGTCCAGGCGATAGACCGTCAGCAGCGGCACCGTCCACTCGCCCGCCTCCGGAAGGCCCAGACCCTGCACCGGGTCCGGCTGGTCCGTACCAACTCCGGCGGGCTGGGGCTTGGCGGCGCATCCCGCCAGAAGCAGAAGCATCAGGCACAGGGCCGTGCATACGCTGAAAAATCGTCTTTTCGAGTTCATGGTTTTCTCCTTTCCAACGGACAATATCCGGACTCCATGACTGTATTATACAGTTACTCCGCAAAAAAACAATAGATTTTCGTGTATTGTAACCATTTTTAACCATTGTAACGGTTTTGTTACCGTTTAGTATACTTTTGTAACCGGCCTTTTTTCGCCCCGGACCGACAAAATCGGTTGCAAAAACGTTTCCGGTGCGCTATGATAGGGCTATATCACGCAATTGAGGAGGTTTTCCCTATGGATTACAACGAAATTCTCAAAAACGCCCGGGAGTGCAGCGGCCCGTACTGCAAGGCATGTCCCGTATGCAACGGCATGGCCTGCCGCACCCAGGTGCCCGGCCCCGGCGGCAAGGGTACCGCCGCCACCATGCTGCGCAACTATCAGAAGTGGCAGGAGGTGTGCATCAACATGGACACCATCTGCGAAAATGCGCCCATTGACACCACCTTCACCCTGTTCGGGCGGAAGTTTGCCGCCCCCATCTTCGCCGCCCCCGTGGGGGCCATGAAGCTCCACTATGGGGATAAATACGACGATCTGGCCTACAACGACATTCTGGTGTCCTCCTGCGCCCAGGCGGGCATCGCCGCCTTCACCGGCGACGGCACCAACCCCGCCGTGATGGAGGGCGCTCTGCACGCCATCACCGCCGCCGGGGGTCTGGGCGTGCCCACGGTGAAGCCCTGGAACATGGAGACGGTGTTTGCCAAGCTGGACGCCGTGCGCCGGGCGGACCCCATGGCCGTGGCCATGGACATTGACGCAGCGGGCCTGCCCTTCCTGAAGGGGCTGACGCCTCCCGCCGGCAGCAAGACCGTGGAGGAGCTGCGCCAGATCATCGACTATGCCCAGAAGCCCTTCATCATCAAGGGCGTCATGACCGTCCGCGGGGCCCTGAAGGCCCTGGAGGCCGGGGCCAGCGGCATCGTGGTGTCCAACCACGGCGGCCGGGTCCAGGATCAGTGTCCCTCCACGGCAGAGGTCCTGCCCGCCATCGCCGACGCGGTGGGCGGCAAGCTGACCATCCTGGTGGACGGCGGCCTGCGCAGCGGCACGGACATCTTCAAGGCTCTGGCCATGGGCGCGGACGGCGTGCTCATTGGCCGTCCCTTCGTCACCATGGTCTATGGCGGCGGGGCGGAAGGCCCCGGCGTGCTGGTGAACAAGCTCCAGGCGGAGCTGGCGGACACCATGGCCATGTGCGGCGCCCACAACCTGGCGGAGATTCGCCGGGATATGCTGTTCGGGTATTAATACTGATTCTTGATTCAAAAATTGAATCAAGAATCCCGTGCGCCGGGCGCACGCACAGCGTGTGAAAACACGCTGTGACGTCTCATACAAAACCTGACGCACCTTCGGTGCTATAAAAGGCTTTTCAAGCTTTTTAACAGGTTTTGGTATAATCGCATCAAGGCGCAAAAAGGACCGGCTGCTTCGGCAGCCGGTCCTCTTGTTTTCACTTCAGCCCATCCCGGACCTGGTCCAGAGTCAGGTCCTGCTCCCGGGCAATACGGGCCAGGTCCTCATATTCCGGCTTCTGCCGCCGGACGCCCCAGCCCTGAGACAGCTTCCGGGCCACGGGGCCCCAGGGGGAGTCCACGGTGTCCTGGCTGCGGGACAGGGTATACCGCCGGTGCCGGGTCTCCCGGACCCCCAGGGTGGTGGTGTGCCGCAGCAGCAGATGCACCATGTCCTCCCGCTGCTCCTCCCGGCACAGGACGCACAGCATCACGCCGGGCCGGGACTTCTTCATGCCAATGGCCGCAGTGTACACATCCAGGGCGCCGGCGGCCAGCAGCCGCTCCATGGCGAAGGCGATGCCCTCGCCGGTCATGTCGTCCAGGTTGCAGGCCAGCTCCACCACGTCGCCGCTCTCCGCCGCCGTCTCCCCCAGCATGGCCCGCAGGCAGTTGGCCCGGGGGAAGTCCTTCTGTCCCATGCCATAGCCCACGGATTCCAGGGTCATCACCGGCAGGTCGCCGAACCGGGTGACAAAATGCCGCAGCAAAGCCGCCCCGGTGGGGGTGCACAGCTCCCCCTGAATGGTCCCGCCATAGATGGGTACATCCCGCAGGAGATATGCCGTGGCCGGGGCGGGTACCGGCAGGACTCCGTGGGCGCAGCGGACCGTGCCGCTGCCCACATGGACCGGGGAGGCGATCACCTGATCCGCCGCCAGCTCCTCCATCAGCAGGCACACCGCCGTCACGTCCGCCACGGCGTCCATGGTGCCCACCTCATGGAAATGAATGTCCGCCACCGGCACGCCGTGGACGTGACTCTCCGCCTGGGCAATGGCGTCATACACCGCCCGGATGTCCGCCCGGACCCGGTCCGACACCGGCAGGTGCCCGATCAGATGGCTGATCTCCTCCATGCCGCTGTGGTGATGGTGGTGCTCATGGTCATGGTCGTGGTCATGCTCACCCTCTGTATGGCCGTCCACCGTCACGGTGATGTGGGTGCCGGTGATGCCGCACTTTTCCGCCTGTTCCCGGTGATAGGTCACGCCGGGGATCCCCAGGCTGTTGAGCCGCTTCACAAACTCCTCCGGCCGGGGCAGCAGCTCCAGCAGGGCCGCCGTCAGCATATCCCCGGCAGCGCCCATGCCACAGTCCAGATACAGGGTCCTCATTTTTTCACCTCCATGTGGTTGATCATACTGGCCAGATACCCCGCGCCGAAGCCGTTGTCGATGTTCACCACCGACACGCCGCTGGCGCAGGAGTTCAGCATGGACAGCAGAGCCGACACGCCGCCGAAGGACGCGCCGTAGCCCACGCTGGTGGGCACGGCGATCACCGGGCAGTCCGCCAGACCGCCGATGACGCTGGCCAAGGCTCCCTCCATGCCGGCAATGGCGATGATCACCGAGGCGCTCATGATATCGTCCATATGGTGCAGGGTCCGGTGCAGGCCCGCCACCCCCACATCGTACAGCCGCAGCACTTCGTTGCCGTGGACCTCCGCCGTCAGGGCGGCCTCCTCGGCTACGGGGATATCGCTGGTGCCGCCGGTAGCGATAACGATGCGGCCGATGCCGTCAGGCTCCGGCACAGCGCCGATGATGCCGCACCGGGCATCATCGTGATAGTCCAGAGGATACGCGGCGGCAATCTCCGCCGCCGACTCCGGCGACAGCCGGGTGATGAGAATGGTTTTCTGGCCGTGCTGGCGCATGACGCCCACGATGCCGATCATCTGGGCGACGGTTTTTCCCGCGCCGTAGATCACCTCCGCCGCCCCCTGGCGGATGCCCCGATGCATGTCCACTTTTGCATAGCCGATGTCGGCAAAGGGCTCCTTCTTGATGGCCAGCAGCGCCTCGTCCACGGACATGGTGCCCTGCTGCACGGCCTCCAGCATTTTGCGGATCTCGCTGTTCATCCTCGTCCCTCCAAATCCAGCCATACGCCGTCATAATCCGGCCCCAGGCGCTGCAAAATCTCCTGCCGGTGCTCCAGCAGCCTTGGCATCTGGGCGGCGGGCAACTGAATCTTGGCGCTGCGGCCCACCAGGCGCACCCGGAAGTCCGTGAAGCCCAGGGAGAACAGATCGCTCTCCGCCGCCTCGGTGACAGCCAGGTCCCGAGCCGTAATGGGCTGTCCGGTGGGGATGCGGGTGGCCAGGCAGGCGTATGCGGGCTTGTCCCAGGTAAACAGTCCTGCGTCCCGGGACAGCATGCGGACATCCCGCTTGGTCAGGCCGCACTCCCGCAGAGGCGACCGCACCGCCAGCTCCCGCAGGGCCCGCATACCGGGCCGGTCTCCGGCGCCGTCGGAGGCGTTGGTGCCGTCCAGCAGCACGGTGAAGCCGTCCGCCTCCGCCGCGGCCAGGATGGTGCGGAAGATCATCTGCTTGCAGTGATAGCACCGGTCCGGCGGGTTGGCCGTTACGGTTTCCGACGCCAGCACGTCCACCGGCAGGACCTTCATGTCGGCGTTCAGTTCCCCGGCCAGACGCCGGGCGTCCTCCAGCTCAAAGGCCGGCTGGAAGGCGGAATTTACATAATAGGCCCTTGCCCGGGCCCCGTAGTGCAGGGCGGCATACAGCAGGTAGGACGAGTCCACCCCGCCGGAAAAAGCGATGGCCACCCGGGGATTTTCCGCGAAAAATTCTTGCAGGTTCATATGGATATGCTCTTTCCCTTTGCTTTATTTTGCATTGGGCACGATGCCCAGGATCACCAGAGGCTCTGTGCCGGTGTTGACGACACTGTGGCTGTGACCCCGGGGGCAGTAATGGCACAGGCCCGGGCCCACCGGCACCTCCGCGCCGTCGTCCAGGCACACCCCGGTGCCGGACAGGAAGTACATGATCTCGCAGCTGTCCTCATGGGTGTGCAGACCGATGGAGGAGCCGGGCTGAAGCGTCAGCCGCAGGATCTTCCCCATGTCGTCCTGAAAGATCCGGGTCTCGGCCTCCCCCTGGCCGCCCTTGAACCGGGGCTGCACCAGGGAGGGCATGCGGTCAAAATCCAGCGTCATGGCCCGTCACCTCAGTTCAGGAAGTCCTTGAGCTTCTTGCTGCGGGAGGGATGGCGGAGCTTCCGCAGGGCCTTGGCCTCGATCTGGCGGATGCGCTCGCGGGTGACGTTGAACTCCTTTCCCACCTCCTCCAGGGTGCGGGTGCGGCCGTCCTCCAGGCCGAAGCGCAGCTTCAGCACCTTCTCCTCCCGGGGGGTCAGGGTGCTGAGCACGGACACCAGCTGCTCCTTCAGCAGGGTATAGCTGGCGGCCTCGCTGGGCTCGGACGCGCCCTCGTCGGGGATGAAGTCCCCCAGATGGGAGTCCTCCTCCTCGCCGATGGGGGTCTCCAGGGACACCGGCTCCTGGGCGATCTTCAGAATTTCCCGGACCTTGTCCACGGGCATGTTCATCTCCTCGGCGATCTCCTCGGGGGAGGGGTCGTGGCCCAGCTCCTGCAGCAGCTGCCGGGACACCCGGATGACCTTGTTGATGGTTTCCACCATGTGGACGGGGATGCGGATGGTGCGGGCCTGGTCGGCGATGGCCCGGGTGATGGCCTGGCGGATCCACCAGGTGGCATAGGTGGAGAATTTATAGCCCTTGGTGTGGTCGAATTTCTCCACGGCCTTGATCAGTCCCAGGTTGCCCTCCTGGATCAGGTCCAGGAACAGCATGCCCCGGCCCACATAGCGCTTGGCGATGGACACCACCAGACGCAGGTTGGCCTCGACCAGCTGTTTTTTGGCTTTTTCCCCGGCCTTCAGCTCCGCCTTGGCCTGGGCCAGCTCCTCATCGGTCAGGGTCAGTTCCCCGGCCTCCACCTGGGCCAGCCGCTCCTTGGCGGCGTTCCCGGCGGACATGGCGGTGGCCAGCCGGACCTCCTGGTCGCCGGTCAGCAGGGGTACCTTGCCGATCTCCTTCAGATACATGCGCACCGGGTCGTCGATGTTGAAGCTGTCCACCAGGGTGTTGGGGTCGACCAGCTCCTCCTCCTCGATCTCGGCGATCTCCTCCATGGCGGGCTCCATGTCCTCGGGGATGTCGTTGGTGAAATCCTCGGTGACGATGTCGATGCCCAGGTCCGCCAGGGAGTCATAGATGCGGTCCATCTGGTCGCCGTCCAGGTCCAGGGGGTCCACCACCTCGGACAGCTCCGCCGGCTCCAGGCGGCCCTTCCTCTTGCCCTTGATAAACAGCTCCCGGAGCTTCTCGTTCCCCACCAGCAGCGCCGCCGCCGGGCACTTGGCCAGCTTTTCCTCCAGGGCCTTGTCCGCCGCGGGCTTTGCTTCCTCGGCCTTCTGGGCGGCGGCCCTTCCGGCCTTCTTCTTGTCGTCGGCGGCCAGCAGCTGGTCCGCCATTTCCTTCAGCTCCTGCTGGGTATAAACTTTATCCGTCATTGTGCTTTCCTCCATAGCCCTTTTTATTTTTATATTTCTCCGCCGCAGCCGCCAGGGGGTCCGTTCCCGCCCCGGCGGTGCGTTTCTGCGCTTCTTCCCGGATGACCCGGCAGTAATCCGCCAGGGCCCGCTCCCCTCCGGCAGGGGATTCCGGCTTCTGCACCACCCCGGTCAGGTGGCTCATCTCCTCGCCGGTCAGCTCCCCGCTGAGGGAGGAGATGCTCAAAGGCCGCCCGCCCATGTGGCTCTCCCACAGGCTGGCGTATACCCGGCCCAGCAGCGGCGAGGAGAACGACTCCGCCGGAACCGGCGGCGTATCGCCGAACAGGCTGTCGTCCAGCAGCAGAAGCCGGATGACCCCCTCCTCCGCCAGGGCGCTGCGGAGGTTGTCGTACCGCAGGCCACGCTCCTGGGGCTGCAGGGACACCGCCGGGTTCAGCTCCCGGCGCTCCCGGGTCTTTTTCTCCTTGGCGGCCATGCGGCGGAAGGACCGCTGCACCTCCATTTTCAGGGCCTCCGGCGTCAGCCCCGCCGCCTCCGCCGCCCGGGTGGTGTAGATCTCTCGCTCCACGGCGTTTTCCAGGGTGCACAGCACCCCGCTGACCTCCTGGGCATAGGCCACCCGGGCCTGATCGTCCCGCAGGTCATACTTCCCGGCGATCTCGTGCAGCCGGAACTCGATGCCGTTGGCGCTGCCGGACAGCAGCCGCTCAAAGGCCTCCGGCCCCTGGAATTTGATGAAATCGTCGGCGTCCTGCTTCACATATTCCCCGTCCACCAACCGGTTGGGCAGCCGCAGCACCCGAACGGTGAACTCCGACCGGTTCAGCAGCTCCAGGGCCCGCTGAGTGGCCAGTGCCCCCGCCTTATCGTTGTCGTAGCACAGCACCAGCTCCTTGGTATACCGGGACAGCAGCCGGGTCTGCTCCACCGTCAGCGCCGTGCCCATGGACGCCACGGCGTTGTCGAACCCCGCCTGGTGCAGGGTCACCACGTCCAGGTTGCCCTCGCACAGGATGATGTTGGGCCGCTTGGTCTTTTTGGCCAGGTTCAGTCCGTACAGCACCCGGCGCTTGCTGTATGTAAGGGTTTCGGGGGTGTTCATATACTTGGGCTCGGACTTGTCCAGCACCCGGCTGCCGAAGCCCACCACGTCGCCCCGCACGTCGATCACCGGCAGGATCAGCCGGTTGCGGAACTTGTCGTATATGTGCCCGTTCTTTCCGCTGACGGCCAGGCCCGCCCGGATCAACTCGTCCTTGCCATATCCCTTCTGGGTCATGGCGGTCAGCAGGGCGTCCCAGCTGTCCGGCGCGGCCCCCATGCCGAAGCGCACGGCGATCCTCCGGTGGATCTGCCGCCGGTCCAGATAGTCCCGGACGGCCTGACCCTCCGGGGCCTGGAGGGTCTGATAGTACCACCGGGCGGCGTCCCGGTTCAGCTCCAGCATCCGGCGGCGGAGCTTCTCCGTGCCGTCGCTGGCCTCCTCCGGCACCGGGATGTTGGCCCGCTTGGCCAGAAACCGCACCGCGTCGGGATAGGACAGATTCTCGATGTCCATGACGAAGTTGATGACGCCGCCGCCCTTTTTGCAGCCGAAGCAGTGATAAAACTGCTTGTCCGGCAGCACATGGAAGGAGGGGGTCTTTTCGTTGTGGAAGGGGCAGCAGCCCCAGAAGCTGCCTCCCTTGGGCGTCAGGGACACATAGGAGCCCACCACGTCCACGATATCGTTCCGGGCGATCAGCTCGTCCAGAAAGCTCTGGGGAAACGGCATGGCTGCACCTCCTGTCCGGCCGGAATTCCCGTGATATCTATAGATACCCCTAAAATTCTCGGAATCCTCTTTTTTTGCGAAAATTTTTTGAAAAAATTTTTCCCGCCGCAGACGCGGCGGGAAAAACAGGATAAGCCCCGGTTACAGGGTGTATTTCTTCTGATATTCGGCGGAGTACCGGGCGAAGGAGGCGGACTTCATGGCCTTGACACTGTTGAGGTACTCATGGGTGTCGAAGGAGTCGGATTCCAGCTCGATCATGGCCACGGCGATGTTGGAGCAGTGGTCCGCCACCCGCTCATAGTTGGTCAGCAGGTCGTTGAAGATAAAGCCCTGGTTCAGGGTACACACGCCCTTTTGCAGGCGGTCCACATGGTGCAGTTTCATCTCGTCGCACAGGCCGTCCACGATCTCCTCCAGCGGCTCCACCCGGGAGGCGCCCTCCAGGTCGCCGGAGACGAAGGCCCCGACGGCCAGGTGCAGGATCTCGGTGATGGCCTGCTCCAGGGTCCGCAGCTCCCGCTCGGCCTCCGGGGAGAACACCACGCTTTTGGCGTTGATCTCCCGGGCGGCGTCGCAGATGTTCAGGGCGTGGTCGGAAATGCGCTCAAAGTCGGAGATGGTGTGCAGATACTTGGACACCTCCTCGCTTTGCCGCTGGGACAGCTCCTTGCCGGTGATCTTCATCAGATAGGTGCCCAGCCGGTCCTCGTAGCGGTCGATGGCGTTTTCGGCATCCTCCACTGCCCGGCAGCCCTTGTCGCTGAATTTGTGCACCAGCTCCATGGCCCGCAGCAGGTTGTCCATGGCCCGCCGGGCCATGGCGTCGGTGACCTGGCGGCTCTGCTCCAGGGCCAGGGCCGGGTGCAGCAGAAAGCGCTCCTCCAGCCGGTCCATCTCCTGCTCCTCCCGGATGCTCTCGGGGTTCTCGGGGATCAGCAGGCACACGCATTTTTCCAATACTCCGATAAGCGGTGCCAGCACAATGACCGTGGCCAGACGGAACAGGGTGTTCATCAGGGCGATGGACACGGTGGTCATGGTCATGGTCATGAAATCAAAGTGGGCGATGGCGTTGGCGATATAGAACACCGTGGCCCAGATCACCACGCCCAGCACGTCGATCAGCAGATATACAAAGGCCGTGCGCTTGCCGCTGACGTTGGCCCCCAGAGCCGACAGCAGCACCGGCACCGCCGCGCCGATGGCGATGCCGAGCGTGATGGGGAAGGCCACGGAGAACGTGATCGTGCCCGTGATGGCCAGCGCCTGCAGAATGCCGACGGCGGCCGACGCGCTCTGCAGGATGCAGGTGAACACCGTACCGACGAGCACGCCGAGCAGCGGGTTGGAAAAGCGGGTGAGCAGCTCGATGAACGCGGCGCTGTCCTTAAGCGGGGCCACGGCGCCGCTCATGGAGGACATGCCGTACATGAGCACGGCGAAGCCGAGCAGAATGTCGCCGATGTGGTGTTTGGTCAGGTCCTTGCAGAACATGCGCAGCACGATGCCGGCCACGGCGACGATGCCCGTGAGCGTCGCGGTGCTCAGCAGCGACACCCAGCCGGAGCCGCTGATGTCCGACAGGCAGAGGATCCAGCCCGTGATGCTCGTGCCGAGGATGGAGCCGAGGACGATGCCGATGGCCTGGCGCACCTGCATCATGCCGGAGTTGACGAAGCCGACGACCATGACGGACGTGGCCGAGGACGACTGGATCACGGCGGTGACGCCCGTGCCGAGCAGGACGCCCTTGAGCGGGGTGCTCGTGAGTTTATACAGGATGATCTCAAGCTTGTTGCCGGCCACTTTTTTCAGCCCGTCGCCCATGAGCGTCATGCCGAACAGGAACAGGGCCACGCCGCCAAGCAATGAGATCACATTATTGATCCCCAAAACGCTTCACGCTCCCTCTGTGATATTTTGCGCTTATCTCTCACTATATCAGAAAGCGGTGCAAAGATAAATGCCGGAATTGCACTTGCACGTGACAAAATTTGACGAAAAAACCGGGCGGTTTTTGTGCAGAATATGGCCTTTTCCACAAACGAACGGCTGTTGGAATCTTGACAATGTGCCGGTCTGCGTGCTATATTCCCATTATAATAATGTGTGTATATCCGCGCGCGGCTATGCGCGCGGGGAATGGAGGCACTTATGGCGGAAGAGAAGAAAAAGATCCTGATCCACACGGCGGATGGCGACCACGTGGTCGCCGTCGGAGAGCACAAGCCGAAGCAGACCTTCGGCGCCATGCCGGTCAAGGACTATGTGGCTGCGGTGGCGGACCCGGATGGTCTGCCGCAGGCGGGCAGCGTCGGTGCAGTCGTGTCGGCGCTGGCGGCGGCGATGGGGTCGCTGGCCGTGCGCGCGCTGCGCTCGGACGATGCGTCGCTGCAGAAAACGGCAGAGGAGCTGCGCCAGATGACCGACTACATGGTCTTTCAGATCGACGAGGAGCTGCGCGCGCGCGAGCCGCTTGACCGGCGCAGGGCCGAGGAGAATATCACGCGCACCGATCTCGACAGCGCGCTGCGCGTCGCGAGCGATATTCCCAACGAGATCGTGTACATCATGTGCCGCTGCATCGAGCTCATGAAGGAGGTCGTGGACAAGGGCGACGACCTGACCGCGTGCAGCGCGCTCGCGGCCGTGCATCTGAGCATGGCGGCCATCCGCTGCATGCAGGCGGAGCTGCTGTCGTATGCCAAGATCATGGACGACGACGTGTTCGGCTACACGATCGTGCGCGAGGCCGAGCTGAACCTGGCCGACCATCAGGAGCTGGTGGACGGGCTGGTCGAAGAGCTCACGCGCCGCCTGACCCGCGCGAAAAAGTAAGCCATTGAGGCTGTCAAAAAGTATTACTTTTTGACAAAGAGGTTTGCGGCCTGACTGCAGCGCACGCGCCGTCCGCTTTTGGCGGACGGCGCGCACATTCGGCAGGAAATGACCGCAGCGGCACGGAAAATTCGAAAATTCCTTTGCTTTCACCATGACACTATAGTATACTATGTGCAAATAGATTCCGTTCCCGCTTCTGTGCGCGCGGGCTCTATGCATACGGAAGGAGGGCATTCCCTTTGGACACACCCTATGCCATTGAAATGCTGCACATCACGAAGCGCTTCCCGGGCATCGTGGCCAATGACGACATCACGCTCCAGCTGCGCAAGGGGGAGATCCATGCGCTGCTCGGCGAAAACGGCGCCGGCAAGTCCACGCTCATGTCCGTCCTGTTCGGCCTGTATCAGGCCGAGGAGGGCGAGATCCGCAAGGACGGCAAGGTCGTCTCCATCAAAAACCCGAACGACGCCAACAGCCTCGGCATCGGCATGGTGCACCAGCACTTCAAGCTGGTCGAGTGCTTCACGGTGCTGGACAATATCATCATGGGCGTCGAGCCGACGAAGCATGGCTTCCTGCAAAAGGGCGAGGCGCGCAAAAAGGTGCTCGCACTGTCGGAAAAATACGGCCTGCAGGTCGATCC
>ENA-OVGB01001448-OVGB01001448.1-human-gut-metagenome-genome-assembly--contig:-NODE-1448-length-20921-cov-51.026886_pt1 | contig 20921 bp, 19 predicted proteins | sample MGYA00237767_ERZ505413 | MGnify/ENA primary metagenome ERZ505413 (study PRJEB26158, sample SAMN06016410) | human gut metagenome | biome: human gut; feature: ankylosing spondylitis patient; material...
CGAATAATGAGCAAGGGGCTTATTACTATTATTTACATACCGGAAGCGTCACTTCTTCGTTGAGTCGGCCGTCTTTTCGGGCCTGTCGTCCTTCAGGTCCGGGTGCAGCTCTCCCATGGTCTCGTAAAGCTGCGAGAGCGCTATGAGGCAGTCCGCGCGGGAGGAAATTTCCGCAAGTTCGGCCTCGGAGAGCGCGGCCTGTGCGGTCAGAAGGTCGAGATAGGAGCCGGACTGAAGCTCGTAGCGCATCTTGGCATCCTCATAGGATTCCTTCGCGCTGGCCACGCCCCGCTGCGAGACCTTGACGGAGCGGTAGGCGTCCTGCGTGGAAAGCAGGCTCGAGCGCACGGCATAGGCGCAGTTGTTGACCGAAGAGCGCACGGCCGCCTCCAGCGCCGAAATCTGTCTCTGCGCCTGCTGCGTAAGATACATTCTCCTGCCGCTTGAAAACAGCGTCCAGTCGACGGAAAGACCGATCTCTCCGTAGGAGTAGTCCTTCTTCGTGTAGCGGCTGCCCGCGGCGTCGAGATGGCTGCCCGTGGTGGACCAGCCGAGAACGGCGGAAACCTGCGGCCAGAAGGTGCTCTTCGTGATGCCGAGATCCCTGACGGCGATTTCCACCGACTTTCTGGCCATGAGAAGGTCGGGACGATGCTCCAGCGCCCGGGCCAGACACGCTTCGAGCGTGCGCGAAAACGGCGAGAGCGAAAGATCCCCGTGATAGTCGATGCGGGCGTCGGGCGGCAGGTCCAGCAGCGTGTTGAGACGCGTGAGCCATACGTTGCGGTCGTTCTCGTAGCTGATGAGCAGAGCCTCGGTCCGAGCCAGTTCCGTTTCCGCCTGAAGCACGTCGAGCCGCGGACGAAGACCGATGTTCCAGGCCGTCTTCGCCATGTCGAGCTGCGCCCGGGCGCGCTCAAGAGAACGCTGCGTGCTGCTGATGCTCGCCTCGGCCTTCAGGTAGGACACAAAGGCCTCCTGCACGTCGGCCGTGACCGAAAGACGCTGCGACTCGAGCTGAAGCGCCTGCCGCTCCTCTTCCAGAGCGGCCTTCTGATAGGTATTAAGAAGATTGAAGCCGGTAAAAAGAGGCTGACTGGCCTGCACCGTCATGGTGGTCACGTTGGGCTCGTATCTCGAAGGCCGGTCCTTGTTGTAGCGCGAATAGCTGTAATTGACATCCAGCGAGGGGCCGAAGGAACTTCTTGCCGCCTTGCGCGCCGATTCCGCGGCCTTCACCGTGAAGCGGGCGCTCTCGATGTCGGGATTTTTTTCCAGCGCACGCAGGACGGCGCCTTCCATGGTGTAGCTTTCTCCGGCTTTGACGGACGCAGGCAAAAACAGTATACAGGCAAGAGCCGCACAAAAGACAGGGCGCCAGAACATAGGAAACTCCTTCAAGGTCTTCCGGACTCTAGCGCAAAAGGCGGCGGTCTGTCACGCCTTCCGCTCCGCGGACGGCGGATTTTTCGTTGCATCCGGCGCCGCTCAAGCATATGAACAGAGCGGTTCCTTCCCGCGCCGATGCGTTTTCTACGTCGGCAATCTATCGGACATCTTCGGAGCACCCATGGACTACAACATTTTTTCCGTCTTTGCCAGCGCAAGTCTTATCGCCCAGCTCATCATGGTCATCCTCATTGCGCTCTCCATCCTCAGCTGGACCGTCATCATAGGCAAGATCGTCACGCTTTCGGCCGCCGAGCGCAAGGCCACGGCCGGCATCATCCGCTTCACGGACGCCCCCGATCTTCGTCAGGCCGTGCAGAGCCTCGGCGGCGATCCCACCTCCCCGCTCTACGGCGTGGCCCAGCACGGCGTGCGCGAATTCAACGACGGCAAGGAAGCCGGCGCGGACGAGAGCGTGGTGGTCGAAACCGTGCGCCGCGCGCTGAATCAGGGCGTCGGTCTTGAGATCGACCGTCTGCACAAGCATCTTTCCATTCTGGCCACCGCCGCCAACACCGCTCCGTTCATCGGTCTGTTCGGCACGGTCTGGGGCATCATGACCTCGTTCCACGCCATCGGCCAGATGAAGTCCGCCTCGCTCGCCACCGTGGCCCCCGGCATCTCCGAAGCCCTCATCGCCACGGCCATCGGCCTCGGCGTGGCCGTGCCCGCCACCATCGCCTACAACATGTTTCTCGGCAAGCTCGACAGCATCGAGACCCGTCTCATCAACTTCGCGGGCATCTTCCTGAACCGCGTGCAGCGTGAAGTCAACGTGCACCATTCCCGCGGCGGCGACAGGTAGGGCGGACCATGGCCAGAAAAAAAGGCTTCGTTTCGGAAATCAACGTGACGCCCTTCGTGGACGTCATGATGGTTCTGCTCATCATCTTCATGGTCACGGCCCCCATGATGGATTCCGGCCTCGACGTCGATCTTCCGCAGGCCAAGCAGGTGGACACCCTGCCCACGGATTCCGATCATCTGGTGCTCACCGTCCGTGAGGACGGCACGCTCTATCTCGACACCTACGAAGTGCCGATAGAAGAACTGGAAGAGCGTCTCGTCACGCTCGTGAAGGACAAGGATCGCGCACTCTTCCTGCAGGCCGACAAGGCCGTGCCCTACGGACTCGTCGTGGACGTCATGGGCCGCATCAAGGCCGCAGGCATCGAAAAGCTGGGCGTGGTCGCCATGCCCTCCACGGAAAGCGCTGCCCCCGCGCAGTCCGGCAGCGCCCAGCAGCGCCGCCGCTAGACGGCATATATCACTCTCATGCGAATAAGCAGTCTTTTCATATCCATACTGCTCCATCTGGCAGTTCTGGCCTTCATTTTGTACGTGCCGCTGCGTCCTCCGCTCGACATCACGCGGCCCGTCTATCAGGTCAGTCTCGTCATGGGAGCCCCGGGCGGCGAAAAACTGCCCTCTCCCGTGCTCGGAGCACGTCCCCCCGTCACCGGCAAGCAGGTGGCTTCCACGGAAGCGGCGGCCCAGCCCAAGGCCGAGCCCGCGCCTGCCCCGAAGCCCGAAGAGGCCCCCGCACCTGCGGTCGCGCCCGAGTCGAAACCGGAACCCAAGCCGGAACCCAAGCCCGAGCCAAAACCCGAGCCCAAAAACGATCCGGTGCAGATACCACAGCAGCCGAAGCCCGAAAAGAAGCCGGAGCCCAAGCCGGAAAAGAAACCCGAACCCAAGCCGGAACCCAAGCCCGAGAAGAAGCCCGAGCCCAAGCCCGAAAAGAAGCCGGAAACGAAACCGGCCGCCAAGCCCGAACCCAAGACGGAAAAGAAAACGGATTCCGGCAAATCGCAGAGCAAGAGCAAGTCGCAAAGCAGCGGCAAGGACGCTCTGGCCGACGCTCTGGCCGATGTCCGCAAGCAGGCCCGTTCCAACAGCACGGGCAAGGGCGGCGGAACTTCCGCCTCGCGCGCCCTGGCCGACCTCGAAAAGCAGGTGGGCAGGACCGGCGTCGGCGGCGGTGGCGGCGAAGGCGACGGCCCGGGCGGCGGCGGCATCTACGACGTGTACGTCGCGCAGGTCATCCTGGCCGTCCAGCCCAACTGGAGCATGCCCACCTATTCCCGCAACAACATGGTGGTGCAGGTGCGCATCAAGCTCGACAAGCAGGGCAACGTGCTCGACTGCCATATCGAGCGCTCGTCCGGCAGGCCCGAGTTCGACGCCTCCGCCGTGAACGCCATCATACGCACCAAGACCCTGCCCCCGCCTCCCACGCCCGCACAGCAGGATCTCGTCATAAGCTTCAACTCTCAGCAGATGCTGGGCCGCTGAGGCCCGTCAGAATACTTCTTCAAGCGCCGGTTCCGATGCTGTCGGAACCGGCTCTGGAGTTTTTATGAGCAAGCATGATTCTTCTCTCTGCGCCCCGCTCGCGCGCTTTCTCTCCGCCGAAAAGACGCCCCGTACCCGTGCCGTCGCGGCGGCTCTTGCCTGCGCCGTCGCGCTTTCGGCAGGTCTCTCTCTGCCTTCCCGCAGTCTTGCCTTCAGCGCGGCCGCCGATACCTCGGGCGGCTACGGCACGCAGGTGCTCAGTCAGATCCTGCGCGTGTGGCAGCAGCCCGAAGGCGCGCGGGGCATGGCGCTCGTGGAACTGAAGATAGCTCCGTCCGGCTCCCTTGCCGGATGCTCCGTGCTCCAGTCCTCGGCAACGCCCGCGGCCGACGCCTCGCTGTGCGCCGCGGCCCACAACGCCGCGCCCTACCCCTATCCGCCCTTCGGCGCGGAATCGCTGGTCTCTCTTGCCGTGGCCTACGGCCCGGGCGACGGAAAAAGCGGCGCGGCCCCCGTGCAGAGCTATGCCGAAATGCTCAGGCAGTCCATCGCTCCGCACGTCATCATGCCTAACGGGCTTTCCGGCTCATGGACGACTGTGGTAGAACTGGACATCTGGGCCGACGGAACCATGCGGTCATGCCGCATAAGCCATCCCTCCGGCAACGCCGACGTGGATGCCGCCGTCATGGCCGCCGTGCGGACCCCGGGAGTCATTCCCCTGCCGCCGGAACACATGGAACAGAGAGTTTCCCTTTCGTTCACCCTCAGCGCCCGCTGATGCCAGCCCGGCCTTCAGAGATCCACCATGCGACGTTTCACCATTGCCCTTCTCGCAGCGCTCTTTTTCACCATGTCCTGCCTGAACGCCGGACCTGCCGTCGTTTCGGCCTCGGCCGCCGAGAATTCGGCGCAGTCGGCAGCCAAGAAGGCCGACAAGAACGCCGATAAAAATGCCGACAACAACGCCCCCGACGCCAAGGAAGAGGCCGAGGCCGCAGCCAAGGCCAAGGCCGAAAGCGAGGCCAAGGCCGCGGAAGAAGCCAAGAAGGCGGAGGCGGAACGGGCAGCCGAAGCCGCGAAAAGCGTGCAGCAGGCGTGGGACGCGCTGCTCGCCACGCACAACGCCCAGCTTGCGGGCATCATCGAGCACACGCAGACCCTCAAGGACGGACTCTCCGATCTCTCCTCCGACACGAGTCAGAGCATCTCCCTGCTGGAACAGGAATTCCAGAAGCTCGACGCGCTCTCCCAGGCCACGGGAAGCATGCCGTCCGATCTCACCGTGCTCGTGGAACGCTTCCACCGCATCAAGGAGCGCACGCAGGCGCTCATACTGCCGCTCCAGAACACGCAGGCCGAACTCGAAAAGGAAAAGCAGGCGCTCACCCTTCTGGACAAGTCGCTTTCCGGACAGGGGACCGAGGTGAGCGGCAAGCTCTCGAGCCGCCTCAAGGAAGCCAACAAGAACATTTCCAATCTTCAGACGCGCTACGACCGCATCATCGATCCCGCGCTTGAGCTCATCACGCAGGTGCAGACGCGCATCGACGAGGTCATGAAGAACATGCCCACGCTCTGGAACAACTATTATTTCCAGTCGTCCGGGCATTTCTACGACGTGGTGGCCTGGGGCAGGGACATCCGCAACCTCGGCTCCCTCGAGGAACTGTTCTCCATGCGCCTGACCACGGAGCTGCCGAGCAGCATGGACGCCTTCTTCTCCATGCTCACGCGCATCGCGACCTCCCTGCTCTTCTGCCTGCTCTTCGGCCTCGCCCTGCGCCATACCGCGCGCAGAAGACTGCCGGAACAGATGCAGGCCGGTGTGGACAGGGTCATGCGCAACAGCGCCATCTGGATAGCCGTCGGTCTGTCCATCCATCTCTCGGCCTGGGACGACGGCAAGCTGTATCAGATCGTGGCCACGCTCGGCACCATGTGCCTGTGCTGGGGCCAGATGCTCCTGGCCTGGGATCTCTACGAGTTCGAAAACCCGAACCGCTCGCGCCTCTCCCCGCTGTGGCCCATGTTCCCGCCCCTGCTCATAGGCATGGTGCTGCTCAACTTCGATCCCTTCCCGCTGTTCATCTGCGTGGCGTGGGTCATCGTGCAGGCCGTCGACCTCTGGAAGACCCGCTCCCTGCCGCTGCCGCCGCAGCCCCTACCAGAAGCATCCCGGCACCCGGCTTTTCGGGCGCGAACTGCCGCAGACAGAACCCGATGGCTGCAGCCAGCAGGGCATCTGCCGCACTGTAGAGCACCAGCTCCGTTCCTTCTCCGCCAAAGGCAAAGCACAGCGCCATTCCGACCAGCGTGCCGCAGCCCGCCAGCGCAGCCGGGGCCAGCTTTCTGGTTCCCATCCACCGTGCCGCCACTGCAGCGCCCAATGCGCACAGCATACAGACGCTGCGCAGCGAGAGTGCACCAAACCCGTGCAGCAGCATTCCCATCGCCGCACCTGCCGCGCAGGGGGCAAAGCAGTCCTCTGCAAAGCCCAGCACAAAGCCCAGACCAAAGGGCATCAGCGCCCCGTATAGAACGGCCCAGCCGCCTGCAAATCCCACTGCCACCGCCGCCAGCCTGCGGGCTGCCGGGCGCAGCTCTGCCCGCCGTGCCAATGCCGCCGAACGCCCGTCCTGCCGCCCTGCTGTTACCAGACCCATCCGCTCTGTCATAAAAAATTCCCCGCTTTCCGGCGGGGTCCTGTTGTTCTGTGCCCCGCGCTTTCTGCATATACTGTAGCGCGGGGCGGCGGCGATTTTTAGCGCAGTGCAGTGTTCTGCCGCAAACCGGCCCAAAGACGCAAAAAAGCCCTGCGGCTGTCATTTTGCCGCAGGGCTTTGGGAGGATTTTCAGTTGTTCAGCAGAAATAGCGGATCTCGCCAAAAAAGGCTGTCCATTTTTCGATCACTTCGCCGCTGCGGGCCTCAATAACCGCCATAATGTTACGCAGCACCCGGGGTGGGATCTGGGAGTTATTATTGCACAGATAGCAGCCGCCCGCCTTGGTGATCCAGATCTTCGTGGCGTTGCTGTTGGGTGCGCCCTGCGCAACGTGCACATGGATCGGCTCCAATGGCTCATTCTCGTTGGCCCAGAAATAGACCCAGTAGGAACCAACCTTAAAAACCTGCGGCATTTTCCACGCCTCCTTCTTGGGAGAACCGCAAGATCAGATGCGCGGTAGACTCCACGATCTTCTGATACCGCGCGATCTCCTCCGGCGTGAAGCCGTGCACCTCCTGCCAGTCATAGCCCGGCAGCCAGCACACTGCTGAGTGGAAACAATCTTCTGCATCCGGTTTTTCAAGGTACACCTTCACCCGGCCATCGGGCTTCATCTCGGAATGCACGATCTCGGTATCGTCATCCAATGTCATAAACGGGTACATCATAGGTTCCACCTCCCAGATCACTGTACTTATATTACTTAACCGTTCAGCTTTGCAATGGCATCCTGCACGCGCTGCAGGGTCTTTTCGCGGCCCATCATGCAGGCAAGGTCGGTGCCGCCGCCGGGGGTGCGCTGCTTGCCGGACAGGGCAATGCCCAGCGGGTAGAGCAGCCAGCCGTTCTTTTTGCCCAGCTCCTCTGCCTTTGCCTTGCAGGCATCAAACACGGCATCGCGGTTTGCAAAATCCAGCGCCTCGTCGCTCAGCACCGGCAGCAGGGCTTCCAGTGCTTCTTTTGCGGTCTCCGGGGTGGTCTTTTGCTTTTTGTTGGCGTACAGGCTCACGTCGTACTCCGGCATGGCGTCAAAGAAATCCAGCTGCTCGGGGATCTCGCCCAGCACCTCGCACCGGGGCTGCAGGTTTGCGCACAGCAGCTTTTTGTCGATGGCGCTGTGCACGGCGCTGTCGATCCACGGCTCGGCCTTTTTCTGGAACTCCTCGGGGCTCAGGCGGCGGATATACTCCGCATTGATGGCGCGCAGCTTGAGGGGGTCGAAGATGGCGGGGGACTTGGAGATGCCCTCCGGGGACCAGATCTTGACCAGCTCCGGCAGGGAGAAGATCTCCTGCTCGGCATACTCGCCGCGGGGGCTCCAGCCCAGCAGGCAGATATAGTTCAGCACCGCCTCGGTCAGGTAGCCCTTTGCCACCAGATCCTGATAGCTTGCATCGCCGTTGCGCTTGGACAGCTTGTTCTGCGCGTCCTTCATCACCGGCGGGCAGTGGATATAGGTGGGGATGTCCCAGCCAAAGGCCTGATACAGCAGGTTATACTTGGGGGTGGAGGACAGGTACTCGCTGCCGCGGATGACATGGGTAATGCCCATCAGGTGGTCGTCCACAACGTTGGCAAAATTGTAGGTGGGCATCCCGTCGGTCTTGATGAGGATCTGGTCGTCCATCTCGCTGTTGTTCACCTCGATGTGGCCGTACACCACATCGTCAAAGCCGGTCACGCCCTCACGGGGGATCTTCTGGCGGATGACGTAAGGCTCGCCTGCGGCAAGGCGCTTTTCCACTTCCTCCTTGGGCAGCTCTCGGCAGCAGCCGTCGTAGTGGGTCATCTCACCGGCAGCGCGCTGCTCGGCGTGCAGAGCCTCCAAGCGCTCTTCGGTGCAGAAGCAGTAATAGGCTTTGCCCTCTGCCACCAGCTGCTCGGCATACTGCTTGAACATGCCCATGCGCTCGCTCTGCACATAGGGGCCCACAGGGCCGCCGATATCCGGGCCCTCGTCCCACAGAAGGCCGGTCTCCCGCAGGGTGTTGTAGATGACATCCACAGCGCCCTCCACATAGCGGCCCTGATCGGTGTCCTCGATGCGCAGGATGAAGGTGCCATCCTCGTGCTTGGCCATCAGGTAGGTGTACAGGGCAGTACGCAGGTTGCCAACGTGCATATAACCCGTGGGCGAGGGTGCAAAACGGGTGCGGACTTTATTGCTCGGCATAGAAAAACGCTCCTTTATTCTCATGCAAAAAATTTGCGGATAGCTATGTTTTATTGTACTTATTCTGCGCAGATTTGTCAATGCGGGATAATGTCATGCACCCATGCAAAAGGGGCTGCTGCATCAAATGCTGTGCAGCAGCCCCTTTTTATAATATTATTCTCCGTCCTTCGGGTCATCCAGATGCTCGCGCCGTTTGCGTGTCAATGCGGCGCACAGCTGCAGCAATGCAAAGCACAGGATGCCGGTAAAAACACCGGCAAAAGCGGCACCGATCCAGTATCCATAGGAAAAACCGCAGATCAGCGTAACCGCCACCGCAGCCACCAGAGAATACACGGCATTGGCCGGGGCCTTATCCGAAAGGTGGCGATCCCACAGACCATTGCGCAGACACGCGACAACTATATAAATGCAGCCGATCATGAATACGACCCACTCTCCGGCGGTCTTGTCCGCAGCCCCGAACACCGTCTGCACGATCCACGCCGCCAGAAGGCTGCTCCACAGCAGCCAGAAGCCATGGCTTTCAATTTTGCGCAGGGTCTGCTCCTGCATCTCGTCCAACTGGTTTTTCTTGCTGTACAGTGAAAATTTCATAACTCATTCCTCCCAGAACAGTTCATCCAGTGTCTTATCCAGAATTTTACAGATACTGCGGCAAAGGTTGATGGTGGGGTTGTACTCCCCTTTTTCAATGGCGTTGATGGTTTGGCGCGAAACCCCTGCCGCTTCGGCAAGCGCGCCTTGCGTCATATCCTTTTCCGCACGGGCGGCCTTTAATTTCAGGTTCTTCGGCATTGATATGCTCCTTTCCTGCCGGGTCGGCATTTGTTTTATCCTCTGGACATATAGTAGCATTTACCATTCTAAATGTCAAGTATATATTACAAAAAGTTTTTATGAGCAGACAAAAAGCACCCCGGCCGTTTTCAGCCGGGGTGCTTTGCGGTTATGATTATTTCAGCACGACTTCGCCGTTTTCATCGGCATCCACCACAAGGGTGCTGCCGGAAGCAAGGGTGCCGTCGATGAGTTTCTCGGCGGCGGGGTCCTCCACCGCCTTGCGGATGGTGCGGCGCAGGTCGCGCGCACCGAAGCGCCCGCCCTGACTCTTTTGCACCAGTGCCTTGAGCGCTGCCGGGGTGTAGCTGTAAGCGATGCCCTTGGCTTCCATGCCGGGCTTGTACTCGTCCAGCATCAGGGCGGCGATGCCCTGCAAGGTCTCCTCGGTCAGGGGCTTGAAGGCAATCACTTCGTCCACGCGGCCAAGGAACTCCGGGCGCAGGAACTGGGCCAGCGCCTTGCGGGTCTTTTCCTCGCTGCGCTGCTCCTCGCTCTTGTTGAAGCCGAGGCCGCCGGTGGTCTGGTCGCTGCTGCCGGCGTTGGAGGTCATGCAGATGACCGTGTTGGAAAAATCCACGGTGCGGCCCTGCGCATCGTTGATCTTGCCTTCGTCCAAAATCTGCAGCAGGATGTTCATCACATCGGGGTGAGCCTTCTCGATCTCGTCAAACAGCACCACGCTGTAGGGGCGGCGGCGGACCTTCTCGGTGAGCTGGCCGGCTTCCTCGTAGCCCACATAGCCCGGAGGCGAACCGATCATGCGGGACACTGCGTATTTTTCCATATACTCGCTCATGTCCAGCCGGATGAGCGGGTCCGGGCCGTCGAACAGCTGGTTTGCCAGCTGCTTGACCAGCTCGGTCTTGCCCACGCCGGTGGGGCCCACAAAGATGAAGCTTGCGGGACGGCGGCGTCCGGAAAGGTCGGCGCGGCTGCGCTTGATGGCCTGCGCCACCAGATGCACGGCTTCGTCCTGCCCGATGATCTTCTTTTTCAGCTCGCCTTCCAGATTTGCCAGCTTTGCGAACTCGGTCTCCCGAATCTTCACCGCCGGGATGCCGGTCCACAGCTCGATGACCTTGGCCACATCGTCCATGGTCACCTGAATCTCGCTGGCAGCGGCCTGCTTGGCGGGCAGGTCGGCTTCCAGCTTGGCGATGCGGGTCTTGCGCTCGGCCACGCGCTCGTAGTCGATGGGCTCGTTGACGTCCGCATTCTCCATGTCGGCTTCTTCCTGCCTGAGAGCGTCCAGTTCCTTCTGCATCCCGAGGTACTCGGAAATGACCGGGTGGGCCAGGTTGCAGCAGGCGCAGGCCTCGTCCAGCAGGTCGATGGCCTTATCCGGCAGGTAGCGGTCGGTGATATAGCGCTCGCTCAGGGTGACGGTGGCGCTGAGCACATCGGCAGGCACCTGCACATGGTGGTGCTGCTCGTAATAGCGCTTGATGCCGTTCATCACAGCGATGGTATCGGCCACACTGGGTTCCTCCACCCGCACGGGCTGGAAGCGGCGCTCCAATGCCTGATCCTTCTCGATGTACTTGCGGTACTCGTTGAAGGTGGTGGCACCGATGACCTGAATCTCCCCACGGGAGAGGGCGGGCTTCAGGATGTTGCCCGCGTTCATGGCACCTTCGCTCTCACCGGCCGAGGTGATGGTGTGGATTTCATCAATGAACAGGATGACGTTGCCCGCGGCCTTCACCTCGTTCAGCAGGCCCTTGACCCGCTGCTCGAACTGGCCGCGAAACTGGGTGCCCGCCACAAGGCTGGTGAGGTCCAGCAGATAAATTTCCTTATCTTTCAAACCGATGGGCACCTCACCCTTGGCAATGCGCTCGGCAATGCCCTCGGCGATGGCCGTCTTGCCCACGCCTGCCTCGCCGATCAGGCAGGGGTTATTCTTCTGTCGGCGGCTCAAAATCTGGATGGTGCGGTAAATTTCGCGGTCGCGGCCAATGATGTCGTCCAGCTTGCCTTCCCGGGCCTTGCGGGTCAGGTTCTCGCAATAGGTGTCCAGGAATTTGCGCTTGGGCGGCTTTTTGCCGTTCTTGCGGTCGGCTTTTTTGTCGCCGTCCTTTTTCTCGCTGCTGGTGAACCCCAGCGGGAAGGTGGCGTTGCTGCCGGGAACAAGATCTTCGTCCATGCCGTCCGGGTCGGCGTCCTCGCCGCCATTTGCCATGTTCATCATCATGGAGAGCGGGTTTGCGTCACCCAGTTCTTCCATCATGCTTTCCATGCGGTTCTCCATGTTGTCAAGATCCTGATCCGACATGCCGAATTGCTTCATCAGATCATCCACCGGCTTGATGTGCAGCTCCCGGGCACAGTGCAGACAGTACCCCTCCTGCTTCATCTGACCATTGTCCATCCGCTGGATGAAAATGATCGCCGGCCGTTTCTGGCATCGAATACAGACCATAGTCCCTCCTTACTGCTCTGCCCGCCGTCTTACAGGAACGGGTTGAACAGATTAAACACTTTATAGTAAAGGCTGGTGCTCATCACCGTGTCGTTGAGCACATTCAGGTTGCCGCCGGTGACGACGATGATGCCCCACAGCACGCACAGCACCAGATAGATGTCCAGCAGCGCCGTGCCGCCGCCCACGATCCAGCCCAGGGCGCGGTTCACCGTGCCGATGACCGGCAGCTTGTTCACAAGGCCCAGCACCGTGACCAGCATGCTCACCAGCAGCCGCAGCAGCGCGTAGAACAAAAAGAACAGCACCAGCGTGATCACCGGGGTGAGCAGCGGTTGCAGCACGTTCTCCACGATGGTATCGGCCAGCACCACGGCGTTGTCCGCCAGCACCGCGCCGATGGAGCGCTCACAGGCCGCCACGATGGACGTCCGGAAGCTTGCAGGCAGGAAGCCTGCATACTTTTCCGCGATGCCGGTCAGGTCCACGACCCCTCCGGCGGAAAGGCTGGCCGCGATCTGGGTGCGGAACCCTCCGGCCAGCATGTGCTCGAACACCCAGCCCGCGCAGGCTGTGGACAGCTGCCGGGCACCCAGCAGACTGATCAGATTGCCCACCAGCTGCACCATGGACGAAAGAAAGCCCTTGTGCGCATAGCGGATCATCAGGATGATCCAGGCTGCCGTACATATGATATCAAAAAGAAATGACGGATTCTTGAACATACCTTGTTTTCCCTGTAATTTTTATCATTCTCGCCGCAGGAGTGCTAAAACGTGCGCGATTTCCCCCTCAAAAAGCAGCTCTCTGGCTGCTGGAAGCTTCCTCCGGCGGGGTGACCACCTGCACCGTGTTGCCGGTGAACACCAGGATCTGCTTGCCCTCGATCAGCGCCTGCGGCCGGGCCGGAAGGGTCTGGCTCCACTGGAACTGCCCCGCATGGTCGAACCGCTCCACCGTGCTGTCGGTCAGCAGGTAGAAGCCGTCGTTCTGCGCAAGGACGATGTGGTTGGCGGCAGGCACGCTGCCGCTGTACCCCACCTGAAGCTCCCCGTCCAGCAGCACGGCGGTGCAGGTCTGGCCGCTGCTCAGCAGCAGGGCCGCACCGCTGTTCCCGGCAGACACGCTCACAAGGGTAGCACCGCCAAAGTCATAGCTGGCGCGCTCGCCGATGCTGCCGCCGGTCGTGTTGTAGAGCACAGCACGGTTCTCATAGAGCACCAGCAGAAAGCCGTTGGACATCCAGCCCATCCACTGGGGCACGCTGGCTTCGGTGCCCAATTGCACCGGGTCCCCCTGGGAAAGGGGCAGCGCATAGAGGTTCGTGGTCAGCTGGCCGCCGGTGGCCGTCACGGCCGCCACCGCAAGGCGGCGGCTGTCCGGCGAAAAGGCCATGCGCAGCGGCGTGCCCTGTTCGCTGGTCAGGTTCCAGCTCAGCGCCTGCTCCATGGCGGAGTTGTACACCGTCAGCTTCGCGGCGCTGTCCGTGCTGTCGGTGACCACGGCCACCTGCCCGGCGTCCGCCACGGCGCACAGCGCGATGGTGCTGTCCATGGTTTTGGTGTAGAGGTTCTGGGTGCGGCTCTCCACCCGCAGCTCGTTGCCGGAGCGGTTGTACAGCACAAAGCGGTTTTTGCCCACGGCGATGGCCGGGCGGGCGTAGCCGCTCTGGATGCTGTTCAGGCGGGTGCCGCTCAGGCTGTAGACCGCACAGCTGTCGCCGCCCTTTTCCACAAAACTGCCGGACATGGGCACCACGGTGTCCGGGTCGGTGATGCCGGTCTGCTGCGGCCAGCCGGAAGCCGGGGTCAGTGCGATGTGCACCGAGTCCACCAGGTCCTTGGCCCGGGCGATGGAAGACCCCACCACGCCGGTGGCGAACAGGATGACGATGGTCAGCGCCGCCACGATGATGACCGTGCGGCGGATGTGCTTTGCCCGGGCGCGGGCACGGGCGGCTTCGAGGTATTCGACCCGCCCGGCCGAAAGCGGCTCGCCCTCGGCCGAGCGGCCGCCGCGATGAATCTTGCTCATAGGTTTTTTTCTCCTTTGTGCCGGTCTGGCCGGCACTTCCGGTCAGGTTCTTGGCTCTCCCTCTGGGAGAGCTGCCGCCGAAGGCGGCTGAGAGGGCGCGGCCCCGTATTCCACACACTTCAAAAACAGGCCCTTTGCGGGCAGAGTGGGCCCGGCGCGGCTGCGGTCACGGCTGGCGAGGATGGCGGGGATCTCCGCCGGGTCCAGCCTGCCTGCACCTGCTTCGCACAAGGTGCCCGCGAGGATACGCACCATGTTGTACAGGTAGCCGTCGGCGGTCACCTCAATGTCCACTTCGTCCCCTCTGCGGGTCACATGGCAGTCGGTGATGGTGCGCACCGTGTCGCCGTGGGCCGCGGCCGAAGACCCCGCCGCACACAGGGCCAGGAAATCGTGCCTGCCCACGAACCGCTGCGCTGCCCGCTGCATCTTTGCTTCGTCCAGCCGCTTCGGCACACGGGTGTAATAGGCCGCATCAAAGGGCGAATCAATGGGGTGGTTGTGGATGCGGTATAAATAGGTTTTGGTGTGGGCCGCATACCGGGCATGGAAGTCCTCCGGCACCACCTGCGCATCCAGCACCCGGATATCCGGCGGCAGATGCTGGTTCAGCGCCAGCGGCAGCTTTGCCGGCGGGATGCGGGTGTCGGCGTGGAAGTTGAGCTTAAAACCCAGCGCATGCACGCCCGCATCGGTGCGGCTGCAGCCCTTGATGTCAGGCCGGGTGCCCAGCACCGCTTCCAGCCCGTCCTGAAAGGTCTCGGCCACACTGCGCCCGTTGGGCTGCACCTGAAAGCCGCAGTAGTTCGTGCCGTCGTAGGCTAACGTAAGTAAAAAGTTCATCGAAGAAATTACAACTTTCCCGTTTCGTCTTGTTCAAAATCGGAAAACCACAAAAAGCGTTAAAGCGATAGCGCCGACTGGCGCAGCGCTAGCTTTTTGTGGTTTGACTTCTGCTTTGGGATTGTTAAGGGCGTGCAGCCCTTAACTCGTCAGGGGTAAGTGGAGTCCAGAGGATGAGAGGGGCGCGTCGAAACGCCCCTCTTGTCCTCTGGCCCAGCGGAGCGTCCCCCCGTTCCTTAAAAATTCGGGAACACCAGCCGGGAGGACAAGATCACCGCAAAGCAGGCGATGCACACAGCCAGGTCAATATAATCCTGCTTCGTGCAGCGCAAAACTTTCAACCGGGTGCGGCCGTCGCCGCCGCGGTAGCAGCGGCATTCCATGGCCATGGCCAGCTCGTCCGCACGGCGGAAGGCCGAGATGAACAACGGGATCAGCACCGGCACCAGCGCCTTGACGCGCTCGGTCATCTTGCCGGTGTCCAGCTGGGCACCGCGGGCCTTCTGAGCGTTCATGATCTTGTCCGTCTCCTCAATGAGGGTGGGGATGAAACGCAGGGCAATGCTCATCATCATGGCAAGCTCGTGCACCGGGAAGTGCAGTTTGCCCAGCGGCTTCAGCAGCTGCTCGATGGCGTCCGTCAGCACGATGGGGCTGGTGGTGTAGGTGAGCAGGCTGGTGCCCGCGATCAGCGCCATGACGCGCACTGCCATCAGCACAGCATAGCGCACGCCCTCGGCGTAAATGGTCAGAAACCAGATGTGCACCAGCGGTTCGCCCTCGCCCGACACAAAGAACAGGTTCAGCACCGCTGTAAAGATCACGATGGGCAGGATGGGCTTCAGGCTCTTGCCGATCATCTTGAGCGGAATTTTCGCCACTGTATACATCGCGGCCAGGAACAGGATGGACATGGTCAGGCCCAGCGGGTTGGACGCTGCGAACAGCAGCACGATATAAACGATGGTCAGCACCAGCTTCAGGCGCGGGTCGAACCGGTGCACCAGACTGTTGCCGGGGAAGTGCTGGCCGATGGTGATATCTCTCAGCATGTGGCAGCGCCCCCTTCCTGCTTTGCTTCGCGCGGCAGCACAAGGCTTTCGCCTGCGTCGCGGCGGCGTTTGGCTTCCACGATCATCTTGACGGCATAGGGGATGGTGTACACATCAGCGGGCACATCCACGCCCATCTCCCGCAGTTTGAGGAAAATCTTCGTCACCTGCGGCACCGAAAGGCCCAGCTCCAGCAGTTCCGGGGCCCGGGCAAACACTTTCTCCACCGTGTCGTACATGGCGATCTTCTTGTTGCTCATGACGAGAACGCGGTTGGCGTACTTGGCAATGTCCTCCATGCTGTGGGAAACCAGCAGCACGGTGGTGCCGGTCTTTTTGTGGTACTCCTTCACTTCGGAAAGGATATCGTCACGGCCCTCCGGGTCAAGACCGGCGGCGGGCTCGTCCAGCACAAGGATGCGGGGCTTCATGGCCATGACACCGGCCACCGCCACCCGGCGCTTCTGGCCGCCGGAAAGCTCAAAGGGGCTGCGCTCCAAAAGCGCCGGGTCCAAACCCACAAAGTCTGCGGCTTCGTGGACGCGGCGGTCCACCTCGGCTTCGTCCAAGCCCATGTTCTTGGGGCCAAAGGCGATGTCCTTATAGCAGGTCTCCTCGAACAGCTGGTACTCCGGGTACTGGAACACCAATCCGGTGAGGAAACGGAAATCACGGATCTTTTCCGGGTCTGCCCACAGATCGCGGCCGTCAATGAAAATTTTGCCGCTGGTGGGCTTGTTCAGGCCGTTCATGTGGGTAATGAGGGTGCTCTTGCCGGAGCCGGTGGCACCGATGATGCCCACAAAGTCGCCTTCTTCCACGGTGAAGCTCACGTCATCCAGCGCGGTGACTGCCGTCGGCAGGCCGGGGTTGTAGACGTAGCTCAGGTGTTCTACCTTGATGATATCTGCCATTTGCGTCCCCTCCCCTCACTGCAGCAGCTCATACAGAGCCTGTGCGCATTCGCCGGTGTCGATGATGCCCTCCGGCATCGGGATGCCGGCCTTCACCAGCTCGTCCCGCAGCTCGGCAGCCTGCGGCACATCGAGGTGCAGAGAGCGCACCTTCTCGGTCTGGCTGAACACCTCTTTCGGGGTGCCCTCCATCACGATGTGGCCCTTGCTCATCACCAGCACACGGTCGGCCTGTGCGGCTTCTTCCATATAGTGGGTGATGGACACCACCGTGATGCCCATGTTCTTGTTCAGGTGGTGGATGGTCTGCATCACCTGCTCGCGGCCGCGCGGGTCCAGCATGGCGGTGGCTTCGTCCAGAATCAGGCAGTCCGGCCGCATGGCCACAACGCCCGCAATGGCCACGCGCTGTTTCTGGCCGCCGGACAGGTTGTGGGGTGCACGCTCGCGGTATTCGTAGATACCGGCCATCTTCATGGAGTCATCCACACGGCGGCGCATCTCCTCGGGCGGCACACCGAGGTTTTCCAGCGCAAAGGCAACGTCTTCCTCCACCACGGTGGCCACGATCTGGTTGTCCGGGTTCTGGAACACCATGCCCACGGTCTGGCGGATGTCGTAAATTTTGTCATCGTCGGCGGTGTCCATGCCTTCCACATACACCTTGCCGCTTTCCGGCAGCAAAATGGCGTTGAAGTGCTTGGCCAGCGTGGATTTGCCGCAGCCGTTGGCCCCCAGCACCGCCACGAACTCGCCGCGCTTCACCTGCGTGGACACGCCGTCCAGCGCGTAGACCGGCTGGTCGCTGACGTCATAGCGGAACTTTAAATTTTCTGCTGTTAAAATCGTCTCGTTCATTTTTGTTTCTCTTTCCGGTGGTGCGCCCCTCCGAAAGGGGCTGTACCCCATTCTTAAGTCTTCCTGTGAAAATGTGTTTGGAGCGGCCCGCAGGCCGCGACAAACACGAAACTAAAAGAATATTTTCTTCTGAACATGGCCAAAGCGCACGCGGCGGCCATTTAAAATCGTTATCACTCTTCCCAGATCGCCGTTGCACCGCAGGGCACGACGCCGCCGGTGGCGGAAACCGGCAGGCCGATCTCGTCGCAGCTGGTGTGGCCGCCAAAGCGGGGGATGAGGGTGGTCTTGAGCATATACTCCATGACGGCCGGGGAAAGGCCGGTGGTGTAGCTGTTCACCGCGAAGAACAGCGGCTTGTCGCTCAGCACTTCTTCGCACTGGCTGATGAGGTCGTAGATGCAGTCTTCCAGCTTCCAGATCTCACCGCCGGGGCCGCGGCCATAGCTGGGCGGGTCCATGATAATGCCATCGTAGGTGTTGCCGCGGCGCTTTTCGCGGGCCACGAACTTGGCGCAGTCGTCCACCAGCCAGCGGATGGGCCGGTCGGCCAAACCGCTTGCCACAGCGTTGTCCTTGCCCCATGCCACGATGCCCTTGGAGGCGTCCACATGGCAGACGGTGGCACCCGCCGCCGCGCAGGCCAGCGTGGCACCGCCGGTGTAGCCGAACAGGTTCAGCACCTTCACGGGACGGCCGGCGGCGCGAATTTTCTTCTCGTACCAGGCCCAGTTGACGGCCTGCTCCGGGAACACGCCGGTGTGCTTGAAGCCGGTGGGGCTGACGATGAGGGTGAGCTTATCCTCGCCCTCGCCGCAGCTGATCTTCCACTTTTCGGGCAGGCGGCGCTTATACTCCCACTCGCCGCCGCCCTGATTGGAGCGGTGGTACACCGCATCCGCCTTGGCCCACAAGGGGCTCTGCTTGGGGGTCTTCCACACCACCTGTGGGTCGGGGCGGATGAGAATGGTCTCGCCCCAGCGCTCCAGCCGGTTGCCCTCGGTGGCATCCAGCAATTCATAGTCTTTCCAGGTATCTGCAGGGCGCATAGCGTCCTCCTTTCAGTTTGCCGTTTCAGCCCTCTGCTTTTTCAGGCAAAGCCTTCCCCGCCCGGGGGAAGGCGGCACCGCAGGTGCCGGATGAGGGCGCTTTTTACTGTCCCAAAATGCGCTTATTGATCTTATCCACGATGCGTTCTGCGCAGCGGTGGATGGCGTCCAGATCCTGGCCCTCCACCATCACGCGAATTTTCGGCTCGGTGCCGGACACGCGCACCAGCACGCGGCCCATGCCCATGAGCTTCTGCTGCTCGTTCTCGATGAAACCGGCCAGCACTTCGTCTTCCTTATAGGCGGCCTTCTGGGCGGCGTTGGCGGTCACGTTCACCAGCACCTGCGGGTACTGGGCGTAGATGCCGTTCAGCTCGCTCATCTTCTTGCCGCTCCCGGCCAGCAGCTTGAGCAGCTTGCCGGCGGTCAGCTCGCCGTCACCGGTGGTGGCGTGGTGCAGCAGGATGACATGGCCGCTCTGCTCGCCGCCGATGGCGTAGCCGTTCTCCCGCATGTTTTCCAGCACATAGCGGTCACCCACGGCGGTCTTTTCAGTGTGGATGCCCTGGCTCTCCATGTACTTGATGAAGCCCAGGTTAGACATCACGGTGACCACGGCGGTGTCGCCTTCCAGACGGCCCTTTTCCTTCATGCCCATGGCCAGCAGGGCAATGATCTTGTCACCGTCCATCTCCTGGCCCTTCTCGTCGCAGGCAAGGCAGCGGTCCGCGTCGCCGTCAAAGGCGATGCCGCAGTCGAAGCCGCCCTCGACGACCGCCTTTTCGAGGTTATCGAGGTGGGTGCTGCCCACGCCCTTGTTGATGTTCTCACCATCCGGCTCCACGCCCAGGAAGGTGCACTTGGCGCCCAGACGGGGGAACAGCTTCTGGGCCACGGCAGCGGAAGCGCCGTTTGCGCAGTCGATGCAGACGTTCAGGCCGGTCAGGTCGCCATGGATGGACTCGTACAGGTGGTCCACATAGTCCTGCAGGCCGTCGTCGCGGCGGTACACGCGGCCCACCTCCGCACCGGTCTTGAGTTCGATGCCCGCGCAGTTGTTATCAATGTAGACTTCGATCTCGTTCTCCACCTCGTCGGGCAGCTTGTAGCCGGTGCCGGCAAAAATTTTGATGCCGTTGAACTCCATCGGGTTGTGGGAGGCCGAGATCACGATGCCGGCGTCTGCATTGTATTTGCCCACCAGATAGGCCACGGCAGGCGTGGGCAGCACGCCCAGGCTCTCCACGTCGGCACCCACGCTGCACAAGCCCGCGGTCAGGGCCGCTTCCAGCATGTCGCCGGACTGGCGGGTGTCCTTACCGATGAGGATGCGCGGGCGGCGGCCGGTGCTGCCGGTCAGCACAGCGGCTGCGCCGCGGCCGATCTTCATGGCCAGCTCACAGGTCAGATCAGCGCCCGCCACGCCGCGCACGCCGTCGGTTCCAAAATACTTACCCATAATAAAATATACCCCACTTTCAGGTTTACGCCCTCATCCGGCCCTTTGGGCCACCTTCCCCCGTCCGGGGGAAGGCTTTTGAAGCATCATCTCGCCGTAAGGCTTCCCCCAGTCGGGGGAAGCTGTCACCGCAGGTGACTGATGAGGGTGCTTTCTTCAAAACAAACTCTGCTGCCCGTTGTCTTCGGGCGTGCCGGTCTCCGGGGCCTTCATGCCCAAATGCTCGTAGGCCAGCTTCGTTGCGCAGCGGCCGCGCGGCGTCCGGGTCAGAAAGCCCATCTGCATCAGATACGGCTCGCACAGGTCTTCCAGCGTGACGGCTTCCTCACCGAGGGCCGCCGCCAGCGTTTCCAGACCCACCGGGCCGCCGTTGTACATCTCAATGATGGCGCGCAGCAGGCTGCGGTCCAGTTCGTCCAGACCCAGCGCGTCCACGTCCATCCGCTTCAGGCCCATCAGGGCCACATCCCGGTCAATGACGCCGTCGCCCAGCACCGTGGCAAAGTCGCGGATGCGCTTTAAAAAGCGGTTCGCCACGCGGGGCGTGCCCCGGCTGCACTTTGCCAGCTCGTAGGCGCCTTCCGGCGTGATGGGCTGGTCGAGGATACCTGCCGAGCGCTGAATGATGCGGGAGAGCTCCTCCGGGCCGTAGAGCTCCAGCTTGAGCAGCACGCCGAAGCGGTCGCGCAGCGGGCCGGTGATCTGTCCGGCGCGGGTGGTGGCACCCACCAGCGTGAAGCGCGGCAGGTTGATGCGGATGCTCTGGGCGCTGGGGCCCTTGCCGATCATGATATCCA
>ENA-OVGB01001449-OVGB01001449.1-human-gut-metagenome-genome-assembly--contig:-NODE-1449-length-20913-cov-3.196375_pt1 | contig 20913 bp, 17 predicted proteins | sample MGYA00237767_ERZ505413 | MGnify/ENA primary metagenome ERZ505413 (study PRJEB26158, sample SAMN06016410) | human gut metagenome | biome: human gut; feature: ankylosing spondylitis patient; material...
TATCTCGGCTCCACCGTGCAGGTCATCCCCCACATTACCAACGAAATCAAGGAATTCGTCTACCGTGTCGGCAAGCAGACCGATGCGGACATCGTCATCACAGAAATTGGCGGCACCATCGGTGACATCGAATCGCAGCCTTTCCTCGAGGCCGTGCGGCAGATCTCCCTCGAGGTTGGGCAGGAGAACAGCCTCTTCATCCATGTCACGCTGGTGCCGTTTTTGCGTGGCTCCGACGAGCACAAATCCAAGCCGACGCAGCATTCCGTCAAAGAGCTGCAGGGCATGGGCATCCGGCCGGACATCATCGTCCTCCGCTGCGACGAGCCGCTGGAGCCGTCCATCTTCCGCAAAATTTCGATGTTCTGCAACGTCAAGCCGGACTGCGTCATCGAAAATATCACGCTCCCCTGCCTGTATGAGGCGCCGCTGATGCTGGAGGCGTCGAACTTCTCCTCCGTCGTCTGCCGCGAGCTGGCTATCGACACGCCCGCGCCCGATCTGGCCGAATGGTCGGACATGGTGGCGCGCATCAAATCGCGCGAGCGCACGGTCAAGATCGGCCTCGTCGGCAAATATGTCCAGCTGCACGACGCCTATCTCTCCGTGGCCGAGGCGCTGCGGCACGCGGGCTTCGCGCTCGGCGCGGATGTGGACATCCAGTGGATCGACTCCGAGACGCTGAACGAGGGCAACTATCACAACATCCTCTCGCAGGTGGATGGAATCATTGTCCCGGGCGGCTTCGGCGGGCGCGGCATCGACGGCATGATCCTCGCGGCGCGCTATGCCCGCGAGCACAACGTCCCCTACTTCGGCATCTGCCTCGGTATGCAGATCGCAACGATCGAATTCGCGCGCGACGTCGCCGGGATCTCCGACGCGCACTCGTCCGAATTTGACGAGCAGTGCAAGCACAAGGTCATCGACTTCATGCCCGGCCAGAGCGGCGACATCGACAAGGGCGGCACGCTCCGCCTTGGCGCGTATCCGTGCGTCATCCAGCCGGGCACGACCATGGCGCGCTGCTATGGCACGCTCGAAATTTCCGAACGGCACCGCCACCGCTATGAGTTCAACAACGAGTTCCGCGATGTGCTGACCAATGCAGGGCTGACGCTCTCGGGCCTGTCGCCGGATGGGCGGCTGGTGGAAACCGTGGAGCTGACGGAGCATCCGTTCTTCGTCGGCGTACAGTATCACCCCGAATTCAAATCGCGCCCGAACAAGGCGCATCCGCTCTTCCGCGGCTTCATCGCCGCGTCGCTCGCCGGACAAGGCGAGAACAATCTTTGACACCAAGGAGGTATCCCCATGGCACAGACTGTTTTAATCCTCGATTTCGGAGGACAGTACAAGGAGCTGATCGCGCGGCGCGTCCGCGAGTGCAGCGTTTATTCGATCGTCAAGGCCGGCGATCTGACCGCCGAGCAAGTCCAGGCGCTGAACCCCATCGGCATCATTCTGACCGGCGGGCCGAACAGTGTCTATCTCGACGACTCGCCGCACTGTGACAAGCGCATCTTCGAACTTGGCATCCCGGTGCTCGGCATCTGCTATGGTGCGCAGCTGACGGCGTGGAGCCTCGGCGGGACGGTCGCGCCGTGCGCGACGAGCGAATACGGCAAGACAGCGATGGAGGTCGACCCGGCCTGCGCGCTGTTCAAGGGTCTTTCCGCCCAGCAGATCGGCCTGATGAGCCACACCGATCAGATCACTGTGCTCCCGCAGGGCTTTACCTCCGTGGCGCACACAGCCTCCTGCCCGAACGCAGCGATGGCCTGCCCGGCGCGGAAGATCTACGCCGTGCAGTTCCACCCCGAGGTCGAGTCCACGCCGAACGGCACGCAGATCATCCGCAACTTCCTCTATGAGGTCTGCGGCGCTGCGGGCGACTACAACCTGAAGGATCTCGAGAAGCAGCTGATCCAGTCCGTGCGCGAGCAGGTCGGCAGCGCGCATGTGCTGCTGGCGCTGTCCGGCGGCGTGGACAGCTCGGTCTGCGCGGTGCTGCTCTCGAAGGCCATCCCCGGTCAGGTACATTGCATCTTCGTCGACCACGGCCTGATGCGCAAAAACGAGGGCGACGAGATCGAGCGCGCCTTCCGCAGCACGGCCATCCACCTTGTCCGCGTCAACGCGGCAGAGCGCTTCCTCGCAGCGCTCAAGGGCGTCACCGATCCGGAGCAGAAGCGCAAGATCATCGGCGCGGAGTTCGTCCGCGTCTTTGAGGAAGAATCCAAGAAGCTGCCGGATGTGAAGTTCCTCGCGCAGGGCACGATCTATCCCGACGTTATCGAGTCCGGCGGGAGCAAGGCGGCCACCATCAAGAGCCATCACAACGTCGGCGGACTGCCGAAGGACATGCGCTTTGAGGGCGTGGTGGAGCCGCTACGCGGCCTCTTCAAGGATGAGGTCCGTGCGCTGGGCCGTCAGCTCGGCCTGCCGCGCCGCTTTGTCGAGCGGCAGCCGTTCCCCGGTCCCGGACTCGGCGTGCGCGTGCTGGGCGAACTCACAGCGGAAAAAGTCCGCATCCTGCAAGACGCCGACGCCATCTTCCGCGAGGAGGTCATCCGGCACCGCGTCCGCGCCGACCAGTATTTCGCCGTCCTGACCGGCATCCGCTCGGTCGGCGTCGTCGGCGATTTCCGGACGTATGACTATACAATCGCGCTGCGCGCCGTGCGCACATCGGACTTCATGACGTGCGAATACGCGCCGATCTCGCACAATGTGCTCGGCATCGTGTCGTCCCGCATCGTCAATGAAGTCAAGGGTGCCGGCCGCGTCGTCTACGATATTACAGGGAAGCCCCCCGCGACCATCGAATGGGAGTAATTCCGAAAACGCCGGAAACCCGCGTGAATACAGTCTTTTTTGCCCGTCAAAATGGCTCGTGATACTGGATTGATACTAATTTTGCAAATCCGGTACTTCGAGAGAATGATTCCAAAATGACAAGCAAAACCGTCCTGCTGAAAGGCACTCAGTAGGACGGTTTTATCGCTGCGCTTCTCCACGTCTATGGACAGCTCCGAACGCCTCTATTCCTCATACACCCGTTGCCGGTAGTCCTTCCACTGCGGCAGCGGCAAGTTTTCGCGCAAACATCTCTGAATCCGAAAACATGAAGCAGCTCTGCTTCACGGCCTTTGACCATGGGATCACGCATTTCGATCTTGCAAACAACTACGGCCCAACCCCCGGCAGCGCAGAGCGGAATCCGGGTCGCATCCTCCGTGAAGAACTGGGCGCTTACCGCGACGAACTGGTCATCAGCACAAAGGCCGGCTATGAGATGTGGGACGGCCCTTACGGAAACTGGGGCAGCAGGAAGCACATTCTCGCGAGCCTCGACCAGAGCTTACAGCGCATGGGCCTTCCCTACGTTGACATCTTCTATCATCACCGTATGGATTCCAACACGCCGCTGGAGGAAACCATGAGCGCGCTGGCGCAGGCAGTCACCGAGGGAAAGGCGCTGTATGTCGGCCTTTCCAATTACGACGGCCGGGCGTTGGAGAAATCCTGCAAAATTCTGAACGAGCTGCGCTGCCCATTCATCATCAATCAAAACCGCTATTCCATCTTTGACCGGACGATTGAGCAAAACGGCCTGAAGGAGAGCGCCGCCCGGCTGCAAAAGGGCATCATCGCGTTCAGCCCGCTGGCGCAGGGGATGCTGACAGACCGGTATCTGCATGGAATTCCAGAGGACAGCCGTATCAAAACCGACGGACGGTTCCTGCACGCGGAGGATCTGACAGAAAAACGTCTGCACCAGATCCACGCCCTCAACGAGCTTGCAGTCAACCGCGGACAGACGCTGGCCGAAATGGCGCTCAGCTGGGTCCTGCGTGACGGGATCGTGACGAGCGTTCTGATCGGCGCGTCCAAACCGTCGCAGATTCTGGATCATATCAAGGCGTTGGAAAACACCGCTTTTTCCGAGGAAGAACAAGTAAAGATCGATCAAATTACAAAAATGTGATCCCTCTGAGTCAAAACCACCCTGCTGAGCAGCGAGTTCAGCAGAGTGGTTTTTGTATATTCGGCCAAAAAAGACGCAAAAATCCCGTGAACAGGATGTGTTCACGGGATCGGAGTCCTTATTTCAACTGAAAGGTGTAATACACCGCCGCGACCAGCTCAAACGCAATCGCTGCAAACATGCAGTAGTACGCGAACGACGCGCCCAGCACGTAGCACAGCAAGAGGCACACCAGCCACAGCGCACAGACCACATAGAGCACGATTGGGTTGAACGACTTCGGCAGCACGCGAACCTGCTTGCCGCCGAGCTTCAAAACGCCCTTTCCCTTCGCGGCCAGCGCCGCAAACACCGCCACGAACACCAGCGCCGCCAGCGCCAGAATGCCCAGCAGGATGCCGCGCGTGTTGAACGCCACGCCCTTCGAGAAGAAGAAAAACACACAGCCCGAGACGGACGTTGCCAGCGAGTAGGCGAAGAATTCACCGCGATACAGCTTGTAGACCATGTACAGGCAATAGACCACAGCGTGCAGCAGATAGAGGAACAGCAGCTTCGCCGTCCAGTATTTGCTCAGCACAAACGCGCTCACCAACGCCAGCGCCATCAGCACCGCGCCATAGCGCCCCACCGCACGCATCCACGTCTTCTTCCCGAAGATCGCGCCCGCGAGGCAGACCACCGTCAGCGCCGCAAACACCCACACCAGCTTCCGCGTGGCGTAGAGCACGGGCTGGAACCCATCCACCGTTCCGTAATACGCTCCAATGCGCCGCAGCGCAACGAGCACGACAAACAGCAGCGCAAACGCGCCGGGAACCTGATATACGACAGAATCGCCGCTTTTTTTCGTTTCAATCACATTGGCTTGCTTCAACTTAACTCCATCCTTCTCCCATTCCCGACTGGGTCATTCCAGCGCGCCCGCGGCATACAGCACCGCGCTCAGCGCGCAGAGCGGCGCCGTCTCGCACCGCAAAATTCTAGGACCCAGGGAACATATTTTCATGCCGGCCTCCTCGGCCAGCCGAACCTCATCTTCGGAAAATCCGCCCTCCGGTCCGGTCATGATGGCCGCCGTGCGGAACTGCGCCGGCCCGATGGCCGCCCGCAGCGACACTGTCCGCTCGTTTTCATATGGAAACAACGGAAGCTCGCTCCGCGCCGCCCGTTCCACCGCCTCGCGGTAGGAATTCACCGTCAGCACACTCGGGATTCGGCCTCTGCCGGACTGCTCCGCCGCAGAAGCCGCGATCTTCTGCCACCGTTCCAGTTTTTTGGCCAGCGATTTCTCATCCGGGCGCGACACGCATCGGCTCGACGGGAATGCCACGATCTCGGTCGCGCCAAGCTCCGTTGCCTTCTGGATCACATGCTCCAGCTTGTCCGCCTTCGCATACGCCATGTAGACGCTGCACGCGACCGGCGGCTCCGCACGGGATGCCTCCCTGCCCTGCACGACCAGACTGATCTGCCCCGGCGACACATCGCTGACGACGCACGTCAGATCCTGCCCGACCCCATCGCAGACCGTCACCGTCTCGCCGCACTGGAGGCGCAAAACCTTTGCATGCGCGGCGTTTTCCCCGGTGAGCACCAGAAAATTTTCCTGCACATCGTTTGGCGAAACAAAGAACTTTGGCACGGCGAACCTCCTGTTTTTCAGCGAACTCGGCCTGAGCCTTAGATAGTATAGCAGAAACTGCCCAAAATCGCAAGAGAAAAGTGCTGCCAGCGACCATACAAAGGTCTTAAATTTTTCTTGACAAATCTGAAATTGGTGTTATAATAATGAAGCATTCGATGCGAGAGTGCTGGAATAGGTAGACAGGCACGTTTGAGGTGCGTGTGGCAACCGTCGTGTGAGTTCAAGTCTCATCTCTCGCACCAACTCGTCGCAAGCGATATAACGCTTGCGACGAGTTTTTATATTTTACATCAAGACAACATCTTTCACCAGATCCGCTGCAACCGCCGGAAAGGAGATCTGTCATGAATCCTGCCGCCCCGTCGCGCGTCCGCTCTGTCGACTGTGCGAAATGCCTCGCGATCTTCTGCGTCCTTTTGATCCACGCCGCAAGCGACGTTCTACGCGGCGGCCCGATCAGCAGCATCCGCTGGCTCACCGGCCTCTTCTGGGGCAGCGTCTCGCGCGGGGCAGTGCCGCTGTTCCTGCTGTGCAGCGGCGCATTGCTGCTGGACGCGGAGCGCACGATCTCCGCGCGGCACATCTGGCGGCGGAACATCCCGCACATGCTGCTCGCGCTGTTCTTCTGGGCCGCGGTCTACAAAGCCATTGGCCTGCTCACCGCCGGGCAGACGGACGCCGCCGCGCTGCGCGGCGCGCTGCGCGACTGGCTGCTCTGGCAGCACGAGGGGCATCTCTATTACCTGCCGGTCATCCTGCTTGTCTATGCCGCGCTCCCGCTCACGCGCACCTTCACCGCACATGCCGATGCGAAAACAATGCGCTATTTCCTCGCCTTCTGGTTCGCGTTCGGTGTCCTGCTGCCCACATTTCGGCAGCTCGGCCTGCTGCAAGACTTCGGTGGGATCGTCCGCCAATGGCCGCTTCCCATGGCGTGGAGCGCCATCGGCTGCACGGTGCTGGGCGATGCGCTCCGCCGCCGTCCGCTCACCGCGCGCTGCGCCGGGCTGCTGTTTGCCGCAGGCTTTTTGCTCTGCTTTGCGGGGACGTGGCTGCTCTCTGCGAAAGCTGGGGAGCTGAAAACGCCGTTTCTGGAGGGCTTCTCGCCCGGCCCGTGCCTGATGGCCGCCGGGCTGTTCTCCCTCTGCACGCAGCCGCAGCGGCTGCATCGGCCGGTGGAGCGCCTCTCCCGCGCATCGTTCTGCATCTACCTCGTCCACATCGCCGTCCTCCGCCTGCTCGGTGCGCTGGGTCTGCACGCGAACCGCTTTGCCATGCTTTCCATCCCAGCGGTCGCCGTTCTCTGCAGCGCAATCAGCTATTTCATTTACCTCCCACTCTCCAAGCTCCCGTGGATCAAGCGCTGGCTCATTTGAACCAGGCGGCCATCTGCCCCAGCTTGCAATCATGCAGCCGGTATGCTAGAATAACCTCGCGGCAACGCCGCAGCACAGGATAAAAACGCAACGCAGATTCTCTGAATATGCCAGAGCTGGTAGGTAGCCCAGCCGTCTGCGCCATGCGCGCAGGTAAGTAACCCTCCCCTCCGGGTCGTCCGTTCCTGTGAGTTCAAATTCAGGAGGGTTTCGTTATGGACATCCATTTTTTGAGCCTGACGGTATGCTTCGAGCCGCCGTTCTGGGTCGGCGTATTCGAACGGATCGAGCGCGGCGCACGCTCCGCCAGCCGGGTCACATTCGGTGCAGAGCCGAAAGACTGCGAGGTATGGGACTTCGTCCTGAAGCACGATTGTCAACTCAAATTCAGTTCATCTGTCGCCGTCGCCATTCGGCCGGAGGCAGTCAATCCCAAACGGGAGCGGCGAATGCTGCGCAAGCAGACCGCCCCCGGCCGGATCGGCACAAAATCGCAGCAGGCTTTGCAGCTCCAGCGGGATGCATCCAAGCAGGAGCAGAAAATGTTCACGCGGGAGCAGCAGGAGACCAAAAAAACAGCGCCGTTTCGCGCTGCGGCAGCAGAAACGAAAGGAAAAGCACCGGGGGCATTGATCTCCGGTGCTTTTTCGCTTTTACGCTGTGCCCTCAATTTCCGCCGCAGCGGTTGTAGGGGCCGATGAGATCTTCCACTCTACATTCCCAAAGGCAAAAACAGCCCCGTATGCAGTGCATACGGGGCTGTTTGATTTATGCTTCTTCCGGCTCCGGGAGGTCGACCATGATTGCCTCATGGTGGACTGCCGGGAGGATCTTGTCCAGCACGTCGTGCGTCGCGATGGCGAGCGTAGACGAGTTGATGCACGGATGGCAGCCGATCATGCGCGACTCCGCGATGGGCTTGTCGATGACGAGCTGAACATGGTTCTCCGCATCGTTCATCAGCCCCAGCACGCTGACCGAGCCGGGCGTGATGTCAAGATAGCGCTCCATATCTGCCGCATCCGCGAACGACAGCCGCGCCACGCCAAGCTGCTTGGAAAGGTCTTTCGTCTTGAAGACCTTCTCCCCTTCCAGCATCAGCAGGTAAAACTGCGTCTTCTGCCGGTTGCAGAGGAAGAGATTCTTGCAGATCTTCTCGCCGAGCACGGCCTCGACGGCCTCGCATGCCTCGATCGTGTCCGCAAAGTCGTGGTCGACACGCGTATACGCAACGCCCAGCCCATCAAGCAGGTCATAGCAGCGCTGCTCCTTCGGGAGGCGCTTTTCAAAGTCTTCCGGTCTTCCTTCAAATACCGTTTTGCAAACGTTCATTTCCATCACCCGGCGCGGATCGCGAGATCCACCACTGTCACTTCTTTCTGATAGGGATTCAGTTTCTCATTCACCAGGTCAGCCACCTGTGCCGCATCCAGCACGTAGTACGAGCCGCCGCCGATCCACGCCGCGCTGCCCGGCATCGTCGCCATCGTGAGGCCATCCGTGCCGCAGAGCGCTGCGCTCTCCGCCAGCCACGCGAGCTGTGCGCTCGTCAGGTCGGTCTTCGTGTGCTCCGTGATCAGCCTGATCGCGGACGGCAGCTTGTAGGCGTTTTTCACCGACGCCCACTGATGCAGTGCCGCCGCGAGGAAATCGCGCTGCACCTTCACGCGGCCGAGATCCGCATCCGCGTAGCCGGAGCGGAACCGCATGACCTGCATCGCCTGCGCGCCGTCCAGCTTCTGCTCTCCGGCGGAAAGGTCGATGTAGAGGTTCTGCGACGGGTCGTTGTAGTGCATCTCGACCGGCACGTCGAACGTCACGCCGCCCATCAGGTCGACCAGCTCCTCAAAACACGCCAGATCCGTCACTACGTACCCATCCGGGCGGAAGCCGACGATCTCCTCCACGCGCGTCAGCAGCTCCTGCATCCCGTCGTCGCCGCCGCCGGCCCAGCCGTAGGCCGAATTCAGCTTCGGCACCGAATATTCACAGTAGACCAGCGTGTCGCGCGGGATGGAAACGAGGCTCATCGTCTTCGCCTCGCGGTCGACCGAGAAGAGCATCATCGTGTCCGTCCGGTATCCGCCCTCGTCCGTGCCCGCGATAAGAATCGTCGAGCAGCCCTTCTTCCGCGCGTCGAGTCCTCCGTCGTCCGCCTTTGGCTGCTTCGCCCAGACGAAATGGAAGAATCCCGCGCCGAGCGCCAGCAAAATCACCAGCACCAGCAAAATGCGCCATCCCGCGCCGCCCTTTTTCTTCTGCGTTTTTTCTTTCTGCTTCCGCCCGCGGACGGGCGCCTGCTCCGCGCGCTCGGCCATCGTCTCGCGCCGGTGCTGCGTCTCGGGGTCCTCGCCCTGCTGATAGAGCCACTCAGAATACGCCGCCGGGTCGGTCGGCGCTTCGCGCGTGCGGCGCTTTTTCCGGCGATCCTCCATCTGGCGCAGCGCGCGGTCCTCCTCGGCCTCGCGGCGCTGCCGCTCGGCCAGACGGTTCTGGCGCTCCTGCGCCCGCGCGCGCTCATATTCCGCGCGCTTCGCGGTCTGATATTCCGCCTTGGACTGCTCATAGGCCGTCAGCGGCCTGAAAATGATCGTCCGGTCGTCCGAGACGGCGTCCTCCGCCTCCCCGGCCTCCGCATCGTCCTCCGCGTCCTCCGGCTCTGTTTCATCCTCTTCCAGATCGTCCAGCTCTGCCTCGTCTTCTTCCGGCTCGTCCAGCAGACCCTTCACATCCGCGAGCAGGTCGTCGACCTCGCGGTCGAGCTTTTCAAAGTCAAATTCGCCCATAACGGCTCCTTTTCCGCGCGGCGCTTCCCGCCGCTGATACTCTTTTGACACCAATTTGCGGCTTTTCCCGCATTTTGACACTTAATTATACCATATCGCCTTCCTTTTGTAAACAGCGCAAAATCCCCACGCTTTTGCAGATCAAAAAGCGGCCCCTTCCATCCGGAAGGGGCCTTGTTTTACGTTTATCCCAATGTGATGTATTGCCGCTGTGTCGCGTCGTAGAGCCGCACGAGGATGGCGGCGGCCTCACTGCGCTTCAGACTGCTTTCCGGGTGGAAGGTACCGAGCCGGTCAGACCCGGTCAAAATGCCCGCCCGGTAGAACGCGAAGATCTCGTCCGCATAGGCGTCGCTGGACTTCACATCCGGGATATTGTTGACCGTGTTGATCGTCCCGGCGTTCAGGAGCTTCGAGAGGATATGGACGAATTCAGCTCTTGTGACTGCCGCGTTCATCGCCTCGGCGGATTTGCTCTGATAGGCCGCTTCGATGAGTCCGTTCGCGACTGCGTAGTTGACATAATTATCATACCAGTGCGTGCCGCCGTTTTGCAGGGTCACAAAGCCGACGCTCTGCTTCTGGTGCAGCGCCGCGGCCAGCTTCACGGCCTGCGCCACGGTCAGGCTGCGCTCCGGCTTGAAATACCGCGCCGTTACGCCGTCGATGAGGTCGTTCTGCCACGCGCTCTTGACAGGTTCATAGAACCAGTCGTTGGAATCCACATCGTAGAACGGGAAATCATCCGGCACGAAGAACAGGCCGGTGCCGACGAGATTCTGCAGCAGATTTCCCTCCGGATCCTTCGGCGTCACGGGCGGCGTGATCGTCCGCTTCTGGCCGTTCAGCAGCGCCCAACTGCCCAATTTCCCCTGATATTCCGTATCACTGATCTTCAGAGACTCAACGCCCCGCCGCAGCACCGCTCCCTCGCTGGACAATACGCCGTCCTGGAGCGTCCAGTTGCAGGATGTCCAATTCAATTCACTTAGGACTTTGACCGCGGTACCGCTCGTATTTTCGGCCGTACTGTGCAGCACGGATATGGCGCTCGGCTGTGGCACATAATAATAGAGGTAGATCCCGCGTTCGCTGCGGTATTCGACCGTTTCGCAATCCAGCGCCGGATTCCGGTCGTACCAGGCCTGCGACCAGAGGGACACGGTATCGTCCAGCTTCAGATTGGAGACTCTGATGCCGCCGTAGGCCTCCAGCGTCGCGCCGTCCGTGACGGAGAGCTGCAAATTGGCATCGCCAGAAGCAGTATCAGAATCATATTCCCGGATGGCGGGCGGCAGCGGCGCTGTAGAATCGTATTGCATACCATACGCTTTGACGACCGTATTTTCACCGGAAATGTTGATCTTGCACGCCCCATGCGTGAGAATGCCGGACCAACCGTCACCGACCGTGGTCAGCATCCCATTGCCGGTGATGTTCAGCGTACTGCCCGAAAATGTTGTAATTGCCGTACAGTCCATGAGATATGCACTGCGCGTGTCCAGCAAATTGTCTCCATCCAGGGTCAAATTTACAACGCTGTTCTCGGAAACCCATATTACAGGGTTCTGGAGGCCCTCGCCGGTAACATGCAGCCCCTTAAGCGTCACGTCATAGGTACCGTCCGTCCCAAACCAAACCGTATGCGCTTCTTCTTTTGTCTGGAAAAGGCCGTATTTCCCGGTGTATGCGATCTTTCCAGCATTTCCCACTGTATATCCATCCGGATAGATGTTGATCTCACCCGCTGAGATATCCAGCCACTTCACAGTCTCATTCGCCGCGCCGGCTGTGACCGGCAGCAGCGCCACACATAGCACCAGCGCCAGCAGCGTACATAAGATCCGTTTTCTCATTTCCAATCTCCTTTCGTCTTTCGGCCGCAGGAGCGCATAAACCGGACGTAAGTCCGGTTTCAAATGGGCGCGCCCATTTGACCATTTTGTACTTGTCATGCCCAGTATACTATATTTCAGATGCCGGTGCAAGCGATTCGCTGCAATTCATTTCTTAAATTTTCCACAGAACAGAAGAAATGTGCAGAAAAATGAAAGCGGGCGGCCTATGGCCGCCCAAAAAACAAAACAGAGGCGTCGTTGCGAACCAGTGCGCACACTGGTGTGGCAATCCCGTGGATCTTCATGGAGACCGAATTGGAGTGATGCTTCTATTCTGGATTGTCCGCTGCGGCGGGGACGCTGCGCCTTATTCCGCCGTCCTGCTCTCCACAAACGCCAGATTCAGATCGACCGGCCCGTCCACACCCGAGAGCATCCCGTCGTTTGCGTATTGCCACACATCAAAATGATACGGGAAGCTCGGCGACAGCGCATATTCCGCCAGCCACAGCTCATAATCCTGCAAATCCCGCAGATCAAATTCCTCAAAGCCGAACCGCTGGTTGAAATACACACCCGCGCGATAGCCATTTAGCTCCACACGCTTGCAGAACGCCACGGCGCACGCCGTCAGCGTGACCGAGTCCATGCCGTCCGTCCGCGCCTCGGCCTCGATGTCCTCCCAGTCGAAGAAGATCGGGTAATCCAGCTCCGCGCCGTCCAGCAGATTCAGCACAAATTCCGCCTCCTCCACAGCCTCGGCCTTATCCAGCGCCTGTGAGAAGAAGTAGACCCCGACCTTCAGCCCCGCGGCCTTCGCCGCCGCGAGATTCGTCAGAAACGTCTCGTCCTCCTGAATGGCGCCCTCGGTATACCCGCGGTAGCCCGCGCGCAAAATCGCGAAATCCACGCCCGCCGCCTTCACGGCCTCCCAGTCGACGCTCTGCTGGTGCGACGAAATGTCCACGCCGACCTCACTGCCCAGCGTCCCGTCGCCGTACCGCAGAAATCCATCCTCCTTATAAAAACCCGCCGCGTCATAGCTGTTCCGCGCCACGCCCGCAAACCGGTCTTCCACGGTCTGGTCTGCCGTGCTCGTGTCAGTAGGTTGGTCCTCCTGTATGTCGCTCTGGCTGCTTGCAATGCTGCGGTTGCCGTAATTCGTCAGCTTCCGCACCACCGTCGCGATCCCCCAGATCAGCGCCGCCAGCACCAGCGCACACACCACAAGCGTGATGATCTGCTGCCGTTTTCTCCTTTTTCGCCGTTCCTCGCGCATCCCTCTGCTTCCTTTCGAGCAATATCGCGCTAATTATAGCACGTTTTTTTCCATCCGCCAAGTGTGCCGCCTTTTTCGAATTTCCTTGCGTATTTCGCGCATTTGGTGTATAATAGTGCAAAATCGCCGGTCGATTTCCGGGTTTCCCCGGAAAACCGGATTTTTTCTTCACCTGACCGTTACAACTTTCCGCACTTCGTAACAAAGAATTTACATTTTATAAGGAGGCTCCCATGCCCCAGACCGATTTCAACCAGCAAGAGCAGCTGGCCGAGGCGCGCCGCCTGCGCCGGCTCGAGCAGCGCAAGCGCCAGCGCGTGCAGATCCGCCTTGTGCTCTTCGTCCTGCTCATCATCGCGGTGCTCTCCGCCGTGCTGATCTTCCGCGGCTGCCGCGCCGACAAGACCGCCGCCAATCAGCCCTCCGCGCCCAAGGCGGCATCCAATCAAATCACAACGGAACCAGACCTGACCATCACCGTCGCCGCCGTCGGCGACATCATGATCGACGACGACCTGCTCGCCGCCGCCTTGCAGGAAAATGGGACATACGACTTCTCGCGCAGCTTCGCCGCCGTCGCGGGCATGACCGGCTCCGCCGATCTCACGCTTGGCAATCTCGAGCTGAACTTCGCGGGCGAACCCTACGGCTCCGCCACCGGCAGCGCGCCGGAATCTCTCGCCATGGCCCTCGCGGGCGTCGGCTTCGACGTCGTCCAGACAGCGAACTCCGCCTCCATCCAAAACGGCCTCTCCGGCCTGCAAAGCACCATCCGATACTTAAACGCCGCCGGCATCGACCACGTCGGCACCTATGCTGCAAGCAGCGACAAATCGGCAAACGAAGGCGTCCTGCTCCGCAATGTCTCCGGACTCCGCGTGGCCATCCTCGGTTATACGAAGGGTCTCGGCGGTCTCAGCCTGCCGCACGGCTCGGAGTACGCGGTCGATCTGCTCTATACCGACTACGCGACCGATTTTGATAAGATCGCGACTGACGCCATCAACCGCTCGCTCGACGCGGCCAACGCCCTCCAGCCCGACGTCATCCTCGCCATGCTCCACTGGGGCAGCGAGTCCGACCGGTCCGTCACCGCCTCGCAAGAGCGCATCGCAAATCTGCTCTTTGCGGGCGGTGTTGACGCCATCATCGGTACCCATTCTCATATTGTCGGCCCGATGGAGACCCGCTCCGTCACCACCGACGCCGGCAAGGACAAGACCTGCTTCGTCGCCTACAGCCTCGGCAATTTCTATTCCACGATGGACTCCTCCGTCGCCACAAACTGCCGCGACGGTGTCGTGCTGAACCTCTCGTTCACCAAAAACGGCGAGACCGGCGAAACGGCCCTCTCCGGCGTCAGCTATACCCCGACCTACTTTGCCGACCACGGCGAGGACGCCGCTCCCCGCTATGAGATCCTCCCCGTCCGTACCGCCATCACCACAAATCTCTTCCCTTCGCTGAACGCCGCCATGACCGATACCATCGCCCATCTGCGCACCTATACGCAGTCCGACTTCGATTCCGGCAAATGATTATCATTCAAAAACCGCCCTTGCCATACGCGGCAAGGGCGGTTTGTTATCTTCTCTTGCGGAACCCCACCGCAACCATGATCGCCGCCAGCAGCACCGCCGCGCTAATGCCCAGCCAAATCCAGCCGGATGTCCCGCCCGCGCTGTCCTGCGCGGGCGTATCGCTGCTTCCGCCGCCCGGCGGGCTGAAGCTCTGCGCCGTGCCGTCCGGCGGACTGAAATTCCCGTCCGTATCGTCCGTACTCCCACGGTCAAAGCCGCGCCCGCCGCCATTGTTCATCGTGCCCATGTCCAAGAGCGCCAGCCCGCTCGCGTCGACCGCCGTCTCATCCCCGGCGAGCTGCGCGGCCACGGCCTCGCTCCGCAGCTGGCAGAACGTCCGCAGCGCCGCAGCGCCCGTCTCAAATTCCTCCGCTGTGCAGAACTTCGTCGGATCTTTTTCGACATACGGCGCGATCAGGGTATACGCCTCGTCGATGATCGCGCCCCAGTCGACCGTCTCCAGAAATTCCGCGAACAGCGCATGATATTCCGCCGTATACGCCTCATCCGAGAAGATCCACGCCTGCATCGGCCGGTCGGAAAGCACCGCGTCGATGTCGTTGTTCACCGCCGAATCCGCGTCATTGCTCTGGAACGTCCCGAACGCAAGATTGTAGTCCCACGGGATCATCGCCAGCTTCCCATCCTGCTCATAGAGATAATAGTTGTGGATCATCGAGCCGGTGTAGCTATCCCCGTTGACCACAAAATTGTGGACGACAAAATAGCGCAGCACCTCGTCCGTGTCGAGCACATCTTCCAGGTCCTCATCGGCCGACAGCTTTTTCAGCGACGCAATCAGCCGCTGCTCATCCGCCTCCGAGATGTCCGTCTTCGCGTTGTCGAAGATGTTCGCGTAGCTGTCCGGGTCGTCGTCGATGTATTGCAGCTTCACATCCTCGCTGCCCATGCCGCCGCCCGGCTCGCCGTTCCCGCCGAATGTCACGCCCTCCGGCATCGTCGGCATTTCGCCGTCCGGCAGCTCCGGCATTTCCCCGGAAACATCGGGCCGCTGTCCACCATTAAACGCCGCGCCGTTCGTATCCGGCGGCGTCGGGCGGCTCTGTCCGGGTGCGGTCAGTTCCGTCGACGTTTCCGTCGTGCCATTCTGTGCCTCGCCGCCGTAGAACTCCACATCGTCCATGTTGAAGCCCTTGCCGTTGCCGCGCCCGCCGCCGAAGCTCATGCTGTCCGGCTTGTAAAGCTCGCCCGTTCCGCTGTAATTCCGTTCGAGGAACGCATCCTCCACGCCCTCGACCGCCAGATACAGCCCGAAGTCCTCGCCGTTGACCGTGATGTACACGAATGAGCAGAGCGGCGCATCCACGCCAAATTCCGCCATCATCCGATATGTCAGATAGTCCTTCATCATCGTGTCGTCGAAAATGAGGTTGTTGAGGTTCAGCTTGTCGAGTCCATGATAGGTCTTCGTGTCGTCATAGTGGTCAAATTCCACCTTGAAGCTGTAGCGCGAGCTGCCGAGCGACCGGACGCTCGACAGCGACGTGTTGCCCTTCGCCCGGATGGCCACGTTTTTATAGCTCTCGCCGTCGATCACCACGGCGCAGGCGCTGTACTCCTCCGCCCCGCAGTTCTCGATGAAGCTGTCCCAGTCGTCCATCACAATATCGATCGTGTGTACGCGCGACGTGTCGAACAGGCGGCTCTCATAGCCCATCGTCTGTCCCGTGCTTTCGCCGCCGTTCGCCTTGACATACACCAGTCCCACGCTCGCCAGCAGCGACACGATCAGCACGATCGCGCACACGCGCTCCAGATTTTTACTTGTTGCCATTGTGCCGCCGCCCTTTCCTTATCCCATATAATCTCCGTTATAGGAGACCAATGCCGCGCTCGTCACGCCGTCCATTGCCGACAGCTCATTGATGAAATCCGTGTTGTCGGACTTCAGGCGCAGCTCGAGATTCAGCTCGATGTTCCCCGCCTGCACGGCCTTGCTCTTGAGGACGCAGCGCTGCGTCTTCGTCTCGAGATACGCCTTCGCCGTCGCCTCCGTCGCGCTGTCCGCGCACTGGAGCACGAGGATATACGGATTCACATGACTCTTCCGGTTGACGAAGAGCAGCAGAATGACGCCGATGATCGCGCTGCCGATGACGGCCAACGGGATGAAGCCCGCGGCCAGCACGATGCCCGCCGCAATCGACCAGAACAGGAACGCGAGGTCGAGCGGCTCCTTGATGGCCGTGCGGAACCGGACGATGGACAGCGCACCGACCATGCCGAGCGACAGCACCACGTTCGACGTCACCGCGAGGATGACCAGCGTCGTGATCATCGTCAGCGCCAGCAGTGCCACGCCGAAGCCGCTCGAATACATCACGCCCTGATAGGTCTTCTTATAGATGAGAAAGATGAACAGGCCCACGCCGAACGACAGCGCCAACGCGATGAGCATATCCGGCAGACTGACCGCGGTGACGTTCTCCAGAAAGCTGGACTTGAAAATATCGCTGAAACTCATGATGTTTCCTCCTTAATCATACATTCTGCATGCCGCATATTTCGAAAACGCGCCCACCTGCCGCCCCGGCAGCTGCACCGCATCCCGGATGATGTCCGGCAAAAACGCATCCCATTTGACCTCCATCAGCGGCCTTGCGTCCGGCGCGGGAACCGTGACGCAGTCCGGATCCAAAAAATCCACGCACGAAAGGCCCGTCCGGATGTCCTCATCCAGTGTCACGCGCACATTGCCCGGCCCGTAGACGAAGGGCTCGCGTGTATAGTCCACGATGGTCTTCGCCCGCAGCCGCTCCGTCCGCGCCTTGCGGCACAGCTCGCCGAGCAGCGCATCGTCCCCGGGATCGACCGCGTCAAAGCGCCCCGCCGCGATGTCCCGCGCCTACCGCTCCGTCAGCTGCGTCTGCTCCTTCCAGCCGAGGCCGCCGCGCTTGCACTTCTTCTCCAGCTGAATGAAGCCCGTGTCGCCGTTGTAATACCGGATACGGAACTTTTCCCGCCGGCTCACGCCGTCCAGCTTTTCGCGCAGCGCCCGATCCTCCGGCGTGTCAAAATAGAGGCTCCGGATGCGGTACCGGCCATCCACGGCATGCGCGTCCGGCTGCATCACCGCCCGCAGCCGCTGCCGCAGCACGAAGAGGTCGCCGGGATCCAGCGCGATCTTCCATTCATGGCGATAGTCCACATGTTTCGCTCCTTTCGCGTGTTCGTGGGCCTATCATACCGCGCGTCGCTGAATCCTTCCTGAAAAACCGCGCCTTGAAAAACTTTTTCTTTTCAGCTTTATTTCAGCCTTGCATTATATTATAATCAAAGAAACACACAAGCCGGGATGCACAGGAGGTGCATGTAATGAAAATTCTGATCGTGGAGGACGAGGTACTTCTCGCCAACTCCTTAAAAACCTTACTTGAAAAAAAGGGCTTCACCGTCGAGGTCGCCTATGACGGCGAGACTGGAAAGGACTATGCCGAGACAGGCGTCTACGACCTGCTGATCCTGGACGTCATGATGCCGCGGCTCAACGGCTACGAGCTCGCCCGGCAGGTCCGGGCCGAACGCTGCGCGACGCCGATCCTGATGCTCACGGCCAAGGGTGAGCTTGAGGACCGGATCGAGGGCCTGAACGCCGGAGCCGACTATTACCTGACGAAGCCATTTGACACGCGCGAACTGCTGGCCTGCATCAATGCGCTCCTCCGGCGGCAGGGCGATCAGGTGGACGAGCTTCGTTTCGGCAATACCGCACTCGATCTCGCCTCCGGTATGCTCGTCTGCGGCGCGGAGCGCGTGCGCCTGTCTGCCAAGGAGTTCGACATCATGCGCTTCCTGCTCCAATCCAAGGGCAATAATCTTTCCAAAGAGGTGCTGCTCGCGCGTGTCTGGGGCTTCGACTCCAATGCCGTAGAGAACCACGTCGAGGTCTACGTCGGCTTCCTCCGCAAAAAGCTAGCCTCCATCGGCTCCAATCTCCGCATTGAGGCCGTGCGCCGCCTCGGCTACCATCTGGAGGTGGCGGACGTATGCTGAAACGGCTTCGCATCCAGTTCATCGCCATCATCATGGCGCTGCTGACGCTCCTGCTCGGGAGCGTGATCGGCCTGATCTACCATTTTACGCGGCAGAGCCTCGTGAAGGAGAGCCACGACATGATGGACTCGCTCGCCGCCAGTCCCTTCCAGCTCGCCCGGCTCGATGAGGCATCGAACCGCGTCAACCTCCCCTACTGCATGCTCCAGGTCAACAAATACGGCGAGATTCTCGCCACCAACGGCGGTTGTTACGACCTCTCGGACGAAGATTTCCTGCAAGAGCTGATCGCCGTCACCTATTCCTCCACCGACATGCAGGGCGAAATTCCGCAATACCACCTCCGCTACAGCCGCTATCTGCTGCAAAACGGGCAGCGCCTCGTCTTTGTCGACACCACGAGCGAACAGGCCACGCTCCACGCCCTGCTCCGCAGCAGTCTCCTGCTCGGCGTCGCCGCGCTGCTGCTGTTCTTCGGCGTCAGCCTCCTGCTCGCCCGCTGGACCGTCCGCCCGGTCGAGTCCGCGTGGCGGCAGCAGAAGCAGTTCGTCGCCGACGCCTCGCACGAGCTGAAAACGCCGCTGACCGTCATCATGACAAATGCCGAGCTGCTCGAAAGCCCGGACTACCCGTCGGAGGCCAAGACGCAGTTCTCCTCCAACATTCTCACCATGTCGCATCAGATGCGCGGCCTGGTCGAGAGCCTTCTGAACCTCGCCCGCATCGATCAGGGCCAGAAGGCCGCGGCCCACACGCCGGTCGACCTCAGCAAGCTTGTCTCCGATGCCACGCTCCCCTTCGAGGCCCTGTTCTTCGAGCAGGAGCTGACGCTTGAGACCGACATCGCCCCCGATCTGACCGTCCCCGGCGACGCGGCACAGCTCCGGCAGGTGGTCGAAATTCTGCTCGATAACGCGCAGAAATACGCCGAAGCCCCCGGAACCGTCCGCGTCACGCTCGCCCGTCAGGGCCATCATGTCCGCCTCTGCGTCGCCGACACCGGCGCGCCCCTCTCCCCCGAGGACTGCAAAAACATCTTCAAGCGCTTCTACCGTCTAGACGATGCGCGCAGCCGCGATGGCAGCTTCGGTCTGGGTCTCTCCATCGCGCAGTCCATCGTCGACACGCACCACGGCAGAATCTGGTGCGAGAGTGCAACTGGCCTGAACTCCTTCTTTGTCGAACTTCCGCAATAACAAAAGGCCCGCCGAATCCGTTCGGCGGGCCTTTCTCAGCCATTCAGCGCTTCCTGCAAGCTTTTCAGCGCCTTTTTCTCGATCCGCGACACGTAGGAACGCGAAATGCCGCACTTCGCGGCGATCTCCCGCTGCGTCAGTGCGTCTCGCCCGCCGAGTCCGTAGCGCAAAATCAGGATCGTCCGCTCCCGCGGCGTCAGCGCCCGCGCCATCGCGTCGTAGAGCTGCCGGTTCATCTCCTTCGTGCTCAGGTTTTCGAACAGATCCTCGTCTGTGCAGATCACATCCATCAGCGACAGCGCATTTGCGTCCTTCCCCGTCTCGATGCACTCCGACAGCGACACGTCCCCCGCCGTCTTCTTCTGCGCCCGGAAATACATCAAAATCTCATTTTCTACACACCGTGCCGCATAGGTTGCGAGCCGTGCGCCCTTCGACGGGTCGAACGTCGAAATGCCCTTGATGAGACCGATCGTCCCGATCGACAGCAGATCCTCCTGATCCGCCGACTGTGAATAGTATTTTTTCATAATGTGCGCCACCAGACGCAGATTCCGCTCGATAAGCACGTTCCGCGCCGCGAGATCGCCCTGTGCGCTCAGCGCCAGATAGTGCCGCTCCTCCTCGGCGCTCAGCGGCTTTGGGAACGAGTTCCCGCCTCCGGCGACCCGCAGCGAACAGAGCATACTGCTCAGCATCAGCCATACCGCAGCAGACAGCATAGGCTTCACCTCCATGCTGATGTATATTCCGCCGCCGCTCGTCCAGATTCCGCCATTTTCCCGGACAACCCCACTAAAACCGCAAACAGCCCGGCGCGGAGCATCCTCCGCGCCGGGCTGTTGTAACGTTGATTATTTCTTCTCCTTGACCGCGATCCAGATCTCACATGCGTAATTCGGGTCAGCCGTATTTGCCGACGGATATCCTTAATTGGGGGAAAGACCGTTTTCCCAGCGGGAGACCGCCTGCCGGGTCACAAAAACCTTTTCCGCCAGTTCTTCCTGCGAAAGACCCTTGCCGGTTCTCAGTTCATAGATCACATCTTTTGTTTCCATGCGCTTTCTCCTCCCTTTGGGAATAGTATAACGCCATACCACCTCTATGAAAAGCAACCCGCTGTTGCTTTTGCTGCTGCGTCACTCGGTCAGGCCAAAGAACCACACCGTTTCGGATTCATAGGTTTCGCCCTGCCGCAGCAGGAT
>ENA-OVGB01001473-OVGB01001473.1-human-gut-metagenome-genome-assembly--contig:-NODE-1473-length-20766-cov-4.250253_pt1 | contig 20766 bp, 15 predicted proteins | sample MGYA00237767_ERZ505413 | MGnify/ENA primary metagenome ERZ505413 (study PRJEB26158, sample SAMN06016410) | human gut metagenome | biome: human gut; feature: ankylosing spondylitis patient; material...
AATATTTTCCGAATGAACAAGAAAAACAGTATATTTTTATCGAAAAACGATAAAAATAATTATATTCAAAAAATTGTATGGTGTTATTTATCGTCTATATCCGATATATAACCGTTCATCATTGCATAGAAGCTAAGCCCCGATACGGTCTTGATACCTAATTTGGCCGTTAGATTTTTTCGATGGCTGAGTACTGTGTTTATACTTATATTCAGGCGATCGGCTATTTCTTTATTCATGAGCCCTTTGGCTACCAGCCTCAATACTTCGGTTTCCCGAGGCGATAATTCGTGAGGCAGGATTTCGGATTGTTTGTCTAAATGCTCGATGAACTGTTGTATTTTTTCGAGCAGAGATTCTTCGCTTTCGTGTATGTCTAACGAAGTCATTGACGTTTCGGGCAGATGAGACCCATCGGAGGCGAGGAGTATGATTTTGCTTTTGCGAGGGAGGAAAAAATCGCTGTATCCGATGATTGTATCGGCAAAAAGAATATAGGCATCGAATTGTTCGGGCGCGTTATCGAAAAACTCGGAAATCTCGTTGTATAATATAGGAGTGGTGTCGAAGTATTTTTGTAGTAAATGCTTCAATCCTAAGTTAAGTAACGTGTATGGTGTAACGATGGCGATACGCATGGACTTCGATTACTTGAAACTTTTGTTTCGGCAGGCTTCCAACATACCGTCGGCAATGGGACGGAGTATTCTGTTTCTTATCCGGTTGTGTTGTTTGATATCTTTTTCGAGGCTGTATATTGCGAATATGACACCGTGGCAAAGATTGAGATCGTATTCGCCTTTTAGATGAATAACAAACAGGCTTTTAAGATCGTCTAATTTTTCTTCCAAAGAATCGTTTTCTTCTGTATCGGGTTGAAATTTTTCTCCGTAATATTCCCCGTGCAGGGTTTCGGCAGCGACTTTGATAGAGGGAAACCAGCAATTCTTGTCATTTTCTATGCGCGACAACAATTCTTTTTTCAGTTCGTCGAAGAATTGCTTCATAAGTTCGAGATTGTTGTTCTCGCTGTCGCTTTGGTTTATCAAGAAATTGAAATGTCGTTCTATATTGGGTATCTGGAATTGTTCATAGTAGGCATTCGTTTGGGTGAGGTAGTTTACTATTTGTGTAGCGCAAAATGATTTGAGCCGGTTTTCCGGAAAATAGTCTTCGTTGATAAAGGTGTTGAGTATGGTCACGAAAAACTCGCAGTCTAGATTTTTTTCTTCGCATACGGTACGTATGCTTTTGTCGCCGACCCCCAGAATAATACCGAATCGATTGATAACCGGTATGACGGAGGGTTCGTGCAAGATAACGTCGCAAAGCTTTGTCTCGGCGTTTATTAGTGCCATAATTCGTCCTTTCTATGAATGATATTGTTTTCGGTAATTATAAAGTCCATTTTTATGTCGTGGGGCTCTGCCGGTATTTCGTCGAACAGTTGCAGTTCATAGCAGATTCCAATTTTTGTGGCGGAGGTCTGGACGAGCAGTTTGTCGTAATATCCTTTTCCTCGTCCCAATCGATTCAGCTTTTTGTCGAACGCTACTCCGGGTACGATTATCCAGTCTATCGAACCGGGATCGGTTTCCCGGGTGTTACCCGGTTCCCAAATACCGAAAGCCCCTTGTTTAAGGAACCGAGGATCGTAGGGGCTGACGATGAGATTGTCGCCGTTCACTATGGGTAGGTACAGTTGTTTTTTTTTGCTCCATCTGGATAACATTAAACCGGTATCGACCTCGTCAGTCAAGGCGTGATAAAGCAGTATGCGCGAGACTGTTTCGAAACCGGGTAGCTTTTCTATTGCCGAGCATATATTTTGTGATAAAGCTACTCGCTGTTCCGAGGAGATAGCCTGTTTCAACTGTTTGACCTGTTGCCGCAGTTGTTGTTTTTCGCTCATCGAGGAACTTGATTTTCTGCCGGCAATTCGGGATATCCTTCGCCTTTATTCACTATATCCCGAGCCTTTCGCAAGGTTTCGTCATCTCGTAGTAGCAGTTTGTAAAATGCTTCTTCTCCCAATATGTTCCGGGCTATGTATGCCTGCAACGTGTTTACGATTAATTTTCTTGAAATATTGATGTAAACGGGACGGGGGCGTATTCCTTTTTGGGCGGCGTATTGAACGAAACTGTTTAAGAGAGTGTTGGGTTCAAGTATACTCAATAGGGATTCGACATCTTTTGCTGTTGACAATTTGTCGCGGTATTTATCTGTGTAGTCGAATGCGTATTGATAGAGCAGACCTTCGTTGGCTACGTTGTTGAAGTAGGAGGTGACACCCGTCGTGTCTCGTGGAACGAATATGTCGGGCATAATTCCGCCTCCGCCGTATACTTCACGCCCGTTGACCGTGTGGAACACCAACTCTTTGTTCTGTTTGATACTGTCGGCATTGAAAAATTCACCGTGCATATATCTGTTTACGATATCCATGCTATAATCTTCGGATTTCCCTAATTGATATTCTTTTTGGATACAACGGCCGGAAGGTGTATAGTAACGAGCTACCGTCAGTCGAATGGCCGATCCGTCACGGAAGGGGATTTGTTGTTGTACCAGTCCCTTGCCGAATGTTCGGCGTCCGATTATCAAACCTCTGTCGTTGTCTTGTATGGCTCCTGCGAATATTTCACTGGCCGACGCGGACCATTCGTCCGTGAGAACTACGACTTGTTCTTTTTGGAATGTTCCCGTGCCGTTCGAAACGGCGTCTTCCCGTTCGAATGCTTTTCCTTCGGCATAGACTATTAACCGGTTGGCAGGAAGGAATTCATTCGCCATATTGATTGCAGCGTCCATCAATCCTCCGCTATTGCCACGCAAGTCGATAATGAAGTTTTCGGCTCCTTGATTGTGTAGTTTGGAGAGGGCTGTAATAAATTCGTCGTAAGTGGTTTTGCCGAATTTGCTGATTTTTATATATCCCGATTTGTCGTTGAGCATATAAGCCGCATCAACGCTGTTGACGGGAATATCTCCGCGCGTTACTTCATAAATGAGCGGATTTTTCGCTGTTTTGCGTAAGATTTCGAGTTTCACGGTCGTTCCCTTAGGTCCCCGCAAATTTTTCATGACTTTTTCGTTACTAATGTTTTTACCAACGAAAGCAGAATCGTTGACCGAGATGATGCGGTCTCCGGCCAGTATTCCTACTTTTTCGGAGGGGCCGCCGGAAATGACGCTGACAACGTTGATGGTGTCGTTCAGTATATTGAATTGTATCCCGATTCCACTAAACGAGCCTTCTAACTCTTCATTGACGCTTTCCAGATCTTTTGCCGGAATGTAGGCAGAGTGGGGATCTAACTCTCCTATGACTTTGGGCACGACATTTTCTATGAGATCGTTCCTGTTTACCGTGTCGACGTATTGTTGCTCGATGCATTGCAACAAACTTTCGATTTTGTCATACCTTGCTGTTTTGCCGAAAGAGGTATCGGCAGAGAAAAATCGTCCGATTAAAATTCCCCCGGCGATAGCCACGGCTATTAGTAACGGGACCCAGACGAAACGAGCTTTTTCGTTATTCATATTTAATAGGATAGTTTAGCTTTTTACTTTATAGATTCATCGGCTTGCGGATCAATGAAATCCACTTGTATGCCGGCTTTTTGCAGAAGTTCGATACCGTCTTGGAGCCGGTAGTATTCCGAAAATACGACACGACTGATACCTGCTTGTATAATCAACTTGGAACATTCGATACAAGGCGAGGACGTCACGTATAGAGTCGCTCCGTCGCTGCTGTTGTTGCTGCGAGCGACTTTGGTGATGGCATTTGCCTCGGCATGCAAAACGAAAGGATATGTGTGGCCGTTTTCGTCTTCGCAGCAGTTTTCGAATCCGGCAGGTGTACCGTTGTACCCGTCGGAGATTATCATCTTGTCTTTTACAATTAAAGCTCCGACTTTACGACGCTGGCAGTAAGAGTTTTCAGCCCAGATTTGCGCCATTCGTATATAACGCTTATCCAATGCCAGTTGTTTGTCCGTGATATTTTTTTTTGTGTCCATATCTTGACGCTAATAATTTACAAAAATAGCTGTTTTGCGGAGATTTATGTCCTTTTTTATTATTTTATAACGAAGGTTCGGTTCGGTACATCGGGGAATCGGGTGAAGAGGTTCCGTGCTTTTGTTTTTCGAGATACGGTTAATCGATGAATCTTCGCAATATATCGTTGTACGAGTCGATACGGCGGTCTCGCAAGAACGGCCACCAGCGCCGAACGTTTTCGGAGCGGGTTAAATCTATTTCTACGACTTCACACCATTCGCTGTCGTCGGGAGCGGCGGCCAGTATTTCACCTTGCGGACCGCAGACGAAGCTGTGTCCCCAGAATTGTATGCCGTTGGTTTGTCCAGAGGGATCGGGTTCATGTCCCACACGGTTGACAGCTACAACAGGTAGTCCGTTGGCGACGGCGTGTCCTCGTTGGGAAATAATCCACGCGTCTTGTTGTCGCTTTTGTTCTTGGGGGGTGTCGGAGCTTTCCCAGCCGATGGCCGTAGGGTAGATGAGCATGTCGGCTCTTTGCAGTGCCATGAGGCGGGCTGCTTCGGGATACCATTGATCCCAACATACCAATACCCCCAGTGTACCGATGGAGGTTTTTATGGGGGTGAATCCCAAATCGCCGGGGGTGAAATAGAATTTTTCGTAATAGGCAGGGTCGTCCGGTATGTGCATTTTACGATACTTTCCGGCGATAGAACCATCGGTGTCGAACACGACTGCTGTGTTGTGGTACTATCCGGCTGCGCGTCGTTCGAAAAGAGAGGTTACCAAGACGATGTGCAGCTCACCGGCGATACGACTGTAAAATTCGGTCGATTCTCCCGGTATGGATTCTGCCAAATCGAAGCTATCGGTCGATTCTGTTTGACAGAAATAGAGGCTGTTATGTAGTTCTTGCAGGACTACGAGCTGTGCACCTTTTGCAGCGCATTGTTCGATATGTTGTTTCAGTCTTTTTTTGTTGTCGGCGATGTCGCCGGTATTTTGTTGTTGGATAATTCCGACAGTGATTTTCTTTTCGGTCATGACAGGATATATTTATCGTAATACATTTCGAGGATATTGCATGGTTACGCAATGTAACGAACCATGTTGTCGAATGAGCGGTGAACAGTCTATTCCTACGACTTCCCGATTCGGGAACGCTTGTCGAAGTATTTCAAATGCTTTCTTATCGTTCAAAGGTTGTCGATAAGTGGGGTACAGGATTGCGTCGTTCAAGATGAGAAAGTTGGCATAAGTTGCCGGTAAACGCTCTCCGTTTTCATCGTAAACGGCTTCGGGCATGGGTAGGGGAAGCAGATTATACGGTTTCCCGCCGATCGTTGTGAAGGTTTGAAGTTGTGCTTCCATTTTACGCAATGCTTCGTAGTGCTCGTCTTTCGAATCGGAGCATTGTACGTAAACGATCGTATCTTCGTCTGCAAATCGGGCCAGTGTGTCGATGTGGCTATCGGTGTCGTCTCCGGCGAGATAGCCGTGGTCGAGCCATAGTATGCGTTGCAGCCCGAATGTCCGTTTGAGGTATTCTTCGATAACGGATCGTGTCCATTCCCCATTTCGGTTGGGAGATAGCAGGCATTCGCTCGTGGTGAGCAAGGTTCCGGCTCCGTCGCTTTCGAGGGCTCCCCCTTCCAGTACGAAATTGAGCTTATTTTCGTATAGGGCGTTAAAAACGTTTTCGTTATATAAAGTCGAAGTGATGAGGTTGTCGTAATTAGCTGCGAATTTGAGTCCCCAGCCGTTGAATTTGAAGTCGTATATAACGGGAACTCCGTTTCTGAATACCGTGATACCGCCGTGATCTCGTGCCCATGTATCGTTGGTGAGACATTCTATGAATCGGACGGATTCGATGTCGATCGTATCCTGTAATTGTTTTTTAACTTCGTCGGGGCAGGGGGTGACGATGATGAGCTTTTCCCTTTGGAAAATTTCGCTTGCCAACTTTTTATAACAGTCGGTAACTTCGTCGAGCATGTAGGCCCAATCGGTGTTTGGGTGAGGCCAAGTGAGCTGTATGCCCGATTGGGGATACCATTCTGCCGGAAAGGAAATGTTAGGGGTCATTGTTTCGGAGCTTGAAATTTACGGTCGAAAAAAGGGTTCTTGGACGATACGCTCAATGCCAAAGCGATGATTTGGTTACAGCCGGGCAGGAGATTCATAGATTGTGCGGTTGTGCCTGCCGAGAACATCACCCGGGTGTCGATACGGAGGTCGGCAGCTTTCGAACAAGCCGATCCGATAGCGATTCCCACATCGATAGAGTTAATCGCACAAGGATTGCTTTCAGGATTTTCACCACACGTTTTCGCTCCACAGTATGCGCAATTCAAACCTAAGGGGTGTCGGCGGGTTCCGATGAGGATAACTGCGTCGGCTTGTTCTATATTATCGGCATCGCGCAGAAAAAACATCATGCCGCGTTTTTTCCCTTCGCTGCGCATATTTTCCGATAGAGTCGGAAGGCTATCGTGCGAGAGTGTAATTATTTCGATAATATCCACTCCTTTACCTTTGGGTGCTGTGCGGGCCGCCATCATGATTTGTTTAGCGGCTTCCAGCACAATCTCTTTTCGAATGTTCCGTTCGTTGTAAATCATGTTCGTATTTTCGCATTTTATGCAAAGATAGCGCAAAAGAAGGCAGAAACAAATTTATTTGATTGTGCGGTGCGCTGCTCTTTTGCTTCTGAAACAAAGATAATCATTCTTTTATGAAGTAACGATTCCTATATTCGGGAAATTTTGAACTTTTTAATCGAAAGTTCTACTTTTTTCTTGGTAAAGGGAATAATTTTTCTTATCGGTTTGCGTTTATATATTGTAATGGCTGCATTCCGGGGAGTGATTAATTTTACATTTTTGTTTTTTGTAGAACTTTTTTTATGAAAGAATAGTTATATTTGTAAATACGAAGATATATTAATTGATAAATAGAAAAAGCCATGAGTAATGATATTACCATAACATTTGATGATATTATTAAACAGTATCGGACCCTCGATCTATCGGAAGATATATTCCGGTCGATGATGGCGGAGGATAAGCAATTGGAGGCCGATTATAAAGAATGGTGCGATACGTTGGGTATTCCAGAAAGAAAGGGGTTCGCTTATTACTATGAAGAATATATAGAACAACAGGACTCTATTTGGGATAGTTTAGATGATCATGATGAATAAATGGCTTTTGAATACCGTTCGAAAAATTTTAAATAAATCTTGAATGCTTTTTGTATAAAACATTTTATCGGGGCGGTCGTCTATTATCGGATAATAAAGTACTTTTTTGCGCTATTTTTTTACTATTATTTTGTAACGTAAATTTAATATCATGGTTATGCTTAAAAAACAGCTATTCATTATTTCGTTATTATTCGGTGTTATATCATCTGCTATGGCGGCTGATCCGGTAAAATTATACGGTCAGCTTCAAGTAAATGGAAATCAACTTTGTAGTGAGCAGGGAGAACCTGTCGTGTTGCGTGGCGTTAGTTATGGTTGGCACAATTTGTGGCCTCGATTTTATAATAAAAAGTCGGTAAAGTGGCTGAAAGAAGATTGGAAATGCACTGTATTGCGTGCTGCGATGGGAACTTGTATAGAAGATAATTATATAGAGAACCCCGAACACGCTCTTAATTGTATAAATGCGGTTGTAAAGGCTGCGATTAAAAATAATGTGTATGTAATCATAGATTGGCATACTTATTATCCTCAGAAGGAAGAGGCAAAGGCTTTCTTTTCGATGATGGCTCAGAAGTACGGAAAGTATCCTCATGTGATTTATGAGATTTATAACGAACCTATGGAAAATACTTGGGAGAGTGTGAAAGAGTATGCTACCGACATTATCACCCAAATAAGGAAATATGACCCCGATAATATAATATTGGTAGGAAGTCCGCATTGGGATCAAGATTTACATTTGGTTGCAGCCGACCCTTTGCAGGGTTTCAATAATATAATGTATACGCTCCATTTTTATGCGGCTACCCATAAACAGGAATTGAGAGATAGAGCTACTGCTGCTTGGGAGCAGGGGATCCCTATTTTCGTATCGGAATGTGCCGGTATGGAATGTACAGGTGACGGTCCATTGGACATTGAAGAGTGGACTCGCTGGGTAGAGTGGATGGAAGCTCATAAAATCAGTTGGGTGAATTGGTCAATTTCGGACAAAAACGAGACTTGTTCGATGTTGTTACCGAGAGCCGACAAAAACGGTGGTTGGGACGAATCTCTCATTAAGCCGGCCGGTCGCCAAAGCCGCAAGTTTATACGGCAATATAACGAGGCTGTATATCGCACAAAGAAAGAGAAGAAATAATATCAAAATAAGATTGTTAATTTTAAATTTATTACAAATGAAAAGAAACCTGTTTTCTTTCCCACGTTCTCAAATGGTGGGTAAAATGCTCAGAGCTATGTCGTTTGTAGTGGCTGTGTTTTGGGCAACGACCGCTATGGCGGACATAGTGGTGAAGGGAGTAGTAGCCGATGATTCGGGCTTACCTATTCCCGGCGCTAATGTTACCGAGTTGAATTCGAAAGGTAACGGAACAATTACCAATGTAGACGGACAATATTCGATTGTGGTGAAAGGTCCTAAATCGGTGTTGCGTTTTTCATTTATCGGATATACAAAGGAAGACGTAACCGTGGGCAATAAAACACAGATCGACGTGCAGTTGAGTGAGGATTCAAAATCGCTCGATGAGGTTGTTGTCATCGGTTATGGTACGATGCGTAAGAAGGATTTGTCGGGAGCCGTCGCTTCTATCAAAAGCGAGGATTTAATGATCGGTAATCCGACAAGTTTCAGCCAAGCCCTACAAGGAAAATTGGCTGGTGTGCAAGTTAATTCTAACGATGGTGCTCCCGGTTCGGGTATGAGTATTACCATTCGTGGTGCAAACTCGTTTTCGACCAGTTCACAACCGTTGTATATCGTAGATGGTATCCCTTTCGATGCGGGTAGCGCACCGACGAGCGGCGCAAACGAAAACAACAACACCACTTCCAATCCGTTGTCGTTGATTAACCCCAACGATATCGAGTCGATCGATGTTCTTAAAGATGCTTCGGCAACGGCTATCTACGGTTCTCGTGGAGCCAACGGTGTTGTCTTGATTACAACGAAAAAAGGTAAATCGGGAGCTGCCAAAGTTGAATTCTCGGCGAACTTCGGTCTTTCGAAGATCTCGAAAATCGTGGAGAGCCTCAATGCTTATGAGTATGCCAACTTCGTGAACGAAGCTACGATCAACAACGCTTTGTACGACAACACTCCGTATGCTTACCTGCCTTACCGGGGTGACTGGAATTATCGTCGTGACCCGCAGAACAACATTATACCTGAGTCGGGTACGTATGAGCCCGCACCCGAAGACTTCTTGAATCCGGGTTGGCACGAGGACGAGTATGGAAACCGTGAGTGGGTCGAAGGTACTAACTGGTTGGACGAAATCTTGCAAGACGCCTTTACCCAAGAGTACAACATCAGCGTATCGGGTGGTAACGATAAATCGCACTATGCTTTCTCGGGTAACTATACCGACCAAACCGGTATTATACGCAACTCGGGTTACGACCGTTTAGCTGTGCGCGCCAACGTGGGTAGTCAAGTAAAATCGTGGTTAAATACCGGCTTGAATATCAACTTTACCAAGTCGAATACCCGTTTTGCCAAATCTAATTCCTATGATTACAGTATCATTCGTTCGGCCATGTTGTATCCTCCCACGATTTATGTGGGCGACCATACACAAGACGATGAATACTTCTGGCTGTCGGCCAACCCCCGTACCTATGTAAATACGGCTAAGGACGAATTGAAATCGATCAATGTCTTTACCTCGGCTTTCTTGGAGATTAAATTTACCGATTGGTTGCGCTTCCGTCAGAACTTCGGTATGAGCTATACCGACAACGAGCGTTCTACCTACTATCCCCGTGAAACAGGTGAAGGTAAAAACTACAACGGTCGTGCCGGTAAGAGTGATAACTTCTACCAAAATATAACGGCCGAGTCTGTGTTGACCTTCGACAAAACTTTTGCCGATATTCATCACTTGAATGTAGTAGCCGGTTTCACTTATGAAAATACCAACTGGGGTGGCAAGGCTATCAACGCCTCAAATTTCCCTACCGACATTACCGAAGACTACAACCTTTCGCAAGCGTTGACCATCGACGCTCCCACCAGTAATCGTGGCGAGGCTACATTGGTTTCATTGCTGGGTCGTGCCAACTATGTGTTGAAAGATCGTTACATCTTTACTGCTTCGTATCGTCGGGACGGTTCGAGCCGCTTCGCTCCCGGAAACAAATTTGCCAACTTTGCTTCGGGTGCTGTCGCTTGGGTGCTTTCGGAAGAAGATTTTATTAAAAACTTGAACATATTCAGCAACTTGAAATTACGTGCCAGTTACGGGCAGACCGGTAACCAGGGTATCAATAGCTATCAGACGATGGTTTCGTTGGGTTCGGCAAACTATCCTTTCGGAGGTATTACCGACAGCGGTTTCGCCGGAGATACTAGTAAAGGCCCGTTGAATAAAGATTTGAAATGGGAGACTACCGACCAATATAACGTAGGTTTGGACTTCGGTTTCTTGAAAAACCGTATCGCCCTCTCAGTGAATTACTATTACAAGAAAACCAGAGATTTGTTGCAATACGTGTCGATTCCCTCCTCGACTGGTTTTTCCAATATGTGGACCAACTTCGGCCATGTGACGAACGAAGGTATCGAACTTACCGGTCAATTCTATGCCATAGATACCAAAGACTGGGGATTGGATTTCGACGCCAACATCGCGTTCAACCGTAACCGCATCGGTGGTCTCACCGCCGACCAATATGCCAATAACCTGTGGTATAGTGCCAAAGAGGTGTTTATTCAACGTAACGGATTGCCCATCGGTGCAATATTGGGTTATGTAGAAGATGGCTTTTATGATAATCTTGCCGAGGTGCGCGCCGATCCTCTCTATGCTAACGTCTCTGACGTAGAGGCTCAACGTATGGTGGGTGAAATCAAATATCTCGATGTAAACGGTGACGGTAAACTTACGACCGAGGATCGTGCTATTATCGGTGATACTAACCCCGATTTTACGTATGGTCTTACGGGTAATTTCCGTTGGAAAAACTTGACTCTGAGCTTGTTCTTCCAGGGAACTTATGGCAACGACATCTTCAATGCCAACCTTACCAACATTTCCATGCAGAGTGTGAGCAACATTCCCAAGTTTGCGTATGAAAGTCGTTGGACGCCTGATAACACCGAGAATGCCAAATGGCCTCGTGCCACGATGGCTCAGACTCGTGAATGGAGAATTTCGGATCGTCACGTCGAAGATGGCTCTTATTTGAAACTTAAAACCATCAACTTGGCTTATAACTTCGGTTCTCCTTGCAAAGGAATAGAGAATTTGACGGTATTCGGTACGGTGAACAATGTGTTTACGATTACCGGTTACAGTTGGTATGATCCAGATGTGAATACGTTTGGCCAGGATGCTTCCCGCCGTGGTGTGGATATTTATTCTTATCCTGCAAGCCGGACATTCAGTTTAGGTGTAAAAGTAACGTTATAATTTGCAAGACAATGAAAAAGAAAAGATTATCGATATATGTGACCATGTTGGGGTTGGCGATGGCGACAGCGCCGGTCTTCACTTCGTGCGAAGATATGCTCGAAGAAAAACCCTACGACTTTATCTCTCCCGACGATGTGCCCGATTCCGACGACGGAGCCGATATGTGGACGACCGGTGTGTACGAAACGTTGCACTCCTCCATGTTCCGTTACGGGAATATGCCCCGTCCTTTCGACTACGATTGCGACAATGTGTCGGGTGCTACTTGGCAGTTCGACCAGTTCGGTAACGGTAACTTTCAAGGTTCGAACAACCATTGTGACGTAGTATGGACGGGTATGTACTCTGTGATCAATCGGGCCAACGAAGCCATCGAGCGAATCAATGAGATGAAGAACCTCACTGCCAGACACCGCGATAATGTGCTGGGCGAGTGCTATTTTTTGAAAGCTTGGGCCTATTTCATGCTGGTGCGCGCCTATGGCGATATACCCGTTTATTCGGTGAGTGTGAACCAGTCGCAACAATACACGAATAGTCCTCGTATACCTATTGAAGATGTCTATACGCAAACTATCATTCCGCTGTTGGACGATGCCAAAGACATGCTTTATAAAAACACCGACACCAATTTCCAAGCCGGTCGCGTGTGTGCTGCTTCGGCTGCCGGTCTGTTGGCAAAGGTATATGCTACGATTGCTTCGGCTGCCATGCCTGAGGGTGAAATCGTAACGGTGAAAACCGGTCCGCAATTTGTGATGCAGAACATCAACGGGACCAACACGAAAGTGTATACCGAGCCGGTTCCTATGGATTTCGCCAAAGACCAAGTGGCCGGTTACGAGTCGTTCAATTCGCAAGAGTATTATCAACTAGCCTACGATGTGGCCAAGGATGTGAAAGGCGGCGTTTACGGTACGCACAACTTGGAATCCTATGACCTGATTTGGTCACCCAGCGGTAAAACGTGCAGCGAGCATCTATTCAGCCTGCAATCCAAGTCGGGCGACGAGTTGTACGGAACCCTCTTTACCTACCACTATTGCGGTATGACAAACGAAAAAGGGCACATTGAAAACAGCCTCACAGTGGGTAACAGCAAACATTGGTACCTCCTCTTCGAAGAAGACGACTACCGGGTAGACAAAGGTGTGCTGCACTGCTGGATTCGCGAAGGCTCCGATACCAGCTGGGGCGGCGGTTCCTACTTCCCCAATTTCGGTAAATGGCAAGAGATGGTAACAAATCTCGAATCTCCATTCGACAATCCTGAGGTGACTGCCGGGTGGCGTTGCGACGAGGGCGGTTCGGAGCAGTTCTTCGCCTTCACGACAAAATACAGTCAGCAAGTGACCGATCAAACCCTGCAACGTACCGATGCCAACTATCCGTTCTTGCGTTATGCCGATGTTATTCTGATTATGGCAGAGGCTTCGAACGAGTTGAAAGGCCCGAATGACGAGGCTATCGGTTTGCTCAACGACGTGCGTAAGAGAAGTAATGCTACGCCGCGCGAACTCAAAAATTATTCGACCAAATCGGCTTTGCGCTCGGCTATCTTGGAAGAGCGTTCCATGGAGTTTGCCATGGAAGGCGATCGCCGTTGGGACTTGATTCGCTGGGGTATTTATTTGCAAGCGATGAATGCACTGGGTGGAACTGACGTGTGCGGAAACGTGAAGAGCCGTTCCGAGAAACATCTGCTTTTCCCCATTCCTACGCTCGAAGTTCTCACGAACCAAGCTATTTCGAGCAATAATCCCGGTTGGAGTTAATTAGTGTATAACCGAAAAATTGATAAAAATGAAAAATATAAAATATATGGCTGCGTGGGCGGCAGTGCTGTTTGCCTTTTCCGCCTGTCAGGACGTTGTGGAAGTGGAGGATCTCAAAGCAAAAGACGATATTCCTTCCAACGGAGCTCCTGAGATTACGAAAATCGTGCTGGCCAACGATAAAGAGTTTGAAATCGATGGCGCCGACTTTGAGGACATGGTGCGCATCGAAGGTAAAAATCTCGGTAATGTAGTGTCGGTCAAATTCAATGATGTGGAGGTCGACCCCAAAGAGATTTATGCTCGTTACGACATGTTGTTGGCTCCGGTTCCCCGTCAGTTGCCGGGCGAGGTGACCGATATGCTTTACATCACGACCAAGAACGGTTCGGTATCGAGACCTTTCACGGTATCGATTCCTGAGTTGAAAATCGACGGTTTGCAAAATGAGTTTACCAATCCCGGCGATACGACGGTGATTTCGGGCGATAACTTCGACCTTTACGGTATTACCGTCGAACAGGCCGATGTGCGCATAGGCAATGCGATTTGTACCGTAATCGACGCTACCCGCTCGGATATTACGCTGCAAATCCCCGCCAACGCCCAGCCCAATACCGACCTGACCATTCAGGGCGGTGAGATGGCTGAGCCGGTGGCTATCCCGTATATGAATACTGGGCATCAAATCTTCGATTTCAACGATTGGCCGGGTTCTGGTGGATTTACTCATTCCAGCCAATTCCCCGATAATACTCTCAACTTTTTGTGTGATGGTACAGAGGGAGATGGTTACCCCGAACCGTTGAATGAGGGTATGAAATACTTGCGTTTCCACGGGAATGTGGGCGCTTGGGGTTGGATGGTGTTGTGGGCAGGCTACATTCAAGTGCCGGCCGAGGTGGCTGCCGATCCTGCTGCGTATAACCTATGCTTCGAGGTTTGCACGAATGCTTCCTATCCGCTGAACTCGACCACGCGGATAGCTTTGGGTAATTTCATGTGGATGCCTGGTGCGAGTGGAATTCCTGTCAATACCTATGGCGGGTGGCGTACTATGCGCATAGGCTTGGACGAGGTAAGTGAAAATACGATTCTTCCCGATGGCTGTAGCCCGGCACCGGATAACACGGAGTGGAAAATTGTATTCACGCCGACCGATGCCATGGACTTCGACCTGAGCATGTGCAACTTCCGCTTTTCTAAAAAAATAGGCTGAGAATAACTGTGATAAGTCGGGTAGGACAACGTCCTGCCCCGGCTTATCGCTTTAATTAAACTATACACTATTTATTTTGATTTTTATGAAGGTTAAAAAGATTTTGACATTTGCTTTTGCCGCCGTGTTGATGGCTTCAATGACTTCCTGCGGCAATGAAGATGGCCCCGGGGGAGACGGCGGTAATGGTGGTGGAACCGAACATACCGAATACTTCGGTGTGAATATGTCGGGAGCCGAGTTTGGTAATGTATATCCCGGTGTTGACGGCACGCACTATGGCTATCCCACCAAAAAAGACTTGGAGTATTTCAAGGAGAAGGGACTGCGTATGATTCGTTTCCCGTTTCGTTGGGAGCGTATCCAAAGCGAAATGAATGGCCCGCTTATCACTACGGAGTTGGCCAAGATGAAAGAATTCGTGCAAGCAGCCGAGGACTTGAACATGAAAGTCTTGCTCGATATGCACAACTTCGGTCGTTATTGCGTCTATTCCAATGGTGTGAACTCTGACGATAACCAGTTCGTTGTTATCGGCAATGCTCAATGTACGGTTGAGAACTTCTGCGATGTGTGGAAAAAATTGGCTGCGGAGTTCAAAGATTACAAATGTATCTGGGGGTACGACATCATGAATGAACCTTATGGCATGTTGCGCACAACGCCGTGGGAGACCATTGCACAGGCTTGTATCAATGCCATTCGTGAGGTCGATACCGAGACTATGTTGGTCATCAGCGGTAATGAGTATAGCTCGGCCAGCCGTTGGAAAGAGGTGAGTGACGGATTGAAAAACTTGGTTGATCCCTGTGACAACATGATTTTCCAAGCTCACGTTTATTTCGATTGGGATGCTTCGGGAAATTATTCCAGATCGTACGATGAAGACGGTGCGACTATTCAAACCGGTGTGGCTCGTCTGCGGCCTTTCGTCGAATGGTTGAAAGAAAACGGCAAACGTGGTTTTGTAGGGGAGTATGGTGTGCCCGATGACGACGGTCGTTGGCTGGATATTCTCGATTCCGCTTTGAAATATTTGCAGGAAAACGGTGTGAATGGCACTTATTGGTCGGCCGGCCCTCGTTGGGGCGATTATAAATTGGCTGTACAACCTACCGATAATTATACGGTAGATCGTCCTCAGTTGGCAACGTTGTTGAAATATAAAACTACGGTACAAGTATATTAATAAGAAATATGAAAAGATTCATCACAGGTAGTTCTCTTATTTTAGTGTCTATTTTGTCAGGATTTCCCGTTCAAGCCGGGAAATCCTTAGACGAAATAGATAGGGAAGGTTTTGCTGCGAAATACATTCTCTCGGAGTTGCCGGGAATCTCGATGATTCAGGTTTCGTCGGTCGATACAGTTCGAAGTCCAGAGTCTCTCTCTCTCGATGGAATATGGCTCATGGCCGAAGGCGGCGATGAAAAATTCCGTCTTAAAGACGTTTGGACCGATGCCGTGGAGGCTGTTGTACCGGGAAGTGTACATACTGCATTGTTGATGAATCGTATTATCCCCGATCCTTATATCGGGCAAAATGACTCGATCGCCGAGCAACAGAGTTACAAGACATGGTGGTTTAGTAAAAAATTTACATTGAATGAACTGCTTGAAAATCCTATTCTTTCATTCGGCGGTGTAGCGAATCGTTGTACCGTTTGGCTGAATGGGAAAAAACTGGGTTCTCACGAGGGAATGTTCGGAGGTCCCGATTTCGCTGTGAAGAAATATTTGAAAAAGGAGAACACGCTTGTGGTGAAACTCGATCCGATTCCTCAGATGTTTTTAGGAAATTGGCCTCCTAACGCTAATGAAAGTTGGAAGTATACCGTGGTGTTTAATTGTGTTTATGGTTGGCACTATGCTCAAATTCCGTCATTGGGAATTTGGCGTTCGGTAAAACTGGAATCACAGGCTCCGGTGGAAATAGAGGCGCCTTTTGTATCGACCCGTTCTTTGCAGGGCGATATGCGGTTGGCAGTGACTCTCAAAAAAATAAATGCACCGCTAAAAGGTAAATTACAAATTAGGATCGTGCCTAAAAATTTTGAAGGTGCTCCTCAATTCTTTGAACATGAAATTAATTCGTCGAAGAAAACCGAACAGTTTTCATTCGATTTCAAAATAGATGCTCCCCGCCTTTGGTGGCCTAATGATATGGGAGAACAGTCTCTTTACGATATGACAGTCGCATTTATTCCTCGTAACGGAGCTCGCCCCGATGTGGAAAAGACATCGTTCGGTATTCGTACGATCGACATGGCTCCGTTTCCGGGAGGCGAGCGAGAAGACCGTTATAATTGGACTTTCGTCATTAATGGTAAACCTATGTTTGTGAAGGGAACCGGTTGGTGTACGATGGATGCTTTGATGGATTTTTCGCGAGAAAAATATGACCGCTTGTTAAGTATCGCTAAAAGTCAGCATATTCAGATGATGAGAGCGTGGGGTGGAGGATTGCCCGAAACCGATGATTTTTATGAATTGTGCGATAAGTATGGCATTATGGTGATACAAGAGTGGCCTACGGCGTGGAACAGCCATAATACGCAACCGTTCGATATGTTACAGGAGACGGTAGTGAGGAATATGAAACGTATCCGAAACCACCCTTCTTTGGTTATGTGGGGCGCCGGTAACGAATCAGATAAACCTTTCGGGCCGGCTATCGATATGATGGGGCGTTTGAGCTTGGAGCTCGACGGTTCCCGCCCGTTTCACCGAGGAGAGGCATGGGGCGGCAGCGATCATAATTACAATTGCTGGTGGGACGATGCTCATTTGAATCATAATTTAAATATGACTTCTCCGTTTTGGGGAGAGTTCGGAATTGCTTCTCTACCGCATATAGAGAGTGTGAGACGTTATTTGGCCGAAGAGAAAGATAGATGGCCGTCTCGTCCGGGCGATCATTTCCGTCATCATACTCCTATTTTCGGGACAATGGGAGAGTTTGGCAAGCTCTCGCAATATTCGGGATACTTCATGCCCGATACCATATTGGCCGAATTTATTACAGGGTCTCAGCTCGCACAAGTTGTCGGAGTAAGGCATACGTTGGAACGGGCTCGTACTTTGTGGCCCGAAACAACCGGAGCTCTTTATTACAAGATGAACGATAATTATCCGGGTGTCTCTTGGTCGAGTGTCGATTACTACGGAGCGATTAAACCGGTACATTATTTCGTGCAGAAATCTTTTGCACCATTGACGGGAGTTTTGCTTTTCGACCGGACGAATTTGTCGAGTCAAGAAGTATCGTTGCCGTTGTATTTACTCGATGATTGTCGTCGGTTGAACGGTAAAGATTACACGGTATCGGTGACAGTTTATAATGATCGATTGGATACTGTCGTATGTCGGGAGTTCAATGGGCATAGCGAATTGGAAACCGTAAAAAATTTGGGTAATCTCGATTTGAATCGAGTACAGACGAAATCGACCATGTTGTTTTTTGTTGTCGATGTTTGTTCGGAGGGTAAACGATTATCTCGTAATTATTATTTTACCAATTATGAAGTTCGTCGAGGGGTAATTATGTCGATGCCTCGTACAGAGATTACCATGAAGAGAGATGGGCGACAGATAACGGTGACGAATGTCGGGAAACTGCCGGCCATAGGTGTCTATGTGGAATCCCCCGGATATGCTCATGAATTTATTGCGTCGAAAAACTATTTGTGGCTCGATCCGGGAGAGTCGCAAATTATCGAGGTGAATGTCGACTATCCGGTTTGCGTGAAAGGTTGGAATATAAATTAGGAAAACAGATATTGTATGAAAAGAGTAGTTTTTGTAGTTGCGTTAGGTTTGTTATTGTGCAGTTGTAGCAATAAGGTAGCTAAAACGGAAGGTAAACCTTATGGTGTAAATATGGCTTGTGCCGACTTCGGTTCCAATTTCCCGGGTGTATATAATACCGATTATACCTATCCTCAGGCTTCCGATTTGGATTATTGGAATGAGAAGGAATTGAAATTAGTGCGTTTTCCATTTAAATGGGAACGTTTACAATATGAATTGAACGGAGAACTGAATCGTCATGATCTCGACAAAATGAAAGATTTTGTTGCTGCGGCAGCAGAGCGAGACATGGTTGTCATGTTGGATTTGCATAACTATTGTCGTCGTTATATGAATGGCGAGCATACGATTATCGGGACAAACGGGTTGACACCGGAACATTTGGCTTCGTTCTGGAAATCGCTGGCTACGGAATTTAAATCATTTGACAATATTTATGCTTATGGGTTAATGAACGAACCTCATGATTTGGATTCTTGCACGACTTGGTTCGAGATGGCGCAATTGTGTATAGACTCCATTCGTACGGTCGATATGGATACTCGTATTATGGTGGGGGGCAATCATTGGAGTTCGGCTGAACGTTGGGTTGAACTTAGCGATACGTTGAAATATTTGAAAGATCCTGCCGATAAGTTGGCATTCGAGGCGCATGTCTATTTCGATGCAGATGCTTCCGGTACTTACAAACGTGGATATGATGAAGATTCTTGCTATCTTGAAAAGGGTATAGACCGTGTGCGTCCCTTTGTGGAATGGCTGAAAGCCAATAAATTCGAAGGCATGGTCGGTGAGTATGGTATTCCCGATAGTGATTCGCGTTGGAACCTTGTATTGGATAAATTTCTGTCTTACTTGCAGGAAAACGATATAAACGGTTGTTATTGGGCTGCCGGACCGTGGTGGCCGAAAGACGAATTTATGGCGATTACTCCGGTAGACGGGAAAGACCGTCCGCAGATGGAAGTAGTGGGTAAATATTTGACAACGCAAAAATAAGATCAATATGCCCCGGCATGTATTCATATTGTTTCTTGCATGGATTGTCCCGGCTCTTGTCGAAGTACGAGCGGATAGTTGGTCGGGTAAATCGGTCGATTTTTCTCACGGAGACTTGTGTGTGTCTCCCAACGGGCGTTTTTTGCAACATACCGATGGAACTCCGTTTCTCTATTTGGGAGATACGGCTTGGGAGTTGATTTATCGATTGAACGAACCGGAGGTGGAACTGTATATGGAAAATCGTCGAGCCAAAGGGTTTACGGTGATTCAAACGGTTATATTGTCCGAGCTCGATGGTTCGGACGGGATTAACAGGCCATTGATAAACGGTTCTCCGTCTACTCCCGATCCTGATTATTTCAAATGGGTAGATCGTGTTTTAGAAATAGCCGGGGAGAAAGGGCTTTATGTGGGATTACTTCCTACGTGGGGTGATAAAGTGGATAAACAATGGGGTGCGGGACCAGAGATATTCGACGAGGCGAATGCTCGTGAGTATGGCCGATGGCTCGGACGTCGATATGCCGACACTCCCAATATTATATGGATTATCGGAGGAGATCGTAGCGGAGAGGGTAAGAACTTTACCGTTTGGAAAGCGATGGCCGAGGGCATTAAGGAGTGTGATAAACGGCATTTAATGACTTACCACCCGCAAGGGGAACATTCTTCTTCTTTTTGGTTCCATGATGAGACTTGGCTCGATTTCAATATGTTCCAAAGCGGACATGCTCAACGCGATTATGCCATATATAGGCGATTGCTACTGAACGATTTACAGAAACAGCCGATCAAACCGGTCTTAGATGGGGAGCCTCGGTATGAGAATATACCTATCGATTTTAAATCGGAGAATGGTAGATTCGATGATTTCGATGTCCGTATGACATTGTATCAAAGTATGTTTAGCGGAGCTTGCGGATATACTTACGGTTGTAATGAAGTGTGGCAGATGTATTCCGATAAGTATTCTCCGATGATAGATGCGCAAACAACTTGGAAAGAAAGCCTGGATTTAGCCGGGGCTTGCGATATGATACATTTCAGAAAATTGTGTGAGGCTATCGATTTTTTCCGAGGAAGACCATTGCAATATTTGATAGAGCGACCGGAACAGACCGATGACGATTATGCTGTGGCATACGGTGGAAAAGATTATGTTTTATTTTATATGCCTTATGGTCACAGCATAACGGTAAATCTGTCCGGTTGGACTCAACGAAAAAACGTTCGGTTGGAGTGGTTTAATCCGCGTAACGGGGAACTAATATTTTATAAAAATATCGAGACAAGTGAGGCTTTTGAAGTCGTATCGCC
>ENA-OVGB01001487-OVGB01001487.1-human-gut-metagenome-genome-assembly--contig:-NODE-1487-length-20598-cov-19.709536_pt1 | contig 20598 bp, 10 predicted proteins | sample MGYA00237767_ERZ505413 | MGnify/ENA primary metagenome ERZ505413 (study PRJEB26158, sample SAMN06016410) | human gut metagenome | biome: human gut; feature: ankylosing spondylitis patient; material...
CCTTTTTCCAGACGCCATTTACCGTCGTAACCAACAAATGCCAGATCACTGCCTTTCAGTTGCATGGTTACGGTTTTAGTTTCACCCGGGTTGAGTGCCACTTTTTCGAAGTTACGCAAACGGATGTTATCAGGAGTACTGCTTGCAACCAAATCTTTTGAATAAAGCAGTACGCTTTCTTTTCCGGCAACTTTTCCTGTATTGGTAACATCAACGCTGACTGTCAGCACGTCATCGGCTGTAAATGAAGTTTTGTCGACTTTCAGATTTGAGTAGCTGTAAGTTGTGTAACTCAGACCGAATCCGAATTCCCACTGTACATCCATTACCGAGTCGTAGTTGTAATTTCCGCCCATCTGTCCCATGTTTTCGCAAGGCTTATAGTCGTAGTTTGCCAGTGCATTGATATGTTTAGGATAGGTGAAAGGCATCTTTCCGCTGAAGTTGGCGTCGCCAGCAAGCAGGTTGGCAAGTGCATCGCCACCATAGTTGCTGGGCAGCATGACGTTGACTACGGCTTTTGCCAGTGGAACAATATCGTTAATGATACGTGGACGACCTTGATTCAATATCAGAATGACTGGCTTTCCGGTTGCAGCAAGAGCTTTTACCAGATTACGTTGGTTTTCCGACATGGTCAGGTTGGTCAGATTACCCGGAGTTTCGCAGTAAGAGTTTTCTCCGATGCAGGCAATAATCACATCGGCACGACTGGCTGCGGCAACTGATTTTTCGATTTCCGGCTGATTTTCTTCCCACCAGTTATCGTTTTTGTAAGGAGCGTAAGTCACGCCCGGTTCGTAGATGATGTTCTCCTTACCATACTTGTTGCATAGAGATTCGTAGATTGTGTTGTAAGCACCGGCACATTGGTCAGCTAGATGTCCTTGCCAGCTGTATGACCATCCTCCGTTCAGGCAACGCATGGAGTTGGCATTCGGACCGGCAAGCAGGATTTTTGTTCCTTTGGCAAGCGGCAGAATATTGCCTTCATTCTTCAACAGTACTTCTGATTCTTCGGCGGCCTGTAAAGCAACACGGGCAAACTCTTCAGAACCGAATTTGTTGTATTTCTTGATATCCCAATATGGATTTTCGAACAGTCCTAGACGGTATTTCAGACGTAATACGCGGGCTACGGCATCATCGATGCGGCTCATGGGGACTTCACCTTCCTGTACCAGTTCTTTCAGGTAGTCGCAGAAGCTTACTTCGTAGGGAACCATCGACATGTCGATTCCGGCATTGATGGCAATCTTGACAGCTTCTTTCTTGGTTGCTGCAATGTGGTCGCGTGTACACAGATTGTTGATGTCTGCCCAGTCGGTTACAATCATACCGTCCCAGTTCAAATCTTCCTTCAGCCATTCGGTCAGCAATTCACGGTTAGCATGGAAAGGTATGCCATTGTCTACACCTGAGTTAACCATTACACTCAGTGCTCCCTGACGGATAGCTGCAAGGAACGGGGCGAAGTGCTTTTCGCGCATATCACTACGTGAGATAGAAGAAGGTGTACGGTCCTTACCCGAAACAGGAACACCATATCCCATGTAATGTTTCATGCAGGCTGCCACATTATATTCGCCGATATGATTCGGATCATCTCCCTGAAAACCTTTGACAGCCTCAACACCCATTTCTGCATTCACATAACAGTCTTCTCCGTAGTTCTCCCACATACGCGGCCAGCGCGGGTCACGTCCCAAATCGACAACCGGAGCATAGGTCCAGGGAATACAGCTAGCCTTTGTTTCGTAAGCAGATATTTCAGCTCCACGACGAACCAGACTGCGATTGAAAGTAGCTCCCATGTTGACACCTTGAGGGAATAATGTTCCATCGAGTGTATAGGTGGTTCCATGAATCTGATCCACTCCATAAATACATGGAATGCCTATTTCTTTCATCGACTTCTCCTGAATTTGCTTAATGGCAGCTGCCCACACTTCTTTTTTCTGGGCTACGCTTAAAGGAACATTCAGGATAGAACCAACTTTATACTTACCTATCACCGTATCGAGCATAGCCTCGCTCAACTTAAACCCATCTTTGCTTCCTGGAAAATCAGTAACTACATCGACTGTTATCTCACACATCTGTCCGATTTTCTCTTCGAGTGTCATTTTTTTCAGCCATTCCTGAATATGTGCCTCGATTACCGGATCAGCAGAAATCGCAGGAGCCGGCTGAGCCATTCCTGCAAGGCTTCCGGCACATACCATAGAAGCCATCGCCAAATTTCGAATATTATTCATGATATTAATCTATTATAAATTGTTGAGTTGCTTTTTTCAATCCCGTACCAGAAACTTCCAATTGGACATTTCCTTTCTTTCCTTCCTGCGAACGGATTATTACCTGTGCCTTTCCAGAAAAAGCTTTGATGCGGAAAGATGTTTCACCATTTACAGGACGTTCTATTTCCTTGAATCCCGGATCACCGTTCCCGTATCCCAATATCGTTGCAGGACCAGTCAAGGTAACAATCATTTCATTCATGGCATCGGGTACTTCACGATTTTTTTCATCTTTCAATGTCAGATCTACAATTGCAATATCCTGACCGTCCGCCTTCAAAGTTGTATTATATGGTTCTATTGAGATACGGGTAGCCTCACCTGTAGTTTCTATTTTCTCTACCATAACTTTCTTGCCAGCCTTATAGCCTTTGGCCAGTAAACTACCCGGACGATAGATTGTTTTCCATTCGATATATCCATTAATCGGCATAGACTTCCGTCCTAAGCTTTTTCCGTTGACAAACAGTTCAACTTCGTCACAATTGCTATATGCCCATACATTGATACTATCTCCTTCATGGCCAGACAAATTCCAATGCGGTGACAAATACAGAACCGGTTCGTCAGTCCACCAAGATTTCAGATAAAAGGCTTCATCTTTAGGGAATCCGCAATAATCAAATATGCCAAACTGTGAGCCTGTAGCCGGATAAAGCATCGGATTCGGTTCACCTCTATAATCAAGTCCTGTCCAATAGAAAAGTCCGGCCAGCCAAGGACGGTCATGATAGAACTGCCAGCCTCTTGCCATTGGATTAATAATATGATTATCATCTTGAGCCGTACGATTGATGGGAGCCATCCAACCACGTAATGAATCGGTATAATAAACGTTACGTGTACCACATCCTGATGTTTCCTCCGAACCAACCGGCGAATACCACTCAGGATGTTTCTGATGGAATTCATCTATCGGGTTCTGGCGGAGATAATTATATCCTTTTACATCGACTCCGAAGAGAGACACCCGTCCACCGGCCGTTCCTTGTGTCGACAGGCGAGTTGAGTCCAGCTGATGTACATATTCACTCATCGATTTAGTAATATGCAATCCACGCTCATTACCTTCGAGTGCCCACTCTTCATTTCCGATACTCCACAAAATAATACATGGATGATTCCGGTCACGCTTGATCATATGTTCCAAAAGACCGATATGCTCACGATTGATACCCATCAGACGATTTTCTTCAATAACAAGCATTCCCAAGCGGTCGCATAAATCCAGAAAGACAGGCGACATCGGATTGTGCGACGTGCGTATGGCATTACTTCCTATCGTTTTCATCTTCTTTATGCGATACTCCCACAACCGGTCGGGGATTCCAGTTCCTACTCCGGCATGATCCTGATGTAAGTTAGTTCCTTTCAATTTAACCGGACAACCATTTAGCATAAATCCTTTCTGTGGATCAAACTCAATTTTCCGGATTCCAAAATTGGTAGAATATGTATCAACCAACTTTTCGCCAATATATACATCTGTATATAAGGTATATAAATAAGGCTGTTCCAGATTCCACAAATGAATATCATTCATCTTTACCGACTGCAATAGCTTCACCTCTTCCTGTTTAGGGGCTAAAGTAATATCTGATTTCTGCGTACTGACTACTTCGCGTCCTGTAGCATCAAGGACACGATTGAGCACTGTACAATTCGCCGGTTCCAATCCCTTATTCGATAAACGAACTTCTATATTCACATCGGCAGCCTTATAAGAATCGGTTATGCGAGAAGTAACGAACGTGCCAAAAGGAGCAACATGAACTAATGACATCTTTTCCAACCACACATCGCGATAAATTCCTGCTCCTTCGTAATACCAGCCTTCTTCCGTACTGGCATCTACACGGACTGTAAGCAGATTCTCTGCGCCGTAATTCAAGTATTCCGTCAAATCATAAACCTGAGTAGCATATCCGCTCGGTTCATGTCCTAAATAAAAACCGTTGCAGAATACTTGTGCATTACGAAAGATTCCATCAAATCTGACAGCAATGTGTTTGCCTGAATCCTCTGCTGCAATATAAAACTTACGCCGATACCATCCAACACTCGTTTCAGGATATTTCCATCCGATGGTTTTATATCCATGACTATGACTTGCTTCTTCTGAATAAGGAAGATCAACTGCCCAATCGTGCGGTAAACTGACTGTTTGCCACAAAGAGTCATTAAACTGCTCGGAACTTGGACCTTGGTTTTGATTAAAAGACTTGGCCTTTGCGAAATAAGTAAAATATTCAGTTCCATGAGTAAAATCTTTTTTCATGTCACCAGCATGTCCATACGCAAATTTCCATCCATTATTCAGCAATATCGACTCTCTTATTTGTTGTGCACTGACAGACAAACAAGCCATAAACTGTATAAGCAGTAAAACAGATAATAGTTTTTTCATAATATTATTAGTAATCCGGGGTTAAGCAACAAAAAACAGCCTTCATCATTACTATTATTCGTCTAATAATGATGAAAGCTGTTCTCTATCGTTTCTCAAGAAAAACGTTCCAATATTTCCATACACATACGACCATTATGATAAGGACATTTCCAGAATCCAGCTTTATCATCTTTGGTATTAACTGTTCCGTCAGGATACAAACTCCAATGCCATTCACCCTGCTCCGTATCTACTAATTTTGACTTGATAAATGTCCAGCACTTCAATGCCTTTTCCAAGGCCGACTTATCACCAAAATGCTGATAAAGATTAAGATGACCGACAACATTCTCAGCTTGTACCCACCAATGCAACTCACGATCTATTTTTCCTTTGCTCACAAAGTTTTCATAAATCATGCTGCCATCTGGATTTAGTCCTTCATCAGCAGCCTCAGCTATTTTTATAATGGCTGGTTCCACCTTCTGCAACAGACCTTTATCACCTAATACCAAAGCAGCTTCATGAATCAGCCACGACGCCTCAATATCATGTCCGTATGATACAATCTGATATTTGTTGGTCCAGTCATCTTCAAAAAATAAATTCAGATGATAAGTTTCAGCATCCAATATTTTATCCAAAAACAAGTTTACCAAATTATAGATTTGTTTTCCCAGACGTTCATCCTTCCACACGCGATACAGATTGGTATAAGGTTCCAGAATATGCAAATGCGTATTCATGGTTTTCTTCTCGTTTTCATCTTTATCACTCAGACGCATATCTTCTATCGGACACCAGTCGCGGGTAAGAGCTTCCAGATAACCATTCTTTTCTGCATCAAAGCTATACTTCTCGATAACTTCAAACAAACGTTTGGCATAATCCAAAGCCTCAGCATCACCTGTAGCACGCGTATATTCACTCAAACCGTAAATAGCAAAGCCTATGGCATAAATCTGTTTTTTTGTATCGACAGGATTTCCTTTATAATCAAGTTCCCAATAAATACCTCCAAAATCACTGTCATAGAAGAAATCAATCAGATAACGCTTTGCACGTGTAGCAGTTTCAAGATATTCTTTTTTTCTCAACAAGCGATAAGCAGCAGAGAAAGTCCACAAAATACGTGCATTGAGAATTGCTCCTTTCGAAGCTGATGCCTCCAACACGTCATTGCCTGTGATACGGCCATAGAATCCACCATGCTCATGGTCGGTCATTTTTGTCATCCAAAAAGGAAGAATATTGTTTTCCAGCTCAGCCTTTACCTCAGAACAGAGCTGTGATACTATTTCGTTATACATTTTTTGATTGTCGTTTTAAGTTTAACTGTTCCATTATACCCTTCATTTTCTGTTCTCCCAATGGATAGAAGCAAACAAATACTACCGAAATAAATGCTGCAATTGCGGGAAGCAGACTTAAGAACATCTTAATACCATTAATAGTTTCTTCACTTTGCACTGCATTAGCCTGGAAACCGAAGAAAGACAACAGCCATCCGGTTACAGCTGTACCAATGGCCCAGCCAAACTTCTGACTCATTGATGATGCACTGAATATCAAACCTGTCGCACGATTACCTGTTTTCAGTTCCGAGAAATCGGCACAGTCGGCATACATTGACCAAAGCAAAGGGAAAATACTTCCGGCACATATGCTTATCAGACATTGGAATACAAAAATCAGAACCAGATCATCCTTATCGAACCAGAAGAATACCACACTTAAGGCTGAAGCTACCAGCATAGACAATGCGAAAGTTCTTTTCTTTCCAATCTTATTACTCATGGGAGCAGCCAGAATAACTCCTACAATATTGGCTATCTGACCGATAGAAAGATACAATCCACTCAACACAAACGATACGCCCATCAGCGAAATAGTACGGTACTCGTCTTCTATAATAAAATATTTGAAGTAATATACCGCAGCTCCGTCACGGATAGAGTTAAATACCAAAGTGGCTACTCCGGCACCAAACAATATCCACCACGGTTTATTATGGAAGAGATCTTTGATATCATCTTTCAGAGAAGTCTTTTTATCATTGATAGGCTTCACCCGTTCTTTTGTCCATGCAAAACAACCAAAGAACAAGACTGCACACATGATTGCAATTACAACCACAGCCATGAGCCATCCGAACTGCTGGTCAGCAACTTCCTTGCTATGCCCACTAAAGGCATTGACCATAGGCATGAACAACAGAAGTGCAATAAAACTGCCCAGATAAGCAAACATCATACGATAAGTAGACAGTGTATTGCGTTCTGACGGATCGGGACTCATCACTCCTAACAAGGATGCGTAAGGAACATTAATGGCCGAATAAACCATCATCATCAGCGAATAGGTTATATAGGCATAAACCAATTTACCCATATCGCCGAAAGGTGGCGTATAAAAAGTAAGTACTCCTATCAAAGCAAACGGAATAGCCAGATATAACAAGTACGGGCGGAACTTACCCCATCGGCTGGAAGTACGGTCGGCTACAACTCCAACAATCGGATCGAATACAGAATCCCATATACGAGTAACCAAGAACATTGTTCCCACCATAGCAGCAGGCAAGCCAAATACATCCGTATAGAATATCATCAAATAAGCCCCGAACAACTTCCAAAACATAGAGGAAGCCATATCTCCGAAACCATAACCTATTTTTTCCGTGAGTTTTATCATAGCAGTACTTACTTTCTTATTTTTATTATTTTATCAATTTCAGGTTCTTATCAATCAGTTTTTTCAACGTTTCTACTGATGCAGTAGTTGTCAGGCCGTCTTGCGGAGTATTCATACAGTAATCTACCAGTTTGTCGATAGTAGAAACAGCTACATGCATACGTGTGTCTGAAGAAGCATAATAAATAAATACTTTTCCATCTTCGTCGGCAATCCAACCGTTTGTAAACAACACGTTTGAAACGTCACCGATACGTTCTTCTCCTTCAGGAGCCATAAAATAGCCTCCAGGAGCAGCAATCAGCTTGCTAGGATCTTCGAGTGAAGTCATATACATATAAAGTACATAACGTAAACCAGCAGCACAACCACGTACTCCATGAGCCAGGTGCAACCATCCCTTCGGAGTCTTGATAGGATGTGGACCTTCACCGTTCTTCACTTCTTTTATTGTATGATAATAACGGCAATCAATAATCTTTTCTTCTTTTACTTCGGCATGAGTAATATCGTCAACCAGTGCCCATCCGATACCACCGCCACTTCCGGCATCGATAAATCCATCTTGCGGACGAGTATAGAACGCATATTTTCCATCCACAAATTCCGGGTGAAGAACAACATTACGTTGCTGACTCTTCGACTTCAAATCCGGCAAACGTTCCCATGTCTTCAGGTCTTTAGTACGAGCAATTGCTGCTGTAGCTGTTGCAGAAGACAGATCACCGGCAGGCGCATTATCATCGTGACGTTCAGCACAGAAAATACCGTAGATCCAACCATCTTCGTGAGCTGTCAGACGCATATCATAAATATTGGTAGCCGGTATTACATCATCGGGCATGGTAATAGGATAATCCCAGAAACGGAAATTATCTACTCCATTCGGACTTTCAGCAACAGCAAAGAACGACTTGCGGTCAGCTCCTTCGACACGTACTACCAGCAAATATTTTCCGTTCCATTTAATAGCTCCGGAGTTCATTGCAGCATTCATTCCAATGCGTTCCATCAGATAAGGATTTGTCTTTTTATCCAAATCGTAACGCCAGAACACGGGAGTATGTGCAGCCGTTACGACTGGATACTTATAACGGGTATATACTCCGTTGGTTGTTTCAACAGGCTCATTCTTACGAGTAATCAACTCTTCATGCTGAGCAAACAATCTTTTTACTTTGTCTTCAAATGTAGTATTCATTATAATAAGTTTTATGTCAATTTACTTTATTGTTTTCATATCTCCGGCAAACAATGTCCGTGGATCATTATAGAAGTTCACAAAATCAGCAGCCGACGGATGTCCTGGATAAGGAGCATAGTAGTGATTTTCTTTTTCACGAGCATTTCTCCATACCAGCACATAACTGATCGGATATTTTTCAATTACAGGCATCAATGTTTGTGTCCACCAAAGCGAATCTGGTATTGTTTCATAACCTGTTTCGGTTACAGCCATCAATTTTTTATGTGCCTTGCTTACCTGTGACATAATGGTAAGTGCATTATCCAGACTCTTCACATAAGCATCTTTATCAAACTGATATGCATCTACTCCTATCAGGTCAACAATATCATCTCCCGGATAGCGTTCCAGATATTCGGTAGAGTCTTTGGGTTCCGTACCCGGAGAATATGCATACAGCAACTGAGTAGCCCCTTTTTCTTGCAAACGGTCATAAGTCATTCTCCAAAGCGCTTTATAATCTTCAGTTGAGCACAAATTCTTTCCCCACCAGAACCAACTTCCCGTATGTTCATGCCAAGGACGGAACAGCACAGGAACCTTTACTCCTTCTGAAGTCTGAATTGAATTAAGATAATCTGCTACTTTATCCAGCCAACCTATAAACTTATCATGATTAACTCCTCCCGGCAAAACCGACTTTACCACAGTAGAGTCACTCACATCCCATGAATCCTTTCCTGTCAAAGGATTATCTACGTGCCAGCTGAAAGAGGACATACCCCCACGCTCATACTGAGCAATAACTTCCTTTCTGATACGGTCGAGTGATACATTATCTAGTGTTTTATCACCGTAGATCTCCATTCTTCCCAAATCAAAAGACATCATTGCCGGATAGTCCCCGCAAACACTTTTCACATCGCTTCGGTTCTCATCTCCGTCCCAGCCGATACCATAAACCGGATCATCGTGATGTCCAAACATGAACATTTTATGCTGAGGAAGCTTCTCAAGCACATTTAGCATAGAGTATGCTTCAGGTGTTTTATCCATTTCTGATTGTTTTTTTTGCTGATTGCCGCAAGCAGTCAGACAAGTACCGATAATCATAGTTGAAACAATAGCTTTCGAGAATTTCATAATAATTAGTTTTACTATTTAACATCAGCAAAGATAGAGAAATTTTATACCACAGAATGATACAATCTTAACATATACATATACGTTTTTTCTTTTAAAAAAACATCACACCATCACATTTATAAACAAAGGAGTGACTATGTTTATTACTTGTCACACAGTCACTCCTAATAACTAATTATGTGATAATTTTTTATTTAAATGAAGGAAGTTGATCGCGGGTTATCACATACGACTGCGACATAGCATCCTGCCACCATTCTTTATCAGCATGAGAAAGCGCAGCACCATCATTATCATACCATGGCATAAACCATAACCAGCGTGCTCCGGCATTCCACTGTTCAGAAAGTAACCCCAGCTTACTGTTGGTATCAATATAAGCTCCGCATTCACTCAACGCTACCATTTTACTACCATACTCAGAAACTACAGTCTGATATTGACTAGCACAGTCTGCTGCATCATTTCCATACAAATCTCGTCCTACAATATCTACATATTCATCACCTGGATACCAATCTGCATCACCCGTTTCAGTTGTCCATACCCAAATCAGATTATCAAGTCCCTGAGCCTTGAAGTAATCGAACATCTGGATCCATAAACGCTTAAAGCTATCAGCATTTTTGCCCCACCAGAACCATCCACCGGCAGCTTCATGAAGTGGACGCCAAATGACAGGTATATTTGCATCTTTCAACAGTTTCAAATAGCCTGCAATCTTTTCCAAATCCGCATTGACAGTCTGGTACTCCCATGTCCCTTCGGTAAAAGCATTGTCGATATCAAAAGATGTCTGATCTTTGTAAGTAGTAAGATTTCCGCTTCCGTTTGAGGTTGGAACATTCCAATGCCACATAGCAGCAACCAAACCTCCATTGTTCCACCACTGAGAAACTGGAGTTATATCTCCATAGTTGATCCAACTACCTTCGGCCGAAGACTGTAGATGAATATAATCAAAGCAGTTCAATGCCGGATATTTCCCTGTCCATTGATGAACCTGCTCAGACTCTTCAACATTCCACGCAACATTAGCCATCATTCCTGAAATAGTTTTCTGCTCATAGGTTTCCTGCAAGAAATCATATACTCTCTGAGCTTCAACTGTCAATGTATTCACCGGGGTATTATCCAATCCCTGAGTTGTAAAGCTAATCTCTACAGCAGGAGCCGGCATCGAATTAGGTCCTGTAACCAGTCCCTCTGGAACTGAGAAAGTATAAGTTGTATTTCTAGAAGGACAGTTTGCAACTACTACCAGTGTTGGACTTGACCCTATCACATCGGCACTGACAATACTTCCGTCATTAGAGATCGACAGCAAATCTTTATTTTTGGATGCAAAAAACACATTCTTGTCGTATGTAAGACTGATTGTTATATTACCCGACTGAATTCCCGATGCACCGGTAACAGGAGTTGTTGAAATCAGAACAGGAGAAGCAACCTGTGCTATTTCATGTTCAACTTCTGTTGAACATGAAATAGTAGTAAATAATGTTGCTATAAACAAAAAACATATATAAACTTTATTCATACTTTCACTTATTTAATGTAGACTGATTCTATTGTATAATTCTGTCCGCTGATAATCAAGCCTCCAGACTGCAGTTGAGTCAATATATCCTGAGTTATAGTCAACGAGAAGTTACCATCAATATTAAAATACTCAGTATCCGGAGCAATAGCCGCCCAGCTACCATTCTTGAACGAACCTTGAGCACCAGCCTGTAAATCAGATACAACAACTGTAATAACCTGTCCTACTTGAGCCGTTGCAAACATATTAGAAGAGATTTGTGCAAAATTTACCCATGAACCAGTAGCCAATGGACCTTCATAGATAAGCGTTCCCATAGAACCTACAATTTCAATCTGATAAGAAATACTTCCATTCGATGAAACCAATTCCAAAGTTGCCTCTCCTACTGTTTCAGCTGGTAAGGAAATCATCAGTTTAGAATCGCGTAATATAAACTGTACCTGACTTCCGTTAACATTAACCTGTGTCAATTTATCTCCATTAGCAACCTCTAATTCCAATAGAGCTCCAGCATCTACCTTCTCTGGCAGATTCATAACATAACAGCATTGAGGTTTTGTTACTGTTAGTGAAGGTCCCTCTACTGTTTCTCCATTATACATATTCAAAACAATGTTTCCAGTTTCAGCTTCCATCGGAACAGACACAGACAGCTGACTAGCAGATGAAGAAGAAACCGCAACTGTTTGTCCGCCTCCAAAAGTAACCGAAGCAACCAGATCCAGATTCTGTCCGTTTATCAGCAAACTTTCTCCAGCTGGTATAGAAGATGGATTATAACTTCCAACCAAAGGTTTTAATGTTTCGATAACAATACTTACCTGCTTGCCACTTTTCGTATTCAATATAAGACTGCCACTTTGTGCAGCTTCCGGCATAACAACGGTGAGTTCTTTTTCAGATAGAGAGGCTGGCTGAACATTTTCTGCTACACCAGGGAAAGACAAACTGGTTACAACATCCAAATTTAAACCCGTCAAAACAATCTCATCACCTCCACGAAGGCCGGAAGCTGGAGTAGCAACAAGATTAGTCGGTACAGCCATTGTCAAATGAGCAACAGTAACCTTTACTCCCGAAGCAGGAACGACAACAACATCTCCATCGGAAGCATTTTCCGGCAATATAAATTCTATAATATTCGGACTTGTTAATGTAAATTCCACTTCAGTTCCATCAGGCATCAATACCTGTCGAACCAAATCAAGATTTTCTCCATTTATTTCGACAACATCACCAGGTTTAGCATTTTCCTTATTCACAACAGTTTCTACAGACGGCAACGTAACCACCAGATCCTCTTCCGAGTAAATCAGATTTGGCAATTCTTCACCATCTGATAAAATAATCTGTCCAGTCTGTGCTTCTTCAGGCACAAGCAATTTTATCATATTCCGTTCATGCGTAATGAAATCCTCCTCAGTAACAGTTACATCATCTGCAAAAATGACCTCATGAATCAGATTTAGATATTCACCTTCGATGGTCAACTCATCACCAGGCAATACTGTAGCCGGTGTAAAGTTTTCTATAGAAATAGGTTCTGTAAAAGTCAGTTCCGTTCTCGTAGTTATATCCCCATTAGGAGTTCTCAGTGTTACCAGTCCAGGTTGTGCTTCCTGAGGAACAGTGATACGGATTTCTCTGTCACTGATTACATTGATATCTGTAATATCTGCACATCCTGGAATAACCACAGCCGTAACCTGATTCATTCCACTACCCAGAAATCTCAACTCACCACCTCGAGCAACCGGAGATGGACCAAAAACATTCAAACTGATACCTCCTACATACTGATTAGTATCTACATCATCACCTTTCAGACAAGAGGTAAACGAAACACCTGTCAATAAAAGTGCTCCAGCCAAACAAAGGACCGATAATCTATTTGTTTTCATCGTACATTCATTTTTTTAATTAATAGATAGGCACTACGCGAATATTATCGATACAGATAGTTGGCGAGCAGGCAGTTCCTGTAACACCACCATTCCATACAAACAAGGTCAGACCAGTAATATCTGTTGACGACAACGGAGAAAGAGAAATACCCGAAGCACCATAACGGAATTCAGATAGCGGCACTGTAACAGTAGTCCAACCTGTAGTAGTATAACTTCCGCTAGACTGCCAAGGAATCCACAACGCACGAGGGAATGTATCTCCCTGGAAGAACGAATTGTTCATATTATCACCACTAACCTCATTATTAGTTGTCAGCAAGATTTGCATAGCACATGCACTCCATGCATCAGGTACATTCACTTCAAATTTAAGTTGCAAGTTACTCAAATCCTCAAAATCGACCAATGTATTCAAATAAGGAGTTGCTTCATCTCCATAAGGCCAATACTCAAAAGCAAAATCAGAATCATTCCATGAACCATTATCCAAATCTCCTTGGAATATCAGATAGTTGCCATCTAAAGAAGAAATATTCTCCAATGTTCCTATTGTAGCGGCATGCCAACCATTGTCTTTTGCTATAGCATCATCACTATCATCATCAAAGTCGAATAAGATACCATCGTTCTCCATGTAGCGGAACGTAGACTGTCCTGTTCCATAGATAGACTCTACATTTACATATCCTGTTTCCGCACCTTCAGGAACAACAAAGCTAATAGCATTTCGGGTCAGACTAGTAATTTCAGTAACAGGGACATTAGCTATTTCTACAGTTAATGGTATATTGGGATCATCAATGAAATAATCTCCATAAATCGTAGCAACAGTTCCTGGCTGAGCATATTCGTTAGACATAGATGTAATCTCCGGAGCTGGAACCAATACATTAAAATCGTATGTTACAGTTTCGTGATTCTTATTAATTAAATAAATTTTATTTGTAACGACACTCGGTATTGTAGACGGAATATCTACAATCAATGTATTATCCGTTATCAAACTTGTATTTAAGATGGCCTTCTGATCATTGAAATAAAGTTCGTATACACTCCGCAAATTTTCTCCGACCAGACAAATCGTATTCGACATATAAGCTCCTGTTATCAACGAATCAGCAACTTCCGGATCTGTCATTCGTATATAGTTTACTGTAGGAAGCCCATCTGCAATTTCATACTTATCAGGTTCGTCTTCACACGAAGTCATCATAACTCCAGAAAGGACGGCTCCCACTATAACTAAGCCTTTTATATATTTCATTAGTTTCATCATAACTCTTATTTTTATTAATAACTAAATTCACTTCGTACATCTACATGAATCGGATCTTCCATCAAATGAGGATTAAATACCACATCTTCTGTCGGGAAAGGCAATGTAAAGCTCGAAATAGTAACATTAGGTTTTACAGCATTCGGATTATATCGATGCTCGTCCGGATTTACTGTAAAAGAACCTGTCTGATAATAAGTTTTATACAAATCATCCAATCCATAATAGACATCACGACGCTGATTTGTCAGCTCATTGATGGCTCTTTGTGGATCATAGTAAGATAAACGTACATAATCATACCAACGGTCACCTTCACAAGCCAGTTCCAGACGACGTTCTTTCCAAACATCTTCCCATGTAATTACAGAAGGACGTTCGTATGTACTGATAGCTCTATGACGTACCTGATAGAAGGCATCAATAGCTGATTCATCAGAAGTAGAGCCATTGTTTCCGATCATTGCTTCGGCATAAATCAAATAAACATCCGACAAACGCAACAAATGTGTACTCAACTGACTGTGTTGAGAAGAAGCCGAAACACCTGTAGCTGTCAAATGGTCATTGGCATTGCCATACAACTGCTTTACTTCATTAGCTCCAGTTGCGCTCTGGTAAGTACCGGGACCTCCTAAATTATCAGTATCATAAATAAAATTAATATAATTGAATCCACCTTTATCTTGCCAGAAATATTCATAAACATCACCACACATCATCATGGTTGCCTTGCGACGGGTATCTCCATTATAGCGAGTCGGACTCAAAGCATTTTCACCAAAGGCATCCTGCAAATCAACAGACGGACCATTATAACCACCCCAGCAATCACCAAATTCATCAAATCCTGCTATTGCTAAATCTGATTGCAAAGCATTTTGGCAAGTCCATGCATCAGAAGAAGCAGACCAGTGCCATGAGAGCAGACATTCTTCATTGAAGTTATTTGCCAAACGGAATACATCAGAATAGTTCGCCAACAAATGTCTACCTGAATTGTCAATTACATCTTTAGCATAAGCCGCTGCCTGACGTAAATCATCTTCATTTCTTGATCCACTCATTCCGTAGCCCGATTTGGTAAGATACACCTTAGCTAACAAACCTTTAGCTGTATACTGATCGATACGCCCTTCAGAGTTTGACTCAGGAAGTAATCTTATAGCCTCTTCCAGCGTCATTACTATATATTCATACACATCAGGAATTTGTACTTTATATTTTTCATTGTAATTACCTGCTGCAATATCATCTGAATTACTATGAACAATAGGCACTGCCCCGAAAGTACGTACCAGATAAAAATAAGCCATAGCCTTCCATACAAGACACTCACCCATACATGTATTTCTTGTCTGTTCACTTCCTCCAGCAGTCTGCAATCTTTCCCGAATCGTATTAGCATATGCATTAACCGACCACAACGAATAAGACATATTTATCAAATCTTCATCCGTCCCATTCACTGTAAAGGTCAGATAGGGAGAAGATCCCCAATAATAATTGCCTGCAAGAACTTCACCTACTTTAAAAAATCCGCGCTGAAAGTCAAACCAAGGAGAGTTATACAGAGGATTTACTCCTTGGAAACACTGTTCATCATTCTGATAAAAATTATCTACATTATATGAATCTTCTGCCGGACGATCCAGAAAATCATCACACGAAACTAAATTAGCTCCCAATATGGCTGCTAAAGTCCAGTATTTTATATTATTCAATTTCATAATCACATTTATTTAGAAAGAAACATTCAATCCGAAAGAATAAACTGTAGGAGAAGGATAACGTCCATTATCCAATCCATAAACATTCGCACTGGCAGTGCTGGCTCCGATTTCCGGATCATAACCACTATAACCTGTAATTGTCAGCAAATTCTGGATATTAGCATATACACGCAAATTATCGAGTCCCCATTTCTTAATAATCTTTCCTGGGAAAGTATATCCTAAAGTGATATTCTTCAAACGAATATATGATCCATCTTCAATATAACGATCACTGATACGGTCATTATCATTAGGGTCTTGTATAGAAGCACGAGGTATAGTTGCACCAGCATTTGCTACTCGCACATTAGTAATATCATCATACCAGTTATATATTGTCACACCATTCACAACAACTCCTGCAGAATAATCCTTATTAGGATCTATTGGTACAATCTGCGCACGGTCAAGCACTGTATTCAACTGGTTGCTCCAAGGAGAATTCATATGAGTCAGTTTCATTCCTAGATAATTGAATACCTTATTGCCATACGAGCCGTTGATAAATAATGATAAGTCAAAATTTTTATATCTAAATGTGTTTGTCCATCCAAAAGTAAATTTGGGTAGTGGTGAACCGATGTTTGTTCTATCGTTTTCATCAATAACACCATCACCATTCAAATCTTTATATTTTATATCACCTACCCATACTGTATTCGTTCTGTTAAACACTCCATCTGCCGGATATTTGGCAGGTTTGGCAGATGTCTGCAAATCTTCCAAGTCTTCATACACACCGTCACATACATAACCGTAGAAATTGTAAAGTGATTCACCCACGTTAGTCACACTCACTACATCACTCCACTGTCCATATCCTACAATCTGCGCATTTGCAGTACCATCGAGTGCACGCAATTTATTTCTGTTAAATGAAATCTGGAAATCAGAATCCCACTCAAAAGCTCCAATCAGCGGATGAGTATTCAAAGAAATTTCCCAACCTTTATTTTCGATATCACCATAGTTTCCCATCGGTGCAGCCAAAGCTGAAGAAGCATTACCGGAAGTACCCATATACGAAGGAAGCTGTAAAGACATCAACATATCTTTAGAAACCTTTTTATACCAGTCAACAATCAAATTTACTCTTTCATGGAAGAAACCTAAGTCAATACCGACATTGACTTGTTCCTGAGTTTCCCATTTTACTCCCAGATTAGCGATATTAGACTGACGATAACCTAAGCCTAATCCAGTCGGCATTCTTGACATACTAGCTCCCCAGCGATATCCACCTATATTTGAGTTACCAGTTTGTCCCCATCCTAAACGCAGCTTACCATTGCTGATCACATTTGTCAGAGGTTCAAAGAATTTTTCATTTGAAAAACGCCATGATCCAGCTACAGCATGGAAACCAGCCCATCGGTTATCAGGTCCAAAGTTAGACGAACCATCATAACGATACGTATAGGTTGCCAAATAACGATCTGCATAATTATATGTCAAACGAGTAAAGAAAGAAGCCATTGCAGAACTACCGAATCCGGAATTAATAGAAGGAGTACCCGTACCCAATGCCGGATTATGAACAGCATCCGAAGGTAAGTTTGTATTGGCTACCGAAGTATAATCATAGTTAGACTCCCAACACTCTTGTCCTAACATTGCTGTGAAGCTATGCTTATCTATCTGTCCATTGTAAGTTACATAGTTCTTCAATTGCCAGAATGTACTGTTATTCTTCTGAATAGAACTTGAGTTACTGTCTCGTTTCCAGTTTCCTAAGTCAACTTTGGGCTGATAACGTTCACCTTTATTATAGCTGATGTCATAGCCAAATTCTGTATGCCAGGTCAGATTTTTCATCAAAGTAACATCTGCAAAAATACTACCAGTCAGTTTCTGACGATCCAATAAAATCTGATCCATCATAGCCATTGCAATCGGGTTCGGACTAGTATACCCTTCACGTACAATAGATGAATAATTTCCATCAATATCATAAATAGGTATATCCGGCACAGTTTGCAATGAATAACTGATAATACCCTGATCACTATCTGCCAGTTTCAAATCATCCTGCGTAGCAGAATAAGTAGCATTCAAACCGATTTTCAGCCACGGTTTCAACTGAGCATCCAAGTTAGTTCGGAAAGAATAACGGTTAAAGCTTGAACCAATCAACGTACCATCCTGATCCATATAAGAACCAGAAACATAATACTTCACTTTATCCGTACCTCCTTGAGCCGAAATCTGATGCTGATGCTGCAAAGCTGTACGGAATACAGCATCCTGCCAATTGGTTCCAACACCTAACAATGAAGGATCTGCATAAGTAGAACTCGGCTCCAGCTCACCAGTTTCAACAAAATCATTGTAGAAACTTGCAAATTCGCGCAAGTTCATCATGTCCAAACGCTTAGTCTGACGCTGTACAGCCAGCATACCGTCATAAGTAAATTTGGCTTCACCTGCCTTACCACGCTTGGTTGTAATTAACACAACTCCATTTGCTCCCTGAGCTCCATAAATAGCTGTAGCCGAAGCATCCTTCAAAATCTCCATAGAAACAATATCTGACGGATTGATAGTAGACAGCGGAGAAATAGTAGAAACCGAGCCATTACCCAATGCATCACCAAGTCCAAAATCAGAACCAGAAGAACCTCCACCCTGCACAATAACGCCATCAATTACATACAAAGGTTCTGCGTTTGAGTTAATAGTAGCCTGACCACGAACACGGATAGAAGATGAAGAACCCGGCGCACCTGAAGTTGTTACAGCCGAAACGCCTGCTGCACGTCCCTGCAAGGACTGATCAAGGTTTGTTATGACAGATCCTTTAATAGCATCTTCACCTACAGAAACAGAAGCACCAGACAAGTCGCTTTTTTTCATTGTACCGTATCCGACAACCACAACCTCATCCAATGTTTCAGAATCTTCTTTCAATACAATATTCAAAGAAGTCTGGTTAGTTATTTTAATCGTCTGAGTAACATATCCAATATAAGAAATTTCCAGCGTTGCACCTTCCGAAACATTCAGTACAAAATTTCCATCAAAATCGGTAATTACTCCATTAGTTGTTCCTTTTTCAAGAACATTGGCTCCAATAACAGTTTCACCGGTAGCATCAACTACCTTACCTTTTATTTGCTTCTTAGCTTGCTGAGCAACCTCCAACATACTTGTTTCAGAAGCCCATGCCGGGTGCACATTTCCGATCGAGATTGTAGCAAATGCACCAGCTATCAGCACGCATTTTCTTACATTTTTATCCATAATATATTTTTAGTATGGTTAATAATTTCTTCTTAAAATTCAGATATATGTGAGAAGTTTACAAATAGTTGTCCTACATAATATCAGATTAAAGTCATCCGTGTTACATTCTTTTTACAATCACAAAAATAACGATAACAAAAGACTATTAATAATACTATCTTATCCATAACTAATATAGTTAAAAACAATTACTATATTAATTACTTCTCGTCACTAATTTTAGCACAAAAAAGCTTTATGACACTAATTGTTGTACTATCCGATACAAATACAGAATTCAGCCCCTGCTGCTCCTGAGCAGGATCGCCAGTATAATCGTCTCCAGGTTTCCAGTATTCATATTCCTCAGAAGGATTAGCAAAGCCACCCCATCCCCAGAAATTACAACCTGCAAACAAAGTATGAGATAAAGCATTATCTAATACCAAATCGAATATATATTTATAATAAGCATCTCGTGCTTTCACTGACGACGATTTACTGAATTGAAAATTATCTCTAGGATATCCAAATTCTTCCATTACCAAAGGCTTCTGATACTTCTTTGCAACTGCAAGATGTTCGTCAATATACACTTTCGAATTCTGTTTTGCTTTTTCCAGATTCTCCTGCAAACTATCTTTCGGAGCCCATCCCCAATTGTATGGCCAGATATGAATATTCATATAATCCACATTAGCATCTGCATGAATTTTTTCGAACAAGTCCATATCCATCTCACAGCCCCATTTACCTTCGCTTCCGGTAGAAACCAGGTGATTGGGATCAAGAGATTTAATCAAGGCAGCAGCCTTACCCATCCAATTGGCAAAATTCTGTTTATATTCTGGTAAGAAAGCACGAGGTTCGTTACCTATCTGCCATGACATGATAGTCGGATCGTCTATATAACGCACATTTGTGTAACGGTTGGTACGGGTTATTACATCCTTTACATAATTTGCATAAAGAGCTTGGGCACTGTCCGAGCATACAAACTGACCGGCAAAATTCATATAAGCCGCATACCCATCAACTGCTGGCTGCGGTGCTTTTCCATAACCAGCCCATTGCAGATACTGTCCATATCCTCCACTCCATTCATCGGGTAAGTCAAGGGCATTACTGCCCCCTTCTCCCCTAAGAACCGTACGTGA
>ENA-OVGB01001525-OVGB01001525.1-human-gut-metagenome-genome-assembly--contig:-NODE-1525-length-20339-cov-4.252071_pt1 | contig 20339 bp, 15 predicted proteins | sample MGYA00237767_ERZ505413 | MGnify/ENA primary metagenome ERZ505413 (study PRJEB26158, sample SAMN06016410) | human gut metagenome | biome: human gut; feature: ankylosing spondylitis patient; material...
GCCTTGTCGCTTAAAGCGACTGAGGAGCATGTGACTTTAGTCATGTGAGATCCACAAAGCATAGAATCAATGATAAGATAAATCTGTTTTATTGACTCCATATTTTGTACAAAGGAGAGAATGTGTATGAGAAAGAAAAGTAAAAGTGCAGCGATACTGGCTGTGGTCATGGCGATGACACTGGCAGGAAGTTCCGCAGTATATGCTGAGGAGAATTCTTCTGCGAAAACAGCTGAAACGGATGATAATGAAAAGGAAGACACGAGAGCAGCAGAGAATGAACCTGCTCCATGCAATGAAGGCGAACATGAGCTTATAGAAAGCAAAGTTGTTCTGCCAACCTGCACAGAAAGAGGTTATACGATCTACAAATGTAAAGTGGATGGCTGCACCTACGAAGAAAAGAGAGATGAGACAGCTGCACTTGGTCATGAACTGAAAGAAGTTTCTATTCAGGAGGCGACAGCAGATAAACCAGGTGTGATCACATATAAATGTCAGAGACAGGGATGCGATTATACAGAACTGTCGGAGATTCCGGTCAAAAATACGAATGCTGTTGATGGTAAAACAGATGATGCAGATACAAAGACGGATGAGAAGCCGGGAACAGATGCTGACGGCAAATCAGAAGATGGCAAAACAGATGCTTCAGAAGAAAATAAGAATTCTAATACAGAAAATGCTTCCGTAGATAAAGACAGTACTTCCGGAAAAACAGAACCCACTGATTCAGATACTTCTGCCGATAGTAAAAATGAAGGTGCAGAGAAAGACCTGCCAGAGGAAGACCTGCCAGAGGAAGACCTGTCAGAGGAAGATATTGATGAAGAATATGCTTCTTTTGCATCTTCCACTTCGACTGATATTGTGACGGAGTATGATCCGGAAACTGCAGTTGGTACGATTTGTGTTGCAAAGAAAGATTCGGATGATCCGACGGAAACAGAGGAAGTTACCGGTATGACAGTTCCAGCGGGAACGACAGAGATCAAGAAAGATGCCGATGGAAACATCACGGATCTGGCAGTTTCTACAGCTATTGATGAGGTTAAAAACGGATTTTCTCTGACAAGTGAGAATAAGAAACTTCATTCGATTTCTATTAGTGATAAGAAAAATCCGAAAGATCATTGGATCACGCTGAGTGCCAAAGAATCTGCCACTGAGCTGGGAATCCGTCTCCGCAATGGAAATAATAAAATTATTATAACACTTACGGAAAATGAAAAACCATTGAATATCATCAAGGTTTCTGACACAGAGAAAGATGTGATTTTGACAACTTCCACTGCCGGAACCTGTGTGATCAATAAGGCGGTTCAGAATATTTCGGTGGATAAAGATGGGAAGTATTCAGATAAGAAAACTCTGGGCAGAAAGAACCAGATCATTCTGAATGATGTAAATGGAAGTGCTCCATATCTGGAACTTGAGTATGTGAAAGACGAGGTTGCAACGACATCTGCATCTGAAAAAGACGAAGATGCTGCAAGAAATTTGGAAACTAAAAATACCAAAGCAGGAGATTCTGAATCCAAAGGTGCTGAAGCGGAGAAACAGAAAGATCCGGATGAAGAATTATACTGGATTCAGCCATATGGGGAGGAAAACCAGGAACCGATCGTAATCACAGTTTATAAGAAATAAAAGTGTTTTTACAACAGATATGTCTGGATTTTTTATGTGAGTAAAAAAACAGGTCATTATCGTCCAAAACAGGAGATAATGACCTTGTTTTTTTGCATACGATTTTACAGAATGGTTAATTCTGATGCAATAAGCAGATTAATACTTACCAACAACGGTTGCTTTGAGCAGATTTGTGTTGCCAGGATGTCCAAGAGGAACACCAACTGTAAGAACAACGATATCTCCTTCTTTGACATAACCTTTTTCTTCAGCTGCTTCTGTAGCGTGAAGAAGAAGAATCTCCATGCTGTATTCCTCTTTGGTCAGGAGTGGTGTTACACCCCAGATCAGGTTCATCTGACGCCAGGTACGCTCATCCGGAGTACATGCAATGATCTGGCATCCCGGACGATATTTGGAAACCATGCGTGCAGTATTTCCGGAACGGGTAACTGCGATGATGGCTTTTGCATTCAGGTCGATTGCTGTCATGCAGGTAGCATGAGAAATAGCGGTAGTTACATTTGTAGCATGATCTTTTGAAGAAGTGCTGAACTGTTTATTGTAGTCAACATCAGCTTCTGTACGAACTGCAATTTTAACCATTGTCTTAAGTGCTTCAATTGGGTATTTACCTGCAGCGGTTTCACCAGACAGCATAATCGCACTGGTACCCTGATAGATCGCGTTGGCAACGTCAGTAGTCTCTGCACGGGTTGGACGTGGATTCTTGATCATGGAATCCAACATCTGAGTAGCTGTGATAACCTGTTTGCCGGCACTGTATACCTTTGCAATGATATCCTTCTGGATAACCGGTACGTCTTCGAGTGGAATTTCAACACCCATATCACCACGGGCGATCATGATACCATCTGCAGCTTCAATGATGCTGTCGATGTTGTCCACACCCTGCTGGTTCTCGATCTTTGCGATGATTTTGATGTCATGTCCGCCGTTTTTCTCAAGGATATCACGGATTTCTTTGACATCGGCAGCAGTTCTGGTAAAGGAAGCTGCAATAAAATCATAGCCTTCTTTAATACCAAACAGGATATCATCGTGATCTTTTGGGCTGATAAACGGCATGTTTACTTCTACACCAGGGAGGTTGACGCCCTTCTTATTGCCGAGAACACCACCGTTTACGACTTTACAGATGATGTCCTGACCTTTGATCTTCTTGACTTCAAGTCCGATCAGACCATCATCGATCAGAATGCTGTTGCCTGGTTTGACATCTTTATATAAATCTTTATAGGTAACAGAAACGATTTTTTCGTTTCCTACGATTTCTTTTGTAGTTAAGGTAAATTCTTGACCTTCCTTCAGTGTGACCTTTCCATTTTCAAATTCGCGGATACGAATTTCAGGGCCTTTTGTATCGAGAAGCGCAGCTACCGGTTTATTGAGTCTTGTACGAATTTCTTTTAATTTATCAATACGGCCTTTTTGTTCATCATGTAAACCATGAGAGAAGTTAAAACGTGCTACATTCATTCCTTCTTTAATTAATTCTTCCAGAACACCGTTTTTGTCAGTAGACGGACCAAGGGTACAGATAATTTTTGTTTTGCGCATTCAAATTCCTCCTACTTTTCCTAAAAAATACACCTTTATTCTAACACATTATTTTCAATGCACAAGTAAAGTTTTTGATAAAATACACGTTAAATTTCTAACATTTTTTACGTTATTGTGAGAAAAATATATGGGAATCGAAAGTAAAATAAAAGAAAAATTCCGATGCCTGAAACTATTTATCTCAGTCGAGAAGACTCCCACATCTTCAGGTGGTGAGTAATAGCAAATTTGTCTCAGTGGGAGTCCAATCTCCGACTGAGATAAACGCTCCGCGAGGATGCGCAGTGATTCTGATAGGAATATGTCAGCTTCGCTGACCAGAATCACGCGCCAAGTCTCACGGACGTTCGACTTGAATTAAAAAGTAGCAGACATCGGAATATGTAAAATTAAATTTTATAAATTTAGAAACGAGTATGACGATTGATGTACTTAGCTTTATATTTGGAGTATACGATTGTCTGATCCTTGTACAGACCATAGTAACCGGATACGGCATAACTGATAGATACAGCAATCAGGTAATAGGACGCACCACGGAAGCCAAACAGCTCAAATGCGATCAGGATGGAAGTGATCGGACAGTTGGTAACGCCACAGAAAAGGGCTGCCATTCCGGCGGCTGTACAGATGGATGGGGAAAGTCCGATCAGGTGTCCCATAATACATCCGAACGTTGCTCCGATGCAGAAGGACGGAACAATCTCACCACCGCGGAAACCGGCACGCATGGTCAGTGCAGTGAGTACGATCTTCCAGAAAAAGTCAAGCGGACGAGCCTGACCATTCTCGACAGCAAGTTCGATCAGGTTATTTCCGGCACCCATATAATCAGAGGTGCGCAAAAAGAGTGTGATCACAATAATGATGGCACTGGCTGCGACGATACGGATATATGGATTTTTTAAAAATTTCGCATAAAGTTTGCTGACACCCTGAAGTGCCATACAGAAAATAATACTGATGGCAGCACAGGCAACGGCAACAAGAACCATCTTGAGTCCTGTTTCGATGGTAAGTTCCGGGATATTGACTACATGAAAAGATTCCGGATTGATGCCAAAGCCCGCCGCAAACTTTGAGGCAATAATGGATGCAATCACACATGGAACCAGTGCGGCATAATACATAATGCCAACGCTCACGACCTCCATAGAAAAGACTGCCGCTGCCATCGGTGTTCCGAAAACTGCGGAGAAAGCAGCACTCATACCGCACATGACCATGACATGACGGTCTTCTTCATCGAGGTGAAACCAGCTTCCAAGCTGATTGCCGATGCTTCCGCCGAGCTGAATTGCAGCACCTTCACGACCGGCAGATCCACCGGCAAAGTGAGTCAGGATCGTAGAAACGAAAATCAGCGGAGCAGAACGAAAAGGCACATCATCCTGAGAACGGATCGTTGATAAAACCTGATTGGTTCCGCCATCTTCCTGACCGAATTTCTGATACAGAAAAACAATGATCAGACCGGAAACAGGAAGCAAGAAGAATACCCAGAAATGCTCTGTACGATAGTTGGTTACGAATTTCAGTACTCTGGCAAAAAGGCTGCTGATGAAGCCTACGCTCAGTCCGGTCAGTACTGCCAGAACCAGCCATTTAATAAGATTGGTCATATCATATCGAATGTGATCGATATAATAGTGCAGGTTATGGATTTCTTCTGTTTTTTTTTTATCCTGTGTGTTGTTCATAGCTTCCTTTTATTCCTGTGTAATTCCGGTTACTTCGTATCCGGCATCTTTGATTGTCTGACGGATCTTGTCCTCATCAACCTTTTCTGGTGCTGTGAAAACGGTTGTGTTATTTTCGTGAGAAGATACAACATCCTCTGCACCGAATGCTTTCTTGATTGCTTCGTTTACATGTGCTTCGCAATGTCCACACATCATTCCCTCAACATTAACTGTAACTTTTACCATAGTTTTTTGCTCCTTTTCTTTTTTATTATAATCATTTTTTACTTCAATGGAAGTAGCTTGTTTAATTTTTTTGTCCTTTTTTGTGTCGTGGATCTTAAACAGGTTCAGACGAAGGGCATTGGTGACAACGCAGAAGCTGGAAAGACTCATTGCGGCGGCACCGAACATCGGATTCAATGTCCATCCGAAAATCGGGATCCATACACCAGCGGCCAGTGGAATGCCGATCACATTGTAGAAAAATGCCCAGAAAAGATTTTCGTGGATATTTTTCAGGGTTGCACGGCTGAGACGTACTGCAGCAGGAACATCGCTTAAACGACTCTTCATCAGAACGACATCAGCGGCATCGATCGCGATATCAGTTCCGGCACCGATCGCGATTCCGATATCTGCGCGGGTAAGTGCAGGGGCATCGTTGATTCCGTCACCGACCATGGCTACTTTGCCCTGTTCCCTGAGTGAACGGATCACACTTTCTTTGCCATCCGGGAGAACACCTGCGATGACATCATCAACACCGGCCTGTGCACCGATCGCTCTTGCGGTGCGTTCATTATCACCGGTCAGCATGACAACACGGATTCCCATATTCTGGAGTTCTTTGACCGCCTGTGGGCTGTCTTCTTTGATGACATCGGCAACAGCGATAATGCCGACCAGTTTACCATTCCGGGCAAAAAGCAGGGGTGTTTTTCCCTCTTCTGCAAGTTTTTCTGCCTTCTGGGAAAGGGTGGCAGGAACGTTTACCTGGCTGCTGATGAATTTCATGCTTCCACCGATCAGAGTTTCCTGATCAAGTACTGCAGAGAGTCCGTTGCCGGGAAGGGCATGGAAATCAGAAACCTCCGGTGCTGTAAGATGTTGTTCTTCAGCATGTTTGAGAATCGCTTTCGCAAGCGGATGTTCGCTTTTTTTCTCCAGGGCAAATGCCATGGTGAGGAGTTCCTGTTCGGAGATTCCGTCTGCAGGGAGCAGATCAGTAACTTCCGGCTGGCCGCTGGTGATCGTACCGGTCTTGTCCAGGGCAACAATCTGAACCTTGCCGGCCTCTTCGAGAGAAACGGCAGTTTTGAACAGGATACCATTCCTGGCTCCCATTCCATTGCCGACCATGATCGCTACCGGAGTAGCAAGTCCGAGGGCACATGGGCAACTGATAACGAGAACGGAGATACCGCGGGCAAGAGCATAGCCAAATTCATGTCCGGTCAGAAGCCAGATGATCGTGGTAACGATTGCAATCGTAATAACTGCTGGAACAAAAATACCGGAAACACGGTCTGCGATCTTGGCGATCGGAGCTTTGGTAGCGGCAGCATCACTTACCATTTTGATGATCTGGGAGAGAGTGGTGTCTTCGCCGACACGGGTTGCTTCGCATTTGATAAATCCGGACTGGTTGACGGTTGCGGCGGAAACAAGATCTCCGGCTGCTTTGTCAACAGGGATGCTTTCGCCGGTAAGGGCAGATTCATTGACGGCGCTGGTTCCTTCAATGATCACACCATCGACCGGGATATTTTCACCAGGACGTACGACAAAGATATCACCCTTGTGAACCTGTTCGATCGGAACGGTTACTTCCTGATCGCTTCTAAGAACAATGGCGGTTTTGGGGGCAAGTTTCATGAGGCTCTTAAGAGCATCGGTCGTTTTTCCCTTGGAACGTGCTTCGAGCATTTTTCCAACAGTGATCAGCGTCAGGATCATTGCGGCAGACTCGAAATAAAATTCCATCATGTAGTTCATAACGGCAGCGGAATCACCGTCTACCTGTGCTCTTGTCATGGCAAAAAGTGCGTAGACACTCCATATAAATGAGGCCATGGAGCCGAGTGCAACCAGTGTGTCCATATTGGGGGCACGGTGCCACAGACTCTTAAATCCGCTAATGAAGAATTTCTGGTTGATGACCATGACGATTCCGGCAAGCAGAAGCTGGGCAAGTCCCATGGCAACGTGGTTATCGTTAAAAAATGCCGGGAGTGGCCAGCCCCACATCATGTGTCCCATGGAGAAGTACATCAGAACGAGTAAAAATCCGATGGAAGCGATCAGGCGGCGTTTGAGAACCGGTGTCTCGTGATCTTCCAGGGCTTCCTCGGCTTCAGACATGGAAACCTGTTCCTTATTTGCACCCTTGAGTGATGCGCCGTAACCTGCCTGCTCTACGGCAGTGATGATGTCATGAGAGGATGCGGTTCCTTCAACTCCCATAGAATTTGTCAGAAGGCTGACCGAGCAGGATGTAACTCCCGGCACTTTGGATACGGCCTTCTCCACACGGGAACTGCAGGCAGCGCAGCTCATCCCGGTGACGTTGTATTGTTCCATTGTATTACCTCCTATTTCATTAGCTTCTGCAGAGTTGCAACCAGCTCATCGATGGTTTCATCTTTACCTTCGCGGATATCACGAGCCACACAGGTACGGATATGATTCGCGAGAAGTTCTTTGTTAAAAGAATTGACGGCGGCATTAACGGCGGCTGACTGAATGAGGATATCATTGCAGTAAGCATCGTTTTCCAACATTCCTATGATTCCCCGGATCTGCCCTTCGATACGTTTCAGACGGTTGATGAGTTTCTTGCGGTCAGCTTCTGAACGGTCGGTGTGCTTCGTACAGCAGCAGGCAGGAGCGGATGGGGTGGCATTATCATTGCTGCAACAAGATTTTTCCTGAACAGCTGCCTGTTCCTTTATAATTTCTTCTGTCTTTGTAGAGGAACTGGCATTAAAGTTATTATGATCCATAAGCAAACTTCCTTTCGTTCGAGATTTATTATATCAGATGTGAGATGACTCCCACCTCGCAGCAAGAATGCCGATGGCATTCCTGAATCGCATACCCTACAGGGGTATATTTACTATACTTGTAATATATACCCCATGAGGGTATATGTCAAGGGAAAATATAAAAAAAGAGGGATATCAGGGAATTATACCCCGATAACCCTCTTGCTGATAAGTAAGGATACCCCGGCGGTCAGCGCTTCCGCAATCCAGAAAGCGTTCCATACACCAACGGCTCCGAAGAAATGACTCAGGACAAATGCTGCCGGAAGGATAATGACCAGGTACCTGCAGAGAGAGACGATCAATGAGGCAGTTCCTCTGCCAAGTCCCTCTAGTGCACCACATGCTGTGACGGATACAGAAGAGATCAGGAAACCTGCACAGATGATTCGGAGTGCTGTTTTGCCTGCGGCAATTGTCTGAGGATTTGTGGTAAACATGCCGATCAGCTGTCCCGGAATTGTCAGGCAGATGATTGTTCCGATCAACATGATCACACCACTCATGCCAAGTGTGACGAAGTAGATTTTTTTTACACGTTTATGTTCACCGGCACCATAGTTGTATCCGATGACCGGGCGCATGCCCTGTACAATCCCGCTTGCCGGAAGATACAGGAAAGTCTGCAGTTTGTAGTAAATTCCCAGAATCACCACATAACTCTGGGAATAGGCTGCCAGAAGTCCATTCAGTGCAGAAACCAGGACAGAAGGAAGTGCAAGATTCAGTGCTCCCGGGATACCGACAGAGTATAATCTTGCTGCCAGAGCCATGTCCGGATGGAGATGTCTGTGGCTGAGTTTTACCTGGATTGGCTGCATTTTGTAAATGATCAGATAGAAAACAAGATTGAATACCTGACCAAGTCCGGTTGCCAGTGCAGCGCCTTCAATACCCAGTGCCGGGAACGGACCAAGGCCAAAGATCAGCAGCGGATCAAGAATGATATTGGAAACACAGCCGACCAGAAGCCCGATCATCGTAATCTTCATTTTGCCAACGCCCTGGAAGATCTTTTCGTAAGCAAGGTTAAGCGTATTTATCGTTGCAAACAGAAAAACAATTGTAGAATAACGGATTCCAAGGTCAATGACATCTGCATCACCAGTAAAAAGTGCCAGAAATCCAGGCATCACAAGGATACAACCGATTGTCAGAATTACACCATGCAGACCGGACAATGCAAGCCCGTGTGTGGCTGCTTTGCTGGCAGTCTCTCTGTTTCCGGCACCAAGACAGATGGCAATCTGTGAACTGATACCAATTCCAAAACCAATCGCAATCGCATTGGCGAAGTTTTGGACAGGAAAAACAAGCGACAGCGCGGTCATGGCATTTTCGCTGATCTGTGCAACAAAGAAACTGTCCACGATATTGTACAGAGAATTTACAAGCATTGAGATGACCATTGGCAGAGCCATGGACAGAATCAGTGGAAATACCGGTTTCTCTTTCATAAATGTGTCGTTCATAGAAAAACTCCTTTCAAATAAAAACATCTGCAAGTGCCGCTATTTCTGAAAAATCTGTATCGGCGGAGCAGACATAAAAAACGCCGCACAACTACCGCAATGGGTAATTGTGTGGCGAAAAATGGTCGGACCAGAAAAGTCCACACTATGTTTTGGAAATTAAAATTGTTGTAAACATGAAAGAACAGAAGACAGTAGCTGTTGTTTTTTGCCGACAATAACTTCTGTGATGACATTCAGTGAATCATAATATGCATTGATCCGGAATAACCGGAAGATTCGAAGCATACAGAATTGTTCATGCGTAAAGCCTCCAGGGTAAAATAAAAACTATTTTTATCTTACAGGAAATGCAGAGAACTGTCAACGGAAGGTGAAAATATTGTATACAGTGTGAACGGAGTGAACAGTAACCTTCTTGCGGGGAATTCTCTGGTGTGCTACACTAAAGTGAAATCTAAGGGAAAGGAAAAAATAATGAAAACACTTCTTACATTACAGCTCACGATCTTTCTACTTGTAGCTGTAGGATTTTTAATAAAAAAAATACATATCATCGGACCGCAGGGGCAAAAAAACATCAATGACCTTGTTATTTATCTGATCCTGCCGTGTAACATTCTTCATGCATTTACGCAGAGTGCGGCAGATGGAAATTTTATGAAATATCTGGAAATCCTTCTTATATCTATAGGCATCCAGGTATTCTGTGTTATTTATGGAAAAGTGATGTTCCGCAAAGAACCGGAGGGACGATATAAATGTCTGCAATATGGGACAATCTGCTCCAATGCGGGCTTCCTTGGAAACCCGATCGCGGAAGGAATCTACGGGACAGAAGGACTGGTGCTTGCCAGCGTTTATCTGATTCCACAGCGAATCATGATGTGGTCCTCCGGACTGGCGGTCTTCTCCGGAACCAATGATAAAAAACAGACTTTGAAAAAGGTTGTGACACATCCATGTGTCCTGGCATGTGTTCTTGGAATTATTCTGATGGTTACGGGACTTCCACTGCCACTTGGACTTGACGGTGCAGTAACGGCAGTTGGAAACTGCAACACTGCTATGTCCATGATGGTCATTGGTATGATCCTGGCTGACATCGATCTCAAAGATTTCTGGGACTGGACAGTTGTAAAATATACTGTACACAGACTGGTCGTTATTCCGGCGGTCGTTTATATTGTATGCAGTTTCCTGCCATTGAATAAAACAGTTCTTGGTCTTTGTGTGCTTCTGGCAGCGATGCCGGCGGGTGCGACAACCAGTATCCTCGCAGAGAAATATCAGGTCGATTCTCCGTTTGCAACGAAGATGGTTATTTTTTCCACGCTGCTGTCATTGCCGACGATCTGTCTGTGGAGTATCTTCCTGCAGTAGGAGAAGTAGAAGAGAATTTGTAATAATGCATAGAGTTCTATATATGGATATGCTAAAATAGAACAAAAGGGAGAGGCAGGTGGAAACCTTAAGCCTGAAAAATATGCTGGATGAAATATTTGCAGGGTTACTTTCATTTACAGAAGATGAATGCTTTATTAAAAAAATAAAAGAATAAATACCATACGAGGAAATTTCCCAAAGTACGTAAGAGAGCAAAATATAAAGACAGAAAGGGAAAAGCCTCATGGCGAAAAACAACACAACATTTGATAATGTATTTCGGACAATGCTTGAGAAGATGCCGGAGCTGATTGTGCCAGTGCTCAATGAGATATTTGGAACAAATTATCCACTTGATGTTCCGTTGGAACAGCTACGAAATGAACACCAGACGCTGAATGGTGAAAAAATTACTGATTCATACTTCAGAATTGGAAAAAAAGGTTATCATTTCGAATGTCAGAGTACAGGTGACTCGAAAATGGTGATCCGAATGGTGGAGTATGATTTTGCAATCAGCATTGAAAACGTGAAAAAAGAAAATGGAATTTTCAGAATGAGATTTCCACACTCAGCGGTGATATATCTTCGTGGTACAAGAAAAAAGAGCCTCAGAATGGAACTGATCATGCCGGATGGAAAAATTGTGCGGTATCAGGTTCCGGTTTTATGTGTGCAGAAGTATACGAAAGATGAAATCTTTCAGAAGAAGCTACTGTTTTTATTACCTTTTTATATCATGAGATATGAAAAAGATAAAAAGAAAATTAATAAAAGTGAAACAGAACTGCATAAACTATTGGAAGAGTATGAATCTATACTGCAACACCTGGACAAGATACTTTATGATCAGGGAGCGATATATGGCAGACTGCTTGAGCTTATAAAAGAAATTTCCGACTACATATTCAAAAAAGAAGAATCGGTGAAGAAAGGAATAGGTGATATTGTGGGTGGAAAAGTGTTGGAACTGCAGACAGATAAAGCATTGCAGAAAGGCAAAGAACTTGGCGAGAAAATCGGTGAGATAAAGGGCATTTGTGAAACGGCACAAGAATTTGGGGGATCTAAGGAATCGCTGAAGAAAAAGCTGATCGAAAAGTTCAATCTTACAGAAGCAGAAGCCCAGAGTCACATCGATAAATACTGGAAAGAATAGAACAAAAGATAAATACAGAAAGTAAAAGAAAGCTTCAGAGCTCGTACAGTGAGCCCTGGGGCTTTCTTTGCGTATAGAATTATTTTTTTTGCTGTTATGAAATCTTCCATTTCTTTGGGATAGGAAATTTATAGATATTACATATCCAAGAATGTGTTCTAACAGGATATTTGATATGTTATAACGATTGACATAAGATAATTAATATCCTATAATCAGTAAAAGAAAGTCATACAATATCCGATTTTTCGAGTCAGAGGTGCTATTTGATGGAAAAAATGCCGTACTATGCGATCACAGTCAGGAGATACAATGTCCTGTTCCGACACACAGAGTGGTTCCACCAGACCCAGGACCTCTACAACGAAATCCTGCTTTTTTATTACCAGCTGTATCTGGAAACCTTTTCGGATGAGCAGCCCGGCACACAGGAAGCCCTCCGCATTTTGGAGAAGCTGACCATCGTCGGACGCGACAAACAGCCGGTACCAAATCCCATTCCGTGGAAAAAGGTTCCTCTTTATTTTCGAAGGGCAGCCATCAATACTGCCACGGCAGCAGCCAAAAGCTATCTGGCAAGGGAGGAGCAGGAACAGCCCACCGAGGCTTTTACCGAATCAGTGACATTCTACAAAGGAATGTACCGTGACTTTCAGCAAAATACGATTTCTCTGAAGCTCTGGGATGGAGAAGGCTGGCAGTGGTGCAGACTTCGGCTTCGCGGCAACACTGTTCCGGAAGAAGGACAGATGATGTCCCCGGCACTGATTTTGAAGAAAGACCGCGCAGAACTTCATATCCCGTGGAAAATACCTGTGGCAGACGGACGTGGCGCCCGTGAACGTATTACAGCAGAAAGCAAAATATGTTCCGTGGTTTTTACCGGTCAGGACGCATGCACAGTATGCTGTATTCTCGATTCTTCCGGAAAACGAGAGAGTTCCTTCTATATAAAAGGGGGCAGAGAATACGCGAATGCCAGCCGACAGATTTACGACCGGATCAAACGATCCGAGGACGTTCAGGGTGGCGGCGGCAATGCCAAAGCAAATTACCGATACTGGAAAAAACTGAAAAATCTGCATGAGCATTATGCACATCAGATCAGCAGACAGATCATTGATTATTGCAAAATTCAGAATGCCAGCATTCTGGTCCTGCCGGAATACAACAAAGACTATGGAAATATCATTCTGGCAAGCGTCGGAAAAAATTCCCCACTTCGTCTGGTTCCGTCCATCCGAGAAAAACTGAAATACAAGGCATGGCAGGAAGGCATCGTCGTTCTGGAGGTTCAACAGCATAATATCAATTCTGTGTGCAGCCAGTGCGGAGCCAAAATCCGCCGGAAAGGTGCGGATTTCCAATGCGAAAACGGCCATCGCGGCAGCAGATATCTGAATATGGCACAGAACCTTGGACAGAAATGCCTGGATAGCTTTAAGGAAAATCAGAAAAACAAATAATGGAAAAGTCAACGATAGAGTCGTTGTTTTCATGTGATGAGCGATCATCGCATCACGAATAGAAGTAGGTAACTACAAAGAGGGTAGCATCTATATGGTGCGGCTTTCGGGCTGAGTACCGCCCGCCGGAGTCCACGAGGACCCCGCAAAGACCGTGACTTTTACAAAAGCCGCGAGAGTACTCGAAGTTATATAAGAAGAGAATTATGTAAGAAAGAGAACATTGATACAGATTTATTTTTGACCGAACTGCATAACTGAAGGAAAGCTGGTTTGGGTTCTGAATGGAAGATGAAAATGAAAAAGAAAAAGACAGAACAGAAAAGAAGATAAATTTGCATTAGCCTGCCAAACTCGGGGAGTGAAGCGGGCTATTAGTGTGTAAAAAGATAGATAAAAGAAGGAAGGCAGAAAATGCAAAAGATTGATTTAACAGGGAAAACCGTCTTAGTTACTGGAGCAGCTGGTTTTATCGGTTCAAACCTTGTAATGGAACTGCTTCGAACAATCAAAGATATCAACATTATCGGAATCGACAACATGAACGATTACTACGATGTTTCTATTAAGGAATGGCGTCTGAAAGAAATAGAAAAACTGAATGGACAGTGGACATTCATCAAAGGTGATATTTCAGATAAGGATACGATCGACAAGATCTTTGAAGAGTATAAACCTGCAGTAGTTGTAAATCTTGCCGCGCAGGCAGGTGTTCGATACAGCATCACAAATCCGGATACTTATATCAGATCTAATCTGATTGGTTTTTATAACATTCTGGAGGCATGCAGACACAGCTATGATAACGGAGCATCTGGTGTAGAGCATCTGGTTTATGCGTCCAGCTCCTCAGTGTATGGAACAAACAAAAAGGTTCCGTACAGTACAGACGATAAGGTAGATAACCCTGTAAGTCTGTATGCTGCAACCAAGAAGAGCAATGAGCTGATGGCTCATTCCTACAGTAAACTCTACAATATTCCTTCCACTGGACTTCGTTTCTTCACGGTATACGGACCGGCGGGAAGACCAGATATGGCTTATTTCGGATTTACCAATAAACTTCTGAAGGGTGAGACGATCCAGATTTTTAACTATGGTAACTGCAAGAGAGATTTTACATATGTAGATGACATCGTGGAAGGTGTGAAACGCATCATGCAGGGAGCCCCGGAGCGAAAGAATGGTGAAGATGGACTTCCAATTCCACCATATGCGGTCTATAACATTGGAAACCAGAACCCGGAAAACCTTCTGGATTTTGTGGATATCCTGCAGCAGGAACTGATCAGCGCAGGCGTGCTTCCGGAAGATTATGATTTCGAAAGTCACAAAGAACTGGTAGCGATGCAGCCGGGTGATGTACCGATCACCTATGCCGATACCGAACCACTGGAAAGAGACTATGGATTTAAACCGAGCACGTCCCTCCGCGAAGGATTACGGAAGTTTGCCCGTTGGTATAAAGAATTTTACGAAGTATAAGAATGGAGACGCGTTGTGAATAGAAAGATAGCAGTAGCAGGAACAGGTTATGTGGGATTATCCCTGGCAGTTTTATTATCACAAAACAATAAGGTGACAGCCGTTGATATTATCCCGGAAAAAGTGGAACTGATCAATAACAAAAAGAGCCCTATACAGGATGAATATATAGAAAAATATCTGGCAGAAAAAGAACTGGATCTTACAGCAACAACAGATGGGGCAAGTGCATATAAAGATGTAGAGTTTGTAATCATTGCAGCACCAACCAACTATGACAGCAAAAAGAACTTTTTTGATACATCAGCAGTGGAAGCAGTCATTGAACTGGTAATGAGTGTGAATCCGGAAGCAGTCATGATCATCAAGAGTACGATTCCGGTAGGTTATACAGAATCTGTCAGAAAGAAATATAACACAGGCAAGATTATCTTCAGCCCGGAATTTCTCCGTGAATCCAAAGCACTGTACGACAACCTGTATCCGAGCCGAATCATTGTAAGCTGCGATGAAACTACCCGTGAAAAAGCAGAAATCTTTGCAGGACTTCTTCAGGAAGGTGCCATCAAAGAAGATATCGATACTTTATTTATGGGATTCACTGAAGCAGAGGCAGTAAAGCTCTTTGCCAATACCTATCTGGCTCTTCGAGTTTCTTATTTCAATGAGCTGGATACTTATGCAGAAATGAAAGGGCTTAATACGCAGGCCATTATCAATGGAGTATGTCTGGATCCTAGAATTGGTTCTCATTACAACAATCCTTCATTCGGATACGGTGGATACTGTCTGCCGAAGGATACCAAACAGCTTTTGGCTAACTATGCAGATGTTCCGCAGAATATGATCTCTGCAATCGTTGAGAGTAATAGAACCAGAAAAGACTTTATTGCAGACCGTGTACTTGAAATTGCCGGTGGATATGAAGCCAATGATTCCTGGAATGAAGGAAAAGAAGGCGAAGTCGTGGTTGGCGTGTACCGACTGACTATGAAGAGTAACTCCGACAACTTCCGCCAGAGCAGTATTCAGGGCGTTATGAAACGAGTAAAAGCCAAAGGTGCGACAGTAATTATTTATGAGCCGACACTGAAAGATGGCGATACCTTCTTTGGAAGCAAAGTTGTGAATGATCTGGAGAAGTTCAAAGAAATGAGCCAGTCCATCATTGCTAACAGATACGACAGTTGCCTGGATGATGTGAAGGATAAAGTTTACACAAGAGATTTGTATGGAAGAGATTAAAGATAGGGAGATATAGAACGATGGCATTTTGCAATAATGGAAGATTTGAAAAATTCCCTAATAAAGTATGGCTTGCATCACCGACTATGCACGATGGAGCCGAAATGAAATATGTAAAAGAAGCATATGATACAAACTGGATGTCAACAGTTGGAGCAAATATCAATGAAGTTGAAAAAGTTGCAGCAGAAAAATCTGGAGTTAAATATGCAGTAGCATTGTCCTGCTGTACAGCTGCTCTTCATCTCTGCGTGAAATTCGCAGGTGAAAAACTCTATGGCAAGCCAGAAATCGGACATGGAGCAGTTGAAGGAAAAAGAGTTTTCTGTAGTGATATGACTTTTGATGCAACATTAAATCCGGTTGTTTATGAAGGTGGAATTCCAGTATTTATTGATACTGAAAAGGATTCCTGGAACATGGATCCAGTAGCACTTGAAAAAGCATTTGAGATGTATCCGGAAGTTAAGCTAGTTGTTTCCGCTGAACTTTATGGATTTTCAGGGGATATTAAAAAGATTAAAGAAATCTGTGAAAAACACGGAGCACTTCTTATTGAAGATGCAGCAGAAGCTATGGGAGCAACTTGGGATGGAAAACAGTGTGGATCCTATGGCGATTATGCAGCCGTATCTTACAACGGAAATAAAATTATTACAGGAAGTTCTGGCGGCTGTCTGCTGACAAATGACTTGGAAGTGGCAAACAAAGCCAGAAAATGGTCAACCCAGGCTAGAGAAGCAGCAGCATGGTATCAGCACGAAGAGGTTGGTTACAACTATAGAATGTCAAATGTTATCGCAGGTGTTATTCGTGGACAGTATGACTATCTGGAAGAACACATTGCACAGAAAAAAGTTGTATATGAGAGATATAAAGAAGGGCTGAAAGATCTTCCGATTCAGATGAATCCATTTGATGAGAAAAGATGTGAGCCTAACTACTGGCTCAGTGCATTGATCATTGATAAAGATGCAATGTGTAAACAGGTTCGCAGTGGCACAGAAGCGATTTATATTCCGGAAAAAGGAAAGAGCTGTCCGACAGAGATTTTGGAAGCAATCACCAGTATCAATGCAGAAGGAAGACCAATTTGGAAACCAATGCATATGCAGCCAATGTATAGAATGAATGAGTTTGTAACAGTATTCGGTTCAGGAAGAGCAAAAACTAATGCCTATATCGAGGGTGGTATTGAAGATGTAGGAGCTGATATCTTCCAGAGAGGCGTTTGTCTGCCAAGTGATAACAAGATGACAGAAGAGCAGCAGAATAGAATTATTGAAGTTATAAAGGCTTGTTTTGAATAAGTAAAAGGAAAAGATAAATGTATGCTAGATTCTTTAAAAGAATTATAGATTTTATATTGAGCTTGTGTGCGGTGCTTATTTTATCACCGGTTCTGATTGTGCTTGTTATTCTAGGCACAGTTTTCATGAGCGGAAATCCGTTTTTTTTTCAGGAGCGTCCAGGGAAAGATGAGAAGATTTTTAAACTCATCAAGTTCAGAACTATGGATAATAGAAAAGATGAGAATGGTAATTTGTTACCAGATGATGTGCGACTTAATAAATATGGAAGATTTCTTCGTTCTACATCTTTAGACGAACTTCCTGAACTTATCAATATTTTGAAAGGTGATATGTCTATTATTGGTCCTAGGCCATTGCTTGTTAGATATCTTGATAGATATAACAAAGAGCAGCGTCATAGACATGATGTACGTCCTGGACTTACCGGTTATGCGCAAGCACATGGAAGGAATTCAGTGTCTTGGGAAGATAAGTTTGCTATGGATGTGTGGTACACAAAACACGTTACTTTTTTGGGGGATGTGAAAATCATATTGGATACAGTTATGACTGTAGTGAAAAGGGATGGTATTAGTTCCGAGACATCAGCCACAATGGAGGAATTTATGGGTACTCCAGAAGAAGTAAAATCCATATGGAGGGCTCCGCATTGAAAAAATTAGTAATTATTGGTGCCAGTGGACATGGCAAGGTAATAGCAGATATTGCTGTAAAGAATGGTTATAAAGAAATAGTATTTCTTGATGATAATGAAAGAGTGGAGGAGTGTGCAGGATATCCTGTCGTGGGAAAGACGTGCGAAGCTTCAACTATGGATGGAGACAAGATTATTGCTATTGGTAATGCAAAAATCAGAGAACGGATTCAGACAAACCTTGAAAACGTGGTTACTCTTATCCATCCTAATGCTACGATTAGTAGAAGGGTAAAAATCGGAAAAGGTACTGTAGTAATGGCTGGATCTGTTATCAATTCTGATGCTGTTATTGGTGATGGCTGCATTATTAACACTGGTAGTTCTGTTGATCATGATTGTAGAATCAGAGATTATGTTCACATTTCGGTGGGGGCTCATGTGGCAGGGACAGTTAAAATAGGGTGTCGAACCTGGATTGGGGCAGGGGCAACAGTGATCAATAATATTAATATTTGCAATGATTGCATGATTGGAATAGGTGCAGTTATTATTAGAAATTGTTCTGAAATAGGAACATATGTTGGTAATCCGGCAAGAAGAATCAAATCGTTTAAAGGAGAATTGTAATATATGTCAGCAGAATATTTTGAGCATTATGAAGTTTCTGAAGAGACCTTTAAGAAAATGCAGAATAAAATGTTAGAAATGCTTTTGTATTTTAAGGATTTTTGTGCGGAACATGATTTGATGTTTTATTTGTGCGGTGGTGGAGCCATTGGCGCTGTCAGAGAAAAAGGGTTTGTTCCTTGGGATGATGATATAGACTGCTTTATGCCAAGAGCTGATTATGAAAGATTTCCGGAATTATGGGAAAAATATGGAAATAAGGACAGATTTGTGTTTTGTCGATCAAATGATAAAGTGAATTACCATCATTCGTGTTCATCATTAAGAGATCCTAGTACAACATTTATATGTTCATATAATACTAATCTTGACATATGTCATGGTGTTGCGTTAGAGTTTGCGCCTATTGATGGATGTCCTAAATCAAAAATTAAGAGATATGTGCAATTATTCCATGCATTTACATATGCATTGTTTAATACGCAACGTCTGCCTAATAACAAAGGACGTTTTTTTAGAAATGTTGCAGGCATTGTATATAAATTGGTGCCTTCACAAAAATTGAGATACAAAATATGGAAACGTGCTGAAAAACAAATGTCAAAATATTCATGGGAAGAGTGTGATAATGTTACCGAACTTATTGGTAGTGTAAAAGGGATGCTGTATATTCATCCAAAAGAATGGTTTTCATCTCAAGTATGGATGGATTTTGAAGGACATAAAGTGCCGTTAATGGCGGGATATCATGAGTATTTGACAAGGATTTTTGGTGATTATATGAAAAGGCCACCTATAGAACAACAGGTGGCAAAACACGAGTTGGAATTTGTTGATATGGATCATCCTTATACGTTTTATAAAGGTGTCAAGTATTTTCCGGAAAAAAAGAGGTAAATGTAACATGTCGAATATAGCTATTGTATTTGCTGGTGGAACAGGGACAAGAATGAATACTAAATCAAAACCAAAACAATTTTTAGAATTACATGGAAAACCAATTCTTGTGTATACGTTGGAAGAATTTAATAAGCACCAAGAAATTGATGGAATTATATTGGTAGTCCTAAATGAATGGATTGAGTATTGTAGAGCACTTGTTTCTAAATTTAGTCTATATAAGGTAAAAGAAATAACAGCTGGAGGTGTTACTGCAATAGAATCTCAGAGAAACGGGTTAAGAAAAGCTTGTGAATTATATGATAAAGATTCAATAGTTTTAATTCATGACGGAGTTAGGCCGCTTATAGATGCAGAAACTATAAGCAAAAATATAGACTCTGTAAAGAAAAATGGAACAGCTATCACAGTTACGCCCGCAATAGAAACTATAACTATTAGTAATGAAAACAATAAAGTTGGACAGATTATTGAACGTTCAAAAGTAAAAATGGCGAAGGCGCCTCAAAGTTTTAAGCTTGGAGAATTGTGGGAAGTTCATTGCAAAGCAGAAAAAGATAATAAAGTCTTTATAGACTCTGCTAGCATGATGCAATATTATGGATATTCTTTATTTACGATAGAAGGTAAACCAGAAAACATAAAAATTACTACACCAAATGACTTTTATACATTCAGAGCATTGGTGGATGCACGCGAAAATT
>ENA-OVGB01001536-OVGB01001536.1-human-gut-metagenome-genome-assembly--contig:-NODE-1536-length-20207-cov-65.233525_pt1 | contig 20207 bp, 17 predicted proteins | sample MGYA00237767_ERZ505413 | MGnify/ENA primary metagenome ERZ505413 (study PRJEB26158, sample SAMN06016410) | human gut metagenome | biome: human gut; feature: ankylosing spondylitis patient; material...
TCACGACGGCACCGGCTTCCGGGCGGCCTGCGGCGTTCCACAGCAGCTGGGCCAGCTCGCCGCGGGTGGCGGGGATGGCGGTGCCTTCCGGCAGCAGGTCATGCAGGATGACCCGGGTCGCTACCTCGTAGCCGCCGTAGATGGCGGCCCCCGCGAGGGCCGTACCGGCAACCACGGCCACGACGGCCGAACCGTCACCGTCCGCTGCTTCGCCGGGGTCCACGGGCTTCAGGGTGGGCGTGATGACCAGCTCCTTCGCGCCGGTCAGGTCGTTGTTCCATTCTGGCGCATCCGGGGCGTCCGGGTCGGTCACGTCGGACGTGATCACGGTCACATTCTTTCCACAGGTCAGCACCACAGCGTCTGTGGCATTCTTCCGCTTGGTCTCGCCGTCCACTGCGATGTCGTACACTTCCACGCTGGTGTCCGGCGTATAGGTGAGCTGGTTGGTGAACAGGTCACCGTCGCCCTCGTTGCGCAGGGTCACAGTGCCGGAGCAGCGGATGCTGTGTTCCTCATCCTCATCGTAGCCGATCAGTTTATCGCCATCCGTTTTGCCGGTGATGGTCACATCCCGGGCACCTGCAATGGTCAGCAGGTAATCCACCGCCGCACCGCTGTCATTGGTCAGGGTCACGTCGCCGGTGCAGGTGATGTTCGCTGCGCCTTCCACGGCGTACCGCTCTCCCGAATTTGCATGCACGGTCACGCTCTGCGCATTGTATACAGTCAACTCATACTGCACGCATGAGCCGCTCTCGTTCGTGATGGTCACGTCGCCGCTGGCGCTGATCATAACGTCATCGTCCACGAGATAACCATCATAATTTCCCTGCAGTGTTGCATTTTTTACGCCGTCCGCATACACACTGCCATTCACGATGCCGTCCAGCACCACGCTGGGCACCGTGCCGGTACTGGGGTCGGCCAGACCCTGTATCTTCAGATCTGTATAATCTTGCAAAAAATCGTGCCGGATGGTGAAGGTGTCGTTGGCAAAGGTCACATCCGCCTTCGAAACATTTTCCAGATGCTGCGGCGTAAAGACCTCGGTGTGATTGTTATAGGTGACGTGGAGTTCCATTTCCGTGTTCTCGGCCTTTTTCCAGTTGGCCCCCACGGTGATATCCTCGTCCGGCATGTAGAAAAGGCATTCCGGCGGTTCTTCGTACGCAAGTTCCAGCCCTTCCGGCAGGACCCAGCTGTCCAGTTCCAGTGCATCGGCGGGGCGCTCCACATGCACCTCCACCAACTCGCCCCGGTAGAAGCGGGTGCTGACCTGCCCGGTGCGGTCGCTGATGGCGCAGCCGTTTTTCACAGTCAGGGAGTAGGTGGGTTCTGCGTTGATCGTAATGCTGCGGGTCAGAGTGGTTATGGGGCCGTCCTTCATGAGGTAGTCGTACATCTCGCCCGGCGCAAGCACACTTTTAAGGTGGTCTGACAGGCGCAGCACCATCTCGCTGCTGGACTGGTTTATGAACATGACTTCCTGCGCCGCGTCGCCCTGCGCGGCGGTGTTTTTAACGGTCAGGCTGCCGGTGCAGCCGGCGTAAACAGTATTCACCGCCGGGCCGTTCGGCACATAGCCCGAGAGCTTCATGTTGTGGATGTTTGCCGTGTTCAGCACGGTATTCACCGCCGGGCCGTCTGCCACCGTGATGTCGAGGTCCACGGTCTTTTCGGGGTTCACATCGATGTAAAGGCCCTCGATGGTCTTTGTGCTGCTCAGCACGCCGTCCTTGTAGGCAAGGGTGCCGTCGCCAAGGATGTCGTCGGTGTTCTCTTTCACCACGAAGGGATTTTCCTACACCACGGCGATGCTGCCCTCGGGGTAGGTGCCGGGCTGCAGCGTTGCGGCGGGCTCGTCTGCCGCGGCCAGCGCAGGCGCACACAGGCTCAGGGCCATGGCACCGGACACCAGCGCCGCCGTCAGGCGTCGGATGAGGTTGCGTTGTTTCATGCTGCGTTCCTCCTTTGAATGAAAATGACAGGGGGGGATATGCTTCTGCCCAAAGTATACCATACGGCGGCCCGCTGCGGGTGCAAACCTGCGCGAATCGCCCGGAAAACAGCGTGAAAAAAGCGGCAGCGGTACGGTGAGTGGTACGCTGTCGCTTTTTGTTGAGTTGTGCGGAAAGGTGTGTTATACTGGCGGTGCTGCCCTTCTCCATTCTGGCAACAGAAGGGAGGTGAGTCACAGGATGATTCAAGTCCTGATTGATTTTATCGTGGCCGTTGCAGCACAGATAACCGCCTGCTACCTGTGCAGCGACAGCCACGAAGAAGTTGGTTGGAACATTCCATTGTATCCACGCACAAAAAAGCGCCCCCTCGGAGTTGCAGCTCCGAGAGGGCGCTTTTGTATTTATTTGCGGGCGAAAGCCTTATTCCACACTTCGATGACCCGCCACTTGGGCACCCGGCCGTCGGGGGCGAAGGTGCCGTCGCTGCGGGCGGTGAGCAGGCCCTGCTCGGTGCACCAGCGGGCCGCAGCCTGCTGGTCGGCGTCCGTGATGTCCGGGTACACGGTCACGACGGCACCGGCTTCCGGGCGGCCTGCGGCGTTCCACAGCAGCTGGGCCAGTTCGCCGCGGGTGGCGGGGATGGCGGTGCCTTCCGGCAGCAGGTTTTTCAGCATGACGCGGGTCGTCACCTCATAGCCGCCCCACACGGCGGCCCCCGCGAGGGCTGCGCTGACCAGCACGCCGCTGGCGTCGGTGATGAACTGCCCGACTGCGTCCGAGTCCACATCATCCGGCAGCAACGACGCCGGAGTGATGAGCAGGTGCTGCACCGCGCGCAGGTCGTCCAGCGCGTCCAGTTGGTAAAGATCGCTCCGCACCTCGCCGGTCTCCCCGTTCAGGGTGACGACGTAGGGCTGCTCGGTCTCCGGGTAGTATGCCAGAAGATACCAGGCAGCGTCGGAATCCCATTCCACGATGGCACTGCCGTTGCGCTGGCTGACATCCACGATGCCGCTGCAGGTGAAAGAGGCGTGCTGGGGCAGTGCGTTCGCGTCCACGGTCACATTCTGGGCGCTGTGCACCATCAACGTTTTCCACGGGGCACCGATGAGCCGGATGCTGCCGCCCGCCCGAAGATAACAGGCCACACCGAGGGTGAGGGTGTCGGCGGCGGTGGAAAGTGCAATGTCGCCGGTGCAGTCGATGTTGAGCCGGTCGCAGAGCGTGCCGTCGGTTTTGGCCGTCACGTTCCGCACACCGGAGATGTCGGAATAACGGCTGGATGTGTTTGCCAGCACCACGTCGCGGGCATTGGTGATCTGCAGCGAGTAGACGGTATCAAGGTGGTCGTGATTGTTCAGCTTCCCGATGCGGCAGGCGTCAAGGGTCACGTCCCGCACGCCGTCCACGATGAGCGTATCGATGGTCAGGCCCTTCAGCACCACGTCCGGGAGCTCGTCTTCGGTGGGGGCAAGGCCCAGAACGCGGAGGGGCTTGGCTGCTTTTATGTCGTCCACGATGAAGCCGTCCACGACAAAAGCACCGTCTTCATAGGTGATGCCGTTTATGGGGGCAGCTTCCAACGAAGCCTTGCTGACGATGAACGAATCCTGTTCCGTGCTGAGCCACAGAGCCTGACCTGTGGCCTGCTCCCGGTCCCAGTTGGCGGCGGCCGTCACAGCGCAGGCAGGCATCGTGAAGCGGATGCCGTCGCCCTTCTGGTTAAACCGCACGGCGGTGCCGTCCTCTTTGGTCACGGTCCAGTCCGTAAAGGTGGTGCCGTCCACCGGGCGCTTCAAGACCAGACGCACTTCTTCGTCCGCATAGAACACCGTTCGGCCCTGGGCGGAATCTGCCGGCGCGCAGCCGGTCAGGGTGAGCGCATAGCTCTGCTCGTACTTTGCGGTAAACCAGGTGAGGTCCTCGTTGCCGCCGTAAATGGGGCCCTGTTTAAACCCACAGGGAAAGCAGCTGTCCCCATCCTGCGACGAGCGGACAACGACCTCGGCGGTGGGGTTTGTGTTGATGTAGTTCAGGATGCCGACGTCACTGCTGCCGCTGACGGTATCCGGCAGGATGCGGCCGCCCAAGGGGTTGAGCAGTTCGAACTCGCCGCCGCAGCGGATGATGGCACCGTTGACGGTGGGGTGGTTGGCCGTGCCGCCGGTAATGGTCACATCGCTGCCCGCGTCCACGGTGAGGACGCCGGTGCCAGCGGTGCCCTGTGCCCAGCCGCCGCTGTTGGTGGTTTTCAGGGTCACGCTGCCGGTGGTGGTGATGCTGGCGCTGTGCCAGATGGACGCGCCTTCACAGCCGCCGACGATGGTCACGTCGCCGCCCGCATTCACGGTGAGGTTTTCGCCGCCCACGGCACGGTCGGTGCCGGTGATGCTCACAGCGCCGTCGCTGGTGATGTCCGTGCTGCCGGTGACAGCCTGTGCTCCGGCGGCACTGCTGGTGATGATGACGCTGGCGCTGGCCGTGATGTTCAGGTCGCCCTTCACAGCCGGGCCGGTGGTGCCGTTCAGCACCACGTTCACGCCGGGCGCGGAGATGGTGAGCGCCTGGAAGTAGGTTCCGGTGACGGTGAGGGTGCGGTTTGCGGCGGTGTATTGCAGCACAACGTCGCCGCTGGGGGCACCCACAATGGTCCGGTCCCAGTCCTCCTGCGTGCCAAAATAGAGCTTGTCAAAGACAATGGTGTCCGCGGTGCTGTTCTCGGCGGTGGACGCTGTGGCCGCGGGCGCGGCGGGGTCCGCTACGGCGCTGGGGGCTTCTGCCAGCGCCGGCGCGCAGAAGCTGAGAGCCATGGCCGCCGTCAGTACGGCCGCCGTGAAGCGCCGGGTGAGCGTGTACAGTTTCATGCAAAGTTCCTCCTTGTCCGGGCAGGAAGCGCACGCCGTACCCTCCCGCAGTATTTCCGGCCCAAGTATACCATAAAGCGGCGAGCCATTTGTGCAAACCCGCGCGAATGGGGGCGAAATATGCGCGAATGGCGGGAAAAGGCGGAGCGGACAGCGGCTGCAGGAACTTCTCGCTTTTTTCCGCAACAAAAAACCCCCGCTGACAGAGGGAAAAGTGTCAACGGGGGCCGGGGTGATGTCTAAAATGATGTGCTTGCGCAATGAGGTTGTTCCTGCGGAACAAATGATGTGCCTGCGCAATGATGTGCCGCTGCGCGGCAATGGCGGAGGGGGCTGCCGCCGGTCAGGCGGCTGGGGGAGTTGGCGCGCTCAGTCGTCTGCGGCTTCGTCCAGGTTGCCCAGCTTCTTGGCCTGCTCCACCACGGCGGGCACCAGCATCTCGGGCAGAGTCTCGTAGCGGGCAAACTCGGTGGTGAACCAGCCGCGGCCCTGGGTGGTCTGCCGGATGAAGGTGGTAAAGTTGGCCAGCTCTGCCAGCGGCACTTCGGCGATGATGGTCTGCAGGCCGTCTTCGTCGGGCTCCATGCCCAGCACGCGGCCGCGGCGCTTGGTCACATCGCCCATGATGTCGCCGGTGTTGTCGCCCGGCACATGGGCCTTCAGGGTGTGGATGGGCTCCAGAATGACCGGGCCGGCTTCCGGCATGGCGGCCTTGTAAGCCAGCTTGGCGGCCATGATGAAGGCCATCTCCGAGCTGTCCACGGGGTGGTAGCTGCCGTCCAGCAGGGTGGCTTTCAGGCCCACCACGGGATAACCGGCCAGCACGCCCTTTTCAGCGGCAAGGCGCACGCCCTTTTCCACGGCCGGGAAGAAGTTCTTGGGCACGCTGCCGCCGAACACCTTCTCCTCAAAGACGACCTGCTCGCTGTCGCAGGGCTCAAAGTTGATGACGACGTCGCCGAACTGGCCGTGGCCGCCGGTCTGCTTCTTGTGGCGGCCCTGCTTCTGGCAGGCCTTGCGGATGGATTCACGATAGGCGATGCGGGGTGCTTCCAGCCCGATCTCCACGCCGAACTTGTTCTTGAGCTTGGCCTTCACCACGTCCAGATGCTGCTCGCCCAGGCCGCCGATGACCTGCTGATGGGTCTCGGCGTTGTTCTGGTAGCTCAGGGTGGGGTCTTCTTCCATCAGGCGGGCCAGCGCGCTGGAAATCTTGCCCTCGTCGCCCTTCTTGGCCACGGTGACGGCCATGAACAGGCTGGGCTGCGGGAACACGGGCGCGGGCAGCTTGACCACACGCTCGGCGTCGCACAGGGTGTCGCCGGTCTTGGCGCTCACCAGCTTTGCCACGGCGCCGATGTCACCGGCGATGATGCCGTCGGAGTCCACCTGCTTTTTGCCGATGACGGTGAGGGGCTTCGAAATTTTCTCCACGTCGCCGGTGCGGGCGTTGGTGAGGGGCTCACCGGCGGTCACCTTGCCGCTGACCACGCGCAGATAGCTCAGCTTGCCCACAAACGGGTCGGCCACGGTCTTGAAGACGTAGGCGGCGGTGGGTTCGTCCACGGTGCAGTGCAGCTCCACAGGCTCGCCGTTTGCATCCTCGGCCAGGGTGCTGGCTTCGTGCTCCGGGCTGGGCAAGAGCTTATGCATGTTGAACAGCAGCATATCCAGTGCCTGCTGGTTCACGGCGCTGCCGCAGAACACGGGGGTGATCAGGCCGTCCTTGACGCCCTTGCGCATACCCTCGACGATCTCCTCGGTGGTGAAGGGCTCGCCGCCGAAGAACTTTTCCATCAGCTCATCGTCGGTCTCGGCAATGGCCTCGCTCATGGCCTCGATCAGGCCCTGGAAGCGGTGGCCGATGTCCGGCAGGTCCACCTGGATCTGCTTGCCGCCCTCGTACTTGAAGGCCTTCTGGCTGAACAGGTTGATGTACACGGGGGTGCCGTCGTCGAGCTTTGCCGGCACGACGCAGGGGCAGACGGTGGAGCCGAACTTGATCTTCATGTCCTCGAGGATCTTGAAGTAGTTCGCGTTCTCCAGATCGCACTTGGAGACAAAGACCATCGTTGCCTTGTTGTTTTTGCGGGCCAGCTGGAAGGCCTTCTCGGCACCCACGGTGACGCCGCTGCGGCCGGACACCACCACCAGCACGCTCTCGGCGGCGCGGATGCCCTCGTACTCACCGGCCTCGAAGTCGAACAGGCCCGGCGCGTCGATCAGGTTGTACTTGATGCCCTCGTACTCCACGGGCACCACGGATGCCGACAGGCTGGCCTTGCGCTTTGCTTCCTCGGGGTCAAAGTCCGAAATCGTGGTGCCGTCTTCCACACGGCCCATACGCTCGGCAGCGCCCGAAAAATAGACCAGCGCCTCGGTGAGCGTGGTCTTGCCGCTGCCGGCATGACCGGCAATCAAGATATTGCGGATGTTGTTGCTTGCGTATTTCATATCGGTTTTTCCCTCATTTCCGCCGCACGGAGCATTCTCTCCGCTTTTGTGGCATATTTTACAAAGATAATACCACACTCAAAATGATTTTTAAATATATCGTTTGAAAAAAGCCGGTCAAATGCCTGCCAAACTTCAGGGCAGTGTTTTGTGCAAGTTGACATTGGGGGAGCTTTCCCCGCAGAAAAAGCAAGCCCCCGGTGCCGCACACAGGTGCGATGCCGGGGGTATTTTCGTTGCAAAGCGTATGATTTTATGGTATGCTGTAGATGCCGCTTCGGCGGCAAGGGCGTTGACCCAAAACGCAAGGCGGCTCTGTGTCCTCACTGGTTCTGCATGTTCACCCCAGAGTGAAGCAGGTGTCAGGAGGGCAGCTTTTTGAAGTGATCTCTCCGGATGCTTTCGGCGGAAGGAGGGATGTTGGATGTCGATCTCCGAGATTCTGATGCTGCTGACGCTTATCGTCACCATCGTACATGTGACTTTTGAAATCACATGGAAACTCGAGCAGAGAGAAAAACACCATGACAACGACAAAAAGAAAAAGTGACCGCCAACGCTTCCCCAAGCCGCGGTCACTTGATCTTTTGGTCATCTGATCCATGAGGAGCGGAGCCGTTTTGCCGGGCAGCGCTCTTTCTATTCGTAGTATAGTGTATTTTACCGGGTTTGTCAAGCGGCGGGCCCGCTGCCGGAACAGGAGGTTTTTCCGCGATGAAACGTACCGATTACATCAACTGGGATGAATATTTCATGGGCATTGCGCTGCTCACGGCCATGCGCTCCAAGGACCCCAACAGCCAGGTGGGCGCGTGCATCGTCAGCCCGGAGAACAAGATCCTCTCCTTGGGCTACAACGGTATGCCCATCGGCTGCAACGACGACGAGATGCCCTGGGAGCGCGAGGGTGCCCCGCTGGACACCAAGTATATGTACGTCTGCCACGCGGAGCTGAACGCCATCCTCAACAGCGCCCACAACAACCTGAAAGGCGCCCGGGTGTATGTGACCCTGTTCCCCTGCAACGAGTGCACCAAGGCGATCATCCAAAGCGGCATCGCCGAGGTGGTGTACTACGGCGACAAGTACCACGACAGCGATTCCAGCGTGGCCGCGCGGTTCATGTTCAAGAAGGCGGGCGTGAAGCTGACCGCCTACCGGCCCACCGGACGCCGGGCAGAGCTGGAGCTGTAAGCTTCCTCTTGACCTTCCCGATGCAACGTACTATAATAGAATCATGATTCGAATAAATATTCAAGAATGTTTGCATAGAGAGGGAAATATACAATGGAACTGAAAAATCGCAGCTTTTTGAAGCTATTGGACTACACCCCTGCCGAGATCGAGCAGCTGCTGGACCTCGCCGCCGACCTCAAGGCCCAAAAAAAGGCCGGCATCCGCCACAACGACCAGCTGGCGGGCAAGAACATCGCCCTGATCTTTGAAAAGACCTCCACCCGCACCCGCTGCAGCTTCGAGGTGGCTGCCCACGATCTGGGCATGGAAGTGACCTACCTGGACCCCTCGGGCAGCCAGATCGGCAAGAAGGAGTCCATCGCCGACACCGCCCGGGTGCTGGGCCGCATGTTTGACGGCATCGAGTACCGGGGCTACGGGCAGCAGATCGTGGAAGACCTGGCCCACTACGCCGGGGTGCCCGTGTGGAACGGCCTGACCAACGAGTTCCACCCCACCCAGATTTTGGCCGACTTCCTCACCATCCGGGAGCACTTCGGCAAGCTGAAGGGCATCCACTTCGTCTACTTCGGCGACGCCCGCTACAACATGGGCAACAGCCTGATGGTGGGCTGTGCCAAGATGGGCCTGCACTTCACCGCCTGCGCCCCCAAGAAGTACCAGCCGGACCCGGCCCTCGTGGCCCAGTGCCAGGCCATCGCCGCCGAGACCGGCGCGACCATCTCCTTTGAGGAGGACCCCGCCAAGGCTGCCAAGGGTGCCGACGTGCTCTACACCGACGTGTGGGTGTCCATGGGCGAGCCGGTGGAGGTCTGGGCCGAGCGCATCAACGACCTCGCCGCCTACCAGATCAACCAGCAGCTGATGGACATCGCAGGCCCGCACGCTGTGTTCATGCACTGCCTGCCCGCCTTCCACGACCACAAGACCACCGTGGGCAAGGAGATGGGCGAGCGCTTTGGCCGCGACGCCATGGAAGTGACCGATGAGGTCTTCGAGGGCCCCCAGAGCATCGTGTTCGACGAAGCCGAGAACCGGATGCACACCATCAAGGCCGTCATGGCGGCCACGCTGGGGTACGAGAAATGATGCATCCCGCGTGCGCGGGACATGATGTTCTGCCAGCGCAGAAATGATGCTGCTCCTGCGGAGCAATGATGTGCCTGCTGCGCAGGCATGAACCAAACCGATAGAAACAGCAAAGCCCTGCATGGAAAAACTCCCATGCAGGGCTTGTTTTATAGCAGCAGCTGCCTGAACCGAACATTTGTGCGCAAAGCGCACAACATCATTGCGAAGCAGCATCATGCCGCAGGCACATCATGTTCCGCGAAGCAGGGAACACATCATGCCGCTGTCAGGCGGCTTCTTTCAGCTTCAGCACACCGGCCTGCTCCAGCCGCTTGCGCAGCAGGGTGCCCAGCAGGCAGGCGACCACGATCTTGGCCAGATCCCAGACGATGAACGGGTACACGCACACGGCCAGCGCATAGCCCAGCTCGCACTTCATCTGGAACACGAACCATGCCGTGCCCAGCACATAGCAGGCGGCGTCGCCCAGAATGAGGCCCACGGCAGAGACCACCGGCTGGCCTTTGCTCTTTTCAATGAACAGGCCGCCGATGAAGGCCATGAGCAGGTAGCCCACCAGATAGCCGCCGGTGGGGCCGGCCAGCTTGGCAATGCCCGCGCCGTAGCCGGAGAACACCGGCACGCCCACCAGACCGATGGCCAGGTAGATGGCGACGCTCAGGGTGCCGAACCTGGCCCCCAGCAGCCATGCGGCAAGGCAGATGACGAAGTTGGACAGCGAGATGGGGATGGCCCCGATGGGCACGCTCAGCGGGCCCAGCACACACAGCACGGCGGCCATCAGTGCAGTGACGGCCATCTGGTAAGTGGTCAGTTTTTTGTTTTTCATAATCGTAATTCCCCTCTTAAAAAATGAAGCAAGGCATCTGTGCCCGAGTATAGCGCACCGGGCTGCAGCTGGTCAACAGGAAATTTGCAAATGGGTTTACAATCGGAGAACCGGTTGTAATGCGGCGGGAACCATGATACAATAAAAAAACTTGAATGGACGTATAAACACAGACAAGGAGGGACCACCCCATGGGCGGAGGACACGTTTCCCGGCCGGACTTCGGCATGCCGCAGCCGGACCCGACTTACCCGCTGACCGAGTTCTATCTGCTGCTGCAGCGCGCGCTGGATGCGGCGGGCTGCTTTGCGCTGCCGGCCTTGTATGCGGCCCTGCAGGCCCCGGCCCGGCATATCTATCTGGATGAGGCGCGGGACTACCTCACCCTTTCGCCCACCGCAGCCGAGGGCAGCACCCGCCTGCTGGCCGAGGGCAGCCTGCAGCTTTTATACAGCACCCTGCATGTCCAGCCGGACGGCACCCCCGCCGCCCTGCTGCTCACCGAGGAGTGCACCCGCACCACCGTGGCGGTGCAGCTGCTGCCGCCCTTCGTGTGGGAGGACCCGCTGCCGCCTTTGCCGGACACCCCGGCGGCGCTGACGCTGCAGCTGACCGGGCAGGACGTGCTGCTGGCCGACACCGACCCGGCCGCCCTGGGCCGCAGGCTGGTGCACACCGCCGCGGGCAAGCGCTGGCTGCACCACCCCAGGGCCGAGACGTTTCTCGCTGAGCGGGTAGCGCTGCTGCAAAGGGTCTACCGCCGGTGATTTTTCCATAAATTTTTCCAGCCGTGCAATCTTCGGGGCCGCTCAGCCGTGTATAGGGTGAATGTCCCCCATTCCACTGCTTTAAAGGAGAGCTAGAAACTATGGGACAGCTGACCAGAAACGAATTGTTTACGCTGGCTGTGCAGAAATACAGCGATGCTGTGTACCGTGCCGCCATGCACAACTGCCGATGTACCGCAGACGCCGAGGATGTGGTGCAGGATGTGTACGAGAAGCTCCTGCACTACAACGGCACCTTTGAGAATGAGGAGCATCTCAAGGCGTGGCTGCTGCGGGTAGCCATCAACCGCTGCCGGGACCTGACCCGCGCAGCCCACCAGAAGGACACCGAGCTGGACGAGAATCTGCCCGCGCCGGATGCCTTCCCGGACGGCAGTGTGATGGACGCGGTGCGCGCTTTGCCGGGCAACTACCGCAACGCCATTTACTTACATTATTATGAGGGCTACACGGCGGCAGAGATTGGGCGGATGCTGGGTGCACCGGCCAACACGGTGCTGAGCTGGCTGCGGCGGGGCCGCGCACAGCTGCAGACGATGCTGAAGGAGGAGATCGAAGATGAGGTGGTATGAGTACAAGATGGAGGCCGATGACCTGGCCGCCCCGGACGACCTCAAAGCGAAGCTGCTGGCCATGACAAGCCAGCTGACCGAAGAAGAAAAGAACCAGCCCATGATGCAGGCCGCTGCCCCGGCACAGCCTGCCCCGGAGAAAAAGAAAAAGGGCAAGCTCATCCACTTCCCGCGCAAGCAGGTGGGCGCGCTGGCAGCCTGCCTTGCCGTGTGCGTGGTAGGCTATGGTGCTTTTGCCACCGGCCAGTTCGGCCTTGGCGCAAAGAGCAGCAGCCCGGCGGTCTATTATTCTGCGGACAGCACTGCGGCCGCGATGGCGGCAGGCGGCGTGGACCGCGCCGCGGTGGACAGCCCCATGGCTGCAAACTACAGTCTGGACACCATGGCGCTGGAAAGCAGCGCGGATAACGGCGTCTCCACCTTCTCTGCGGATGATGCCGCCGCAGCCGAGGGTGCCCACAGCACCGACAGCGCCAGTGCGAAGATCATCTATACCGCGAACCTCAGCCTCGAAAGCAAGGACTACGACGCGGCCCGCGCCGCGCTGGACGCTGCCCTGCAGGCGGCGGGCGGCTATCTGGAGTCCAGCAGCGAGTACTCGGGCACCGACGACAGCCGCAGCGTCAGCCTGACTTACCGGGTGCCGCAGGAGAACTACGACAGCTTCCTCGCCGCCATTGCCGAGGCAGGCAACGTGACCTACAAAAACCAGCAGGCCGACGACGTCACCGCCCAGTATCTGGACGTGGAAACCCGGCTCGAGAACCTCAAGGCCCAGCGCACCCGTCTGCAGCAGCTGCAGCAGCAGGCCGACAACCTCTCGGACCTTTTGGAGATCGAGTCCAGCCTGACCGACGTGCAGAGCCAGATCGAGAGCTGGCAGAGCCAGATGGACTGGTACAGCGATCAGGTGGAACAGTGCACGGTCTACGTGAGCCTGAGCGAGGTGAGCACCTACTCGCCGCCCAGCGAGGGTTTTGGCAGCCGCATCGTCAGCGCCTTTGCCGACGGCTGGCAGAACTTTGTGGACGGCGTGCAGCAGCTGGCCGTCACCCTCGCCGGTGCCTGGCCGGTGGTGGTGATCGCGGCAGCGGTCGCAGCCGGTGTGGTCGTCTGGAAAAAGAAGAAAAAATAATTCGAAAAAACTATTGACATCTGCCCCGCCCTGTGGTATTATACTTGAGCAGTCAGCGAGAGCCGCTGAGATGCAAAAAGTAAATATCGCGGGGTGGAGCAGTCTGGTAGCTCGTCGGGCTCATAACCCGAAGGTCGTTGGTTCAAATCCGGCCCCCGCAACCACCAAGCATCTTGAAGTGATTCAAGGTGCTTTTTCTTATCTCTGCGTTCCCCGGCGTTGTAAGCAGGGGAGCGATGTGATATAATAGAGAAAAAGAAACGCCCGCATACACTGAGACAGCCGGGCTGTAAACTGCACAGGAAAGGAAGGCGGTAATATGAGTACCAGAGAATTGGCCAGAAGCCTGCTTGACCAGGTGCCGGAAAGCAAGCTGCTCTATGTGGTCGCATATCTGCAGGGCGTGACCACCCCGGAAAACGATGAGACGCCCAATGCCAGAACACTGGCGGCCATCGACGAAGTGGATGACATGGTGAAGAACGACAGGGGCGAACATTTTGAAGGGTCTACTGCTGATCTTTTCGCCCAGTTGGCTGCGGAGGGGTAAACCGTGTTAAAGCTGAACACTTCTACGCAGTTCAAAAAGGATTTCAAGACCTGCATGAAGCGCCACTATAACATGGAGCTGCTGCAGGCGGTCGTGGATGTGCTCCGCGTGCCGGATATCCTGCCGCAGAAAAATCGTGACCACAGTTTGACCGGTAATTATACCGGCTGCCGTGAGTGCCATATTCAGCCGGACTGGCTGCTGATTTATCGGCAGACCGAGACCGAACTGTACCTGGTCAGCACCGGCACCCACGCAGACCTGTTCGGGCTGTAAAAACAAACCATAAACAGGAAAGGCCGCTCCCCGGTTTTGATCCGGGGAGCGGCCTTTTGCGCGTTATTTTAAAAGTTTACACCCACGCGCCGTTGAACACGTGCCTGTCCAGCCGGTCAAAGGCTTCCTGCACGCGGGAAAGCGGCAGGGCCAGGTTCATGCGGATGGAGCAGGGGCCGTGGAACATGCGGCCGTCCTGCACGGCCACGCCCACGTTCCAGCAGGCCTTTTCCACTTCCGCGATGGTTCTGCCATGGGCTTTGCACCACTGGGTGCAGTCCACGAACAGCATGTAGGTGCCCTGGGGCTTTGCCACTTCCACGCCCGGGAAGTGCTCTGCGATGTAGCGGCAGGCGTAATCCACGTTGCCGGTGATGGTCTGGCACAGCTCGTCCGCCCATTCATGCCCTTCGGGCTTGTAGGCACCGATCAGGGCGTGCATGGACAGCACGTTCATGTCGTTGTAGTGGGGCTTCGAGCTCTTGGCTACCACGCGGTCCCGCAGGGCGGGATTATAAATAATGTGGTAGCTGCCCACAAGGCCCGCCAGGTTGAAGGTCTTGCTGGGGGCGTAGAGGGCCACGGTGCGCATCCGGGCGTCCTCGCTCACCATCTGGGTGGGCGTGTGCCTGTGGCCCGCCAGAATGATGTCGGACCAGATCTCGTCCGAGATCACGATGCAGTCGTTGGCCTTGTAGACCTCCATGGCCTTCTCGATCTCCCAGCGCTCCCACACACGGCCGCAGGGGTTGTGGGGGCTGCAGAAGATGGCCGCATGGATGTGGTTTGCCTTGAGCTTTTTGTCCATGTCGGCGTAGTCCATGCGCCAGACGCCGTCTGCGTCCTTCACCAGCGGGCTGTGGACGATCTTGTAGCCGTTGTTTTCCAGGCTGAAGGTGAAGCCGATGTAGGTGGGGCTGTGCACCAGCACCGCGTCGCCGGGGGCGGCAAAGCAGGTCAGGGCGGAGATGACACCGCCCAGCACGCCGTTCTCGTAGCCGATGCATTCCTTCGTCAGGCCGGTGACGCCGTTGCGCTTTTCGTGCCACCGGATGATGGAATCATAGTATTCGTCGGCGGCGTCAAAGTAGCCGTAGGCCGGGTGCTTTGCGCGCTCGATGATGGCCTCCGGGATGGTGGGCACGGTGGGGAAGTTCATGTCCGCCACCCACATGGGGATGACGTCCCAGCCTTCTTTGGGCGGGTCCGGCGCAAAGCCGTGGCCCAGGCCGTCCACGGCGATGGCGTCCATGCCGCGGCGGTCCATGATGGAAGTGAAATCGTATTTCATACAAATGCTCCTTTTCCGGCGTGGGCCGGGCAGTGGTCGGTGTTTTTTCTGCAGCAAGCATAGCACAACCGGCGGCCGAGGGCAAGACGGTGCGGGCAGGGCACACTCCAAAATTTTCATCGCCCACTGGCGCACAGCGCCGCGATGCGGTATACTGGGAAGCGGAATGAATGTTCGGCACGGGAGGTGCTTTTTGATATGGTACAGGTAGATCTTATCACCGGCTTTCTGGGCGCAGGCAAAACCACGTTCCTGCGGCAGTATGTCCGGTATCTGGTGGCGCAGGGCCACAACGTCTGCATTCTGGAAAACGACTTTGGCGCGGTGAACGTGGACGCCATGCTGGTGCAGGACCTGCTGGGCGACCGGTGCGACCTGGAGACCATCAGCGGCGGGTGCGACTGCGACACCCACCAGCGCCGGATGCGCACCAAGCTCATCGCCATGGCCATGCGCGGGTTCGACCGGGTGGTGGTGGAGCCCAGCGGCATCTTTGATGTGGACGAGTTCTTTGACGTGCTGCGGGACGACCCGCTGGACCGCTGGTACCAGATCGGCAACGTCATCGCCATCGTGGACGCCATGCTGCCCGAGACCCTCTCGCCCCAGGCAGAGTACATTCTGGCCTCTGAGACGGCCAACGCGGGCCGGGTGCTGCTCAGCCGCACAAAGCAGGCCGGGCCGGAGCGGTGCAAGGCCGCCGCTGCCCACCTGACCCGCGCGCTGGAAGGCTGCAAGTGCTCCCGCCGGTTCGCGCCGGAGGAGATCATCACAAAGGACTGGGCCGACCTGACCGACGAAGACCTGGCCGCCATTGCCGCCTGCGGCACCCGGCAGGCCAGCTGCGAAAAGCTGCACTTCGACGAGCACGAGGCCTTCAGCTCCCTGTGCTTCCTGGAGCAGCACCTGACGTTGGCCCAGCTGCAGGCCGCCGCCGACCGCCTGTTTGCGGATGCTGCCTGCGGCCATGTGCTGCGGGTGAAGGGCTTTGCTCCGGACCCCCAGGGCGAAACCGGCTGGCTGGAGCTGAACGCCACCGCCGCCGGAAAAACGCTGGCCCCCATCCCGCAGGGGCAGGACGTGCTCATCGTCATCGGCGAAGGGCTGGACAAGGCGGCCATCGAGGCCCGCCTGCACGGTTGAGTTTTCCACAGCGCGGACACAACACGGTGAAAAAAGGAGAAGGAACATGGAAAAGACCCGGCAGACCCCCTCGGCACGACGCATCCTCGGCATGGTGGTTGGCGTCATCATCATCGGCCTCGGCATCGCGCTGTTCAAGCAGTCCCACCTCGGCAACGACTCCATCAGTGCGCTGAACATGCGCCTGGCAGAGCTGCTGGGCATCTCGCTGGGCGCGATGAACATCGGCATCAACGTGCTGTTCTTCGTGGTCGAGTTCTGGTTCGGACGCAAGTACATCGGCCTTGGCACCTTCGTCAACGGCCTTGGCATGGGGTATATCGTCACGGCGTTCTATGACCCCATCGCCGCCGCCTTCGGCCCGGCGGAAGCGCTGGGCCTGCCGGTGCAGCTGCTGTGGATGGCCGTGGCCGTGCCGGTGACGGCGCTGGGTGTTTCGCTCTACCAGACCGCCGACCTCGGCGTCGCGCCTTATGACTACCTCTCCCTCGGCCTGCGGGACCACACCCCCTTCCCGTACTTTGGGTGCCGCGTGTTCACGGACGCCCTGTGTGCGCTGCTGTGCTGGCTGCTGGGCGGCCTTGTGGGCCTGGGCACCCTCCTCTGCGCCTTCTGCCTCGGACCCTTCATCCAGTTCTTTGATGGCCGCTTCTCCCGGAAGGTGCTGCAGTATCAGCCGGTGAAGGAGTAAAACGATTTAGAATTGTCTCCGCTTCGCTCTGACAATATTAGCGGAAAATTATTTTTTATTTCGCGTTTGTCGCGGCCCCGACGCTTGTCAGGACAAAGTCCTTCCATCTGCTATCGCAGACCGCTCGCCTACTTGAAAGCCCCACTGGGGCTTTCATTGCTGCGCAACCGCAGGGCCGCTCCAAACACATTTTCACGAGACGGGGCCGTAACGACGGTCCCGCAGCGACTCTAAATCGGAGAAGCGAGAAAAATGTGCAACAGCGACGACCGCCGCCTGCGGCGGATGCAGGGAGGAGCTGTTGGGGCAGCGGCCAGCAGGACATGAGCGCCGCTCAAGGCGCGAAATGGCCGCTGGGAGCCGCAACCCGGGTTCCTTTAGAATATCATATTTCCCGCACGAATACAACACCCCGGCTTCCTGCAGGCCGGGGTGTTCGTCTTGTCTATCGCAATTTCTCCTGCTATACTTAGGGCAAAGGAGCGGCGGGCAGGCCCCCGCCGGAGAAATGGCTATGGAGTATCGTGATTGGACGAAAAAAGACGGCATCGGGCGGGACATCTCCACCTCGCTGCTGGGCTACGGGTGTATGCGCTTTCCCACCCTGCCGGATGGCTGCATCGACGAAGTGAGGGCCGAAAAGCTGCTGAACACTGCCCGGGCGGCGGGCGTCAACTACTTTGACACCGCTTTCCCCTACCACGGCGGTGAGAGCGAACCTTTCGTGGGCCGGGTCATTGCCAAGTGGCCTCGGGAGAGCTTCTACCTCGCCACCAAGCTGCCTCTGTGGAGCTGCAAGACCCTCGACGAGGCCAAAGACATCTTCGAGAAGCAGTTCGAGCGGCTGGGCGTGGACTACATCGACTTCTATCTGCTGCATTCCCTGCACAAAGCCCGCTACGACGCGGCCAAAGAGATGGGCATCGTAGACTGGCTCTGGGAGCAGAAGGCTGCCGGGCGCATCCGGAATTTTGGCTTCTCCTGCCACGACAACGCGGCGGGCTTCGAACATATCCTGCGCGACCAGCCGTGGGACTTCTGCCAGCTGCAGTACAACTACCTCGACACCGACGACCGTGCCGAGGAGATCGCAGGCGACCGGGGCTATGCCCTTACCGAAGAACTGAATGTTCCCCTCATCATCATGGAGCCCATCAAGGGCGGTACGCTGGCACAGCTGCCGCCGGACGCTGCCGCGCCGCTGAATGCACTGGACGCCGACGCCAGCGCGGCCTCGTGGGCGCTGCGCTGGGCGGCCAGCCACAAAAATGTGAAGGTCGTTCTCTCCGGCATGAGCGCAGAAGACCAGCTGGACGACAACCTCGCCACCTTCGGAGATTTCCGCCCCATGACCGACGCCGAGAACGCCGCCATCCGGCAGACTGCCGACGTCCTGCGCAGCCACATCAAAATCGGCTGCACCGGCTGCCGCTACTGTATGCCCTGCCCCATGGGCGTGGACATTCCGGACAATTTCAGCATCTGGAACAAGCTCGGGATGTTCGGCAATAAGGACGCCATCCGCCAGCAGTGGACAGCCTGCTTCCCGGATGCCGAAAAGGCCATTCACTGCGTCCGCTGCGGCAAGTGTGAGGCCGTCTGCCCCCAGCATCTGCCGATTCGGGACTCTCTTGCAAAGCTCCAGACGGAACTGGACAATTTATAATGAGTGAAAGCGGGCGCTCCTCTGTCTCTCCGGACAGGTGGAGCGCCCGCTTTTTGTTTAACCTACGTTGATGTGACCCACCGGGAGGACTTTGCGCTTGTTGTCGTCGGGCTTTGCCGTCAGGCTGATCGCCAGCGACACCGGGCCAACGCGGCCCATGAACATACAGGCCATATACAGCAGCTTCGCGCCGGTGTTCAGCTGTCCAGTGACACCCACCGACAGGCCCACCGTACCGAACGCCGAGCAGGACTCGAAGATGCAGTCGATGACCGACACCGTCTCTGCGGTGTTGTAGTACACCACGACGGCAGAGCCGAACGCCGCCACCGCGCCGATGACGATGATGGTCAGAGCGCGGTAGACCGTCTTGGACTCGATGTGGTGGCCGCCGATAACGCAGTCGTCGCGGCCCTGTGCCACGCTGCGGATGGTCAGGATGAGCACCGCGAAGGTCGTCACCTTGACGCCGCCGCCCGTCGAACCGGGGGCCGCACCGATGAACTGCAGCACGCTCATCAGCAGCTTGCTGATGGGGCTGCAGGCCGCGAGGTCGATGGTGTTCATACCCGCAGTACGGGTGGATACCGACTGGAACAGCGCCGCCATTATCTTGCCCGGGACGGACAGGCCGCCCATCGTTCTGGGGTTCGACCACTCGAGCAGGGCCAGCAGCACCGCGCCGCCCACCCAGAAGATGACCGAGAACTGCAGCACGACTTTCGCGTGGAGAGAGAGCCGCCGCTTTTTGCGGTACTCTGCCAGCTCCACCCAGACCATGAAGCCCAGACCACCGGCCATGATCATGAACATGATGACAGCCTGCACATAGTAGTTGTTGACGTACGGCACCAGCGAGGAGTAGGCGCCAAACCGTCCGAAGAGGTCAAATCCTGCGTTGCAGAAAGCCGAGATGGCCGTGAACACGCTGACCCACACACCCTCTGCGCCGAACTGTGGCACGAATGCGAAGAGCAGCAGCACGATGCCCACGGCCTCGAAAGCCGCCGCCAGCTTGATGACGATCTTCAGCACCTCAGTAGCCTTGGACAGGCCGTCTGCCGAGACGCTCTCGCCCAGCAGCCGCAGGTCGCGGAAGCCCATCCGCCGCCGGGCCGCCAGCGCGAAGAAGCTGGTGAGGGTGACAAGGCCGAGGCCTCCCACTTGAATGAGCATCAGGATGATTACCTGCCCGAACAGCGAAAACTGACTCCATGTATCCCGCACGACGAGGCCCGTCACGCAGGTGGCACTGGTGGCGGTGAACATGGCGTCGATGACGCCCAGCCGCCCCGTCCTGCTGGAAATGGGCAGGGTAAGCAGCAGCGTCCCCACCGCGATGACCAGCAGAAAGCTGCTGCAGATGGTCTGCGTCGCACTGCTGCCCGCCAGCCAGCCCTTGTTGGGCCGGCGTGTCCGCTTTTTGGTTTTGTTTTTTCCCATTGCAACCTCCCGGGGCTCCCCCCGGCCAGCAGCCAGAGGGGCGAGTCGTTCTGCCGCCCCTGCGCAAAGTTTCCCGGCGCAGGAGCCTCTCTTTATAGGATACACCTTTTTTCTCTCCGATTCAACTTGATTTTGTGCGCTGTTTGCGGTATCATATCTGTAATGTGTCTCAGTAGCTCAGTTGGATAGAGCGTCCCCCTCCTAAGGTTGTGCTCTACCAGCTGCCTTACGGGGAAAAGTGATCGTTGCCAG
>ENA-OVGB01001542-OVGB01001542.1-human-gut-metagenome-genome-assembly--contig:-NODE-1542-length-20127-cov-5.646373_pt1 | contig 20127 bp, 16 predicted proteins | sample MGYA00237767_ERZ505413 | MGnify/ENA primary metagenome ERZ505413 (study PRJEB26158, sample SAMN06016410) | human gut metagenome | biome: human gut; feature: ankylosing spondylitis patient; material...
GGAACAAACAAAATGGCAGTAAAAATCAGATTAAGAAGAATGGGATATAAGAAGCATCCTTTTTACAGAGTAATCGTTGCAGATTCAAGATCCCCAAGAGATGGTAGATTCATCGAGGAGATTGGAACATATGATCCTAACCAGGAGCCAAGCGTAGTAAAGATCGATGAAGAAGCAGCTAAGAAGTGGCTTCAGACAGGTGCTCAGCCAACTGAGACTGTTGCTAAGTTATTCAAACAGGCAGGTATTGAAAAATAATATCACCAGGGAGGTGTTTAAATGAAAGATTTAGTTGAAATCATTGCAAAATCCCTAGTAGATCATCCAGAGCAAATATCTGTTACTGAGACAGAGAAAGACGATATAATTAAAGTTGAACTGACTGTTGCACCAGAGGATATGGGCAAGGTTATCGGAAAACAAGGCAGAATTGCCAAATCCATCCGTACAGTTGTAAAAGCAGCTGCTTCAAAGGGTGACAAAAAGGTAATTGTAGATATTAAGTAGTACAAAGATCTTTTTGGGGGAGTTATCATAACTCCCCCATTTTTAGTTATAGTGGAGGAAAGATATAATTTTGGAAGACAGACTGAGAGTGGGTGTGATCACAGCACCGCATGGTATCAAGGGAGAGGTAAAAGTATATCCGACAACGGATGACCTGAATCGATTTAAAAGCCTGAAAAAGTGTTTTCTGGTATCAGGCAGCAAAGAGATTGAAACTGAATGTACATCCTGTAAATTTTTAAAAAACATGGTAGTTTTGAAGTTTGCAGGGTATGATAGTATAAATGATGTAGAAGCTTTAAGACAGTATGATATTCTTGTAAACAGAGAGGATGCCGTAGCCTTAGAGAATGGTGAGTTCTTTATCTGTGATGTGATCGGATCAAAGGTATACGATCAGAATGACACAGAGATCGGTGTGATCGATGATGTACTGGAGACGCCGGCGAATCATATCTTTGTTATAAAGAAAAAAGGACAGGACGATATCTACGTTCCGGTTGTAAAGGAATGGGTAACAGATATTGATACGGTAAATAAAACGGTAAAGGTACATCTTCTGAAAATCGCAGAAGATTAGAACGAATGGAGAGAATGATGAATTTTTATGTTCTTACATTATTCCCCGATATGATCATGGACGGGCTTAGAACCAGTATTACCGGCCGGGCGATGGAAGCAGGGCTGATCCATATTGAAGCAGTGAATATCAGGGATTTTACAAAGGATAAGCATAAGCATGTAGACGATTATCCGTATGGCGGCGGAGCCGGAATGGTGATGCAGGCGGAGCCGGTTTATAATGCCTATCAGTATTTGTGTGAAAAGACAGGAAAGAAATTAAAGGTTGTATATATGACACCGCAGGGACGGACATTTACACAGAAGGTGGCAGAAGAATTTGCCGTTGAAGATGATCTGGTGCTTTTATGCGGACATTATGAGGGTATCGATGAACGTGTGCTGGAGCTGATCGTAACGGATTATGTATCGATCGGTGATTTTGTCTTAACCGGCGGTGAGCTTCCGGCAATGGCAATCATTGATACTGTATCCAGACTGGTTCCTGGGGTATTGAACAATGATGACAGTGCGGAGATCGAATCCTTTCATGACGATCTGTTAGAATATCCACAATATACAAGACCGGTAGAATTCATGGGGAAGAAGGTTCCGGATGTGCTGCTTTCCGGTCATCATAAGAATATAGAGGCATGGAGACTGGAACAGTCGATCAGCCGGACAAAAGAACGGCGACCGGATCTGTATGCGAAATATGAAGCAAATCACCCGGTTGTGGAGAAGAAAAAGAGAAAAAGGTAAATTTCCCGATTGAAATTCACATTTATGACATAGATGTTTGTTAGAATACAGCAAGAAATGGAAATAACAGGAGGTCGCATATGGATAGTATAAAGATATTGGTAGTTGACGATGAGAGCAGAATGCGTAAGTTGGTCAAGGATTTCCTGAGTAAGAAAGGATATATCGTTCTGGAAGCAGGAGACGGTGAAGAAGCGGTTGATATCTTTATGAATAATAAAGACATCGGACTGATCATTTTAGATGTTATGATGCCGAAGATGGATGGCTGGGAGACCTGTAAGGAGATACGGAAGTTCTCACAGGTTCCGATCATCATGCTGACTGCAAAGTCAGATGAAAGAGATGAACTTCTGGGATTTGAACTTGGTATTGATGAATATATCACGAAGCCGTTCAGTCCGAAGATCCTGGTTGCCAGAGTAGAAGCAATCTTAAGAAGAACCAGTGATGTACCGGCTGACAGTGTGATCTCAGCAGGCGGTATCACGATGGATCTTGCAGCCCATATCGTAACGATCGATGGAGAACCGATCGAGCTCAGTTATAAAGAATTTGAGCTGTTGAATTATTTTATGGTGAATAAAGGAGTTGCATTATCCAGAGAGAAGATACTGAATAATGTATGGAATTATGATTATTTTGGAGATGCCAGAACGATCGATACCCATGTAAAGAAGCTCAGAAGCAAGTTGAAGGATAAAGGTGACTATATCAAGACGATCTGGGGCATGGGATATAAGTTCGAGGTGGATGATGAGAAAAAGGTCGATAAGGAGTAAGATAACACTTTGTCTGATGGCGATCATTACTGTGATGATCCTGCTGTCAGGCATTTTGTCCGTTATCTTCATTAAAAAATATTATTACAATGAACTGAAAAATAATCTGATCCAGACCTATCAGGAATGCGATGCTTTTTTCAAAGATTCATCAAATAAGAACAGAGATGGCAGCTATGACCTTGACAGCATGGAGAGCCTGCTCGAGAATAAATCCGATGCGATGATCTATATTGTGGATGATGTTCATATGAAGATCTATACAACAGTAAATGAGGATACGGCTGTATTTAACAATCTGAAAAGTATCGGTGAGTTCCTGATGTTCTCAGACAGTATAGATGCGAATAATTCTCAGATCGAACGGGAAGAGGTCGAGAAGCATAAGGATTATAAGATACAGATCACAAAGGATAAGGATACAGCTCAGAGTTATTTTGATCTGCTCGGATTTCTGGATAATGGATTTGTTATTATCGTGCGTACCACAATTGCCAGAGTGGATTCCACGATCCAGACAACGATCAAATATTTTATGGCTGTACTGATTACAACAGCAATCATCAGTTGTATTCTGATGTATTTTGTCAGTGAGATATTTGCCGGACCGATCAAACGGCTTACCAGGGTTGCAAAACGAATGGCAACTCTTGATTTTGATGCAAGGATCGAGCATCCGTCCAATGATGAGATCGGTGAGCTGTCCTGTTATATGAATGATCTGTCGTATAAGCTGAATAAGACGCTGACGGAGCTTAAGGAGACAAACCAGAAGCTTCAGGTGGAAATTGATGAGAAGATCAAGATTGACGAGATGCGTAAGGAATTCCTGTCACATGTATCACATGAATTAAAGACACCGATCGCACTGGTACAGGGTTATGCAGAAGGCTTGCGGGATAATATCAATGATGATGAAGAAAGCAAGAATTTTTACTGTGATGTCATTGTTGATGAAGCAAACAAGATGAATAAGCTGGTAAAGCAGTTACTTGATCTGAATGAGATAGAATTCGGGCAGAACCGAGTGAATAAGGAAATGTTCAATATCGTTGATCTGATCCATAATTCCATCGATTCGTCTGCAATCCTTGCAGAGCAGAGTCAGGTTACGATTGTTTATGATGATGTAGATCCGATCAATGTCTATGCGGACGAATTCATGATCGAAGAAGTCTTCCGTAATTATCTGACAAATGCGATCCATTACTGCTATAAAGAGAAAGAAGTCCGTGTCTGGACAGAAAAATATATGTATGAAAAACCGGGAGCCACATATGAAGAAGGATCGATCCTTGGAAATCTCCGTGTCTATGTATATGATCAGGGACCAAATGTACCGGAGGGCGAACTGGAGAAGCTGTTCATCAAGTTCTACAAGGTAGATAAGGCAAGAACCAGAGAATATGGCGGAAGCGGCATCGGTCTGTCCATTGTTGCGGCTACCATGCAGGCACATAAGAAGTGTTATGGTGTGTATAATGTAAAAGATGGAGTTGTGTTCTATTTTGATCTGGATATCATCGGGGAGACAGACGATATCGAAGAAAAAATCGGTATTGAAAAGAAAGAAACAGAATAATTTCTTTGCAAAAAAATGGAATACAGAATATACTAATCAATGATTATGTGGATAGAGAGGAAATGTTATGTCGTATAGTGCAAAAAATATAGAGGTGCTAAAGGGACTGGAGCCTGTAAGACTCAGACCGGGTATGTACATCGGTAATACCGGAAGAAGCGGTCTGAACCATCTGATTCAGGAGCTGATCGATAACTCCGTGGACGAGCACCTTGCAGGTTATTGTAAAAATATATATGTCAGTATCAATGAAGACGGTTCAGCGACCGTGTCAGATGATGGACGGGGTGTTCCTGTTGATATACATGAGACAGAGGGAATACCTGCGGAACGTGTCGTATATACCGTACTGCATGCCGGTGGTAAGTTCAACAGCTCCACATATAAGATCAGTGGTGGTCTTCATGGTGTAGGTTCTGCTGTTGTAAATGCGTTATCAAAGAAACTATTGGTTGAGGTCGCAAGAGACGGATATCTCTACACGGACAGCTATGAGTATGGCGTTCCGGTAACGGAGCTGACTCCGGAAGGAAATCTGCCGCGTATCCGGTTAAAAGAGAAACGAACCGGAACAAAGGTAACCCTATATCCGGATGATACGATCTTTGAAACAGTAAAATTCAAAGCCGATGCGATCATGCAGAGAATCAAGGAAACGGCATATCTGAATCCGGAGCTTACGATCACATTTCATAATAAGAGAGACGGCAAGGAACCGGTCGTATTCCATCAGCCGGGCGGTCTGTCCGCATTTGTAGAGGATATATCGGAAGGACTTACACATACTTCACCGATCATTGCGATCAGTGGAGAGAAAGAGAATATAACTGCTGATATCGTATTCGTTATGACAGAGGATGGGGAAGAAAACATCATCGGTTTTACAAATAATATCACAAATCCGGAAGGCGGAACACATGTAACAGGTTTCAAGTCAGGATTTGCAAAGCTGATCAACTCGTATGCAAGAAATGAGCTTGGGTTATTAAAGGAAAAGGATGCGAACTTAAGTGGTGCGGATATTCGTTCCGGTATGCAGGCAATCATATCTGTAAAGCATCCGGATCCGCAGTTTGAAGGGCAGACGAAGACGAAGCTGTCGAATACAGACGTTACAAAGGCAGTCGATGATATTGTAAAAGAACAGCTTACCGTTTATTTTGACCGTAACTACGATGTCTTAAAGGATATCTGTGATCGTGCAGTCAGCCTGTCTAAGAAGAAGGCTCTGGAAAAATCCAAGATCAATCTGAATAAATTCTCCTTTGAAGGAAACGGAAAGCTTGCCAAGCAGGAATCCAATGATTCGTCCAAATGCGAGATTTTCATAGTCGAGGGTGATTCTGCCGGCGGCTCTGCTAAAACAGCCAGAAACCGTAAATATCAGGCAATCCTGCCACTTCGTGGTAAGATCTTAAATGTAGAGAAAAAAACAGTAGCCAAGGTTCTTGAGAATGCCGAGATCAAAGCACTTATTAATGCATTTGGATGCGGCTTTATGCAGGGATATGGCAACGATTTTGATATTAATAAATTAAACTATGACAAGATCATCATTATGACCGATGCCGATGTCGATGGTGCGCATATTGCTACATTGCTTCTGACATTTTTCTATCGGTTTTATCCGGATCTGATCAATGAGGGGCACATCTATATCGCGATCCCGCCGCTTTACAGAGTGGGCGAGGGCAAGCATATGCAGTATCTGTATTCAGATGAAGAACTGAACCGTTATCGAAAGAAGCATACCGGTAAATTCACGATCCAGCGTTACAAAGGTCTTGGAGAAATGGATGCAGACCAACTCTATGAGACAACGATGAACCCGGAGAGCCGTGTGTTAAAGCAGGTATCGATCAACAGTATCGTGGAAGCAAATAAGCTGACACAGACGTTGATGGGAACAGAAGTGGCACCGAGACGAGAATATATTGAGACACACAGTACAGATGCAGTGCTTGATATCTAAGGAAAGAGGAAATCTATGTCTGAAAAAATCTTAAATGTTGATTATGAAAGTGAAATGGGACAATCCTATGTAGATTATTCCATGAGCGTTATAACAGAACGTGCGCTCCCTGATGTCAGGGACGGTTTAAAGCCGGTACAGCGTCGTATCCTGTATTCATTAAATGGTCTGGCAGGTTCAGATAAGCCACATCGTAAATGTGCGAGAATCGTCGGTGATACGATGGGTAAATATCACCCACATGGAGACAGTTCAATCTATGAAGGTCTTGTAAATATGGCGCAGAACTGGAAGCTTCCGATCCCGCTTGTAGATCCGCATGGTAACTTTGGTTCGGTAGATGGATCCGGTGCAGCGGCAATGCGATATACCGAGGCAAGAATATCCAAATATACAGAGGATGTCTGCATGAAGGATCTGTCTTTCTTTAAGGATCAGTTTATTCCAAACTTCGATGGAACAGAGACAGAGCCTACATTTCTTCCGTTTCAGGTTCCGAATATCTTAGTCAGTGGTTCGACAGGAATCGCAGTTGGTATGGCAACCAATATTCCGACACATAATCTCGGAGAAGTGATTGATGCAACCGTGATGTATTTGAATGATCCGGAAGTACCGCTTGAGAATCTGTTAGATGTGATGAAAGGGCCGGATTTCGCAACCGGCGGCATCATCAATGCATCCAAGGAAGATCTGATGCAGGTCTATGAAACAGGACTTGGCAGGATCAAGGTCAGAGGTAAGGTGGAGATCCGTGATATCGGTCATGGAAGAAAAAGTATCTGTGTAACCGAGATCCCGTTTACGATGATCGGTGGAACAGCGAAGTTCTTGGATACGGTTGCAGAGCTTACCAGAAACCGTGAATTACCGGCTGTTGTAGATATCGCTGACCGTGGAGATAAGAACGGAGAATGTTTGTGTATCGATGTAAAGAAGGGTACAACAGATGAAGAAATCCGGAATATCATTAATATTTTATATAAAAAGGCAGGACTTGAGGATACCTTTGGTGTAAATATCAACTGTATTTATGATGGCAAGCCGGAGGTCATGGGACTGAAGCGGATCCTGTCAATCTATACAGATTTCAAATACGGACTATACAATACCAAATACACGAAGTTGTTAGAAAATCAGATGGAAGTACGGGAGATCAAGACCGGTCTTCTTACAGCGGTTGACTGTATCGACCTGATCATAGAGATTCTGCGTGGAAGTAAGAAGGTAGCGGATGCAAAGGCATGTCTGATGCATGGAGATACCTCCAATATTACATTCCGATTCAAAGGTTCAGAGGCAGATGCAAAGTTCTTATGCTTTACCGAGAAGCAGGCAGATGCGATCCTTGCCATGCGTTTACAGAAGCTCATCGGCCTGGAAGTAAATGCCCTTAAGAAAGAACTGGAAGATGCAGAGAAGCTGATCAAGAAATATTCAAAGCTGCTTGAAAGCAAGAGCAATATGAAGAAGCAGATGATCGCTGATATGTTAGAGATCAAGGAGAAATATGCGATTCCAAGAAAGACTGTGATCGCAGACTGTGGCGAAGTTGTCGTTAAGAAAGCACAGGCAGTCGAGACAGAGGTTGCTGTACTTCTCGATCGTTTCTACTATATCAAGGTCGTTGATGCCAATCTTTATGATAAAAACAAAGCGCAGATCGACAAAGACTACCGTTTCTCATTCAAATGTAAGAACACAGAACGTGTCGGTGTATTTGCAGATAATAACCAGATGTATATGATCAAGGTTGCTGATATCATCAAGCTTCAGGCAAAGAAGAATACCGGTAAAAAGGGAAATGGTTCCGGTCTGATCGGCAGATTGTCGGATAAGGGTATTCAAATCTTTGAATTCTGCAATATGAATGGAAATGAAAATATATTATATATGTGCTGCATCGAGCAGATCATAGATAAGAACCTGTTATTTGTGACCAAGCATGGTCAGGCAAAGCTGGTTCCGGGAAATAACTACGATGTACTTCGTAAGATGATCGCAGCATCCAAGCAGGAAGAAGACATTATCTTTATACATGATGCGGAGATGGAAGATTTCATTGTTGTAAAGAGTATGCTTGGCTACTATGCAAGAATCCAGATCAGCGAGATTCCGGTCAAAGGAAAAGGTGCAGGCTGCATCCGCCTGGTGAACATCACCGACGATGACGAGATCGAAGAAGTAGCAGTCGGCAGCACAAAGGACAGCTTCTTTGTAGACAATACAGAGATCCTGTTTACACGAATCAAAGCATGTAAACGTGGCAGTAAAGGAACAAAGCTGCGGTTGTAGGGAAGAAAACATAGAGAAAGGTTAAAACGGAAAAACAAATGATAGCGATTATTGATTACGATGCAGGTAACATCAAAAGCGTCGAAAAAGCCGTACAATTTCTTGGCGAAGAAGCCATAATTACAAGAGACAGGGATGTCATTATGGACAGCTCTGGAGTTATTCTTCCGGGTGTTGGAAGTTTTGGCGATGCAATGGGAAAAATCAATGAATATGGATTGAAAAATGTTATTTATGATGTCGTTGATTCGGGAAAACCATTTCTGGGTATCTGTCTTGGACTTCAGTTATTATTTAAGACAAGCGAGGAGACACCGGGAGTAACAGGATTGGGAATCGTAGATGGACAGATCCTTCGGATTCCGGATGCGCCGGGACTTAAGATTCCACAGATCGGATGGAACTCACTTGATATCAATCCGAAAGCAAGGTTATTTAAAGGACTTCCGGAACATCCATATGTATATTTCGTTCATTCGTATTATCTGAAGGCAGATCATGAGGAAGATGTAGCTGCATCCACATTTTACTCAACGAATATCCATGCTTCGATCGAACATGGCAATGTATTTGCCTGCCAGTTCCATCCGGAGAAAAGTTCAACCGTTGGACTTCAGATCCTGAAGAATTTTATAGAATTGGAGGCGTGATCATATGCATACAAAGAGAATTATTCCATGTCTGGATGTCAAAAACGGACGTGTTGTTAAGGGTATAAATTTTGTAAATCTGATCGATGCAGGCGATCCGGTTCAGGTAGCTTCTGCTTACGATAAAGCAGGCGCTGATGAGCTGGTATTCTTAGATATCACAGCATCCTCCGATCAGAGAAATATCGTAGTAGATATGGTCAGACGTGTGGCAGAGACGATATTTATTCCGTTTACTGTAGGCGGAGGAATCCGAACAGTAGATGATTTTAAGGCAATTCTTCGTGAAGGTGCAGATAAGGTATCTGTAAATTCAGCCGCAATCGATAATCCGAATCTGATTGCAGAAGCAGCCGACAAATTCGGCAGCCAGTGCGTTGTACTTGCCATTGATGCCAAGAGACGTCCGGATGGTGGGTGGAATATCTTCAAACATGGCGGTAGAATTGACTGCGGTATCGATGCAGTAGAATGGGCAATGAAAGCAGTTGAACTCGGTGCAGGGGAAATCCTTCTTACCAGTATGGATTGTGATGGTACGAAAGCCGGCTACGATATCGACCTTACCAGAACGATTGCAGAGAATGTAAATGTACCGGTTATTGCTTCTGGCGGTGCAGGCACCAAAGAACATTTCTATGATGCATTGACAGAAGGAAAAGCAGAAGCTGCACTCGCGGCATCATTATTCCATTACAAAGAGCTTGAAATATCAGATTTGAAGAAGTATTTAAATGAACGTGGCATCCCTATGCGGATGATGTAAGATATTATCTTACTATAAGAACAAAATACATGCAGAAAAAAGGGTAAATAAAAACAGCTACAAATATCTCTATGAAGCAGACCTTTTTTCACGTCGGTCCTTAATGAACCGCGAGAGCGGTGAATTTAGTACCGTTACGTGAAAAACAGAACGCAAGTGATCTGCGGAATAGAAGATATATGTAGCTGTTTTTTATATTGTAAGCTATAACTGCATGTATTTTGTTACCGGAGCTTCTTGTTGGCCGCTGCCAGCATCAGCTTAATACGGTTGATCTGGTTAACCTCGGATGCTCCTGGATCGTAGTCGACTGCCACAATGTTAGCATCCGGATAAGCCTCACGAAGATGCTTGATAACACCCTTGCCGACAATGTGGTTTGGCAGACAGGCAAATGGCTGTGCACAGACAATATTTGCGGCACCGCTGTTGATCAGCTCGATCATTTCACCTGTTAAGAACCAGCCTTCACCGGTTTGGTTACCGATGGATACAAAAGGTCTGGCATATTCTGCAAGATGCGTGATCGGTGTAGGTGGATCAAAACGTTTGCTTGCCTTTAAAGCATCAGTTGCAGGCTTTCTCATATGCTCAAGGAGCGAGATGGCTGCATTTCCGATGATTGCGCCTTTGTGTGTCTTGCCCAGATATTCATATTTATAATTACTGTTGTAGAAGCAGTACATGAAGAAATCAAGCAGATCAGGCATAACAGCTTCAGCACCTTCCGATTCCAGCAGATCAACCAGGTGGTTGTTGGCAGATGGAAGGAACTTTACAAGGATCTCTCCAACGATACCAACTCTTGGCTTCTTGATGTCAAGAAGTGGGAGAGTATCGAAGTCATGTACGATTCCATTGATATTCTTTTTAAATCTTGCTGTGCTTCCTGTTTCTTCCAGTGTCTTCTTACAGATCTTTTCCCATTTCTCATGGATCGCATTTGCAGATCCCGGTTCTTTCTCGTATGGTCTTGTATGGTAAAGACAACGCATGAAGACATCACCATAGACAAGTGCCTGAATTGCCCGTTTTGCAAGCTTTAAGGTGATAGGGAAACCGGAGTTCTTCTCAAATCCCTGAGCCGATAATGCAATTACAGGGATCTGGCCGTAACCTGCTTTTGCAAGCGCACGTCTGATAAATCCGACATAGTTGGTTGCACGGCAGCCACCACCGGTCTGGCTCATGATAACTGCAAGTTTATTTACATCATATTTACCGGATGTGATGGCACTCATCAACTGACCAACGACGATCAGAGATGGATAACAGGCATCGTTATTTACATATTTTAATCCGACATCGATCGTTTCCTTGGTTGCATCCGGAAGGATCTCGATATTAAGTCCCATAACCTTGAATGCAGATTCCAACAGATTGAAATGGATCGGTGACATCTGTGGAGCGAGAACGGTGTAGTCCTTCATCATATCCTTGGTAAATTCGATTCGGTTGATCGCACTGCTTGACGGGCAGGTCTTGTAGTTCTGTTCCTTTCTGGAATTAACGGCGCTGATCAGTGAACGGATACGGATTCTGGCAGCACCAAGGTTACTTACTTCATCGATCTTCAAAACGGTATAGATCTTTCCTGATTTTGTCAGGATATCATTTACACAGTCGGTTGTTACGGCATCCAGACCACAGCCGAAGGAGTTCAACTGGATCAGTTCCAGATTGTCACAGGTCTTAACATAGTTTGCTGCTTTATATAATCTGGAGTGGTACATCCACTGGTCAGATACGATAAGCGGACGATCTACCTGTCCCAGATGAGCAACGGAATCCTCTGTCAGAACAGCGATCTTATATGAGTTGATCAGTTCCGGAAGACCGTGGTTGATCTCAGGGTCGATATGGTATGGACGACCGGCAAGGACGATTCCAAGGATGTCGTGTTCATCGATATATCGAAGAGTTTCTTCGCCTTTTTCACGGATATCGGTCTTTACTTTTTCTGCTTCTTCATATGCAGCACGGACAGCAGATGCGATCTCATCGGTTGTAACATCGTAGTATTTTTTCATTTCACGATACATACGATCGACAAGAGCCTGTTCATTATCCAGTGCGACGAACGGACGGATAAAGGTGATCTTGTCATCCTTTAATTCTTCCATGTTGTTTTTGATATTTTCGGCATAGGATGTAACAATCGGGCAGTTGTAGTGGTTATTTGCTTCCGGTGTTTCGTTCATTTCATATGGAACACAAGGATAGAAAATGGATGTGATACCATTCTTTAACAGCCACATAACATGTCCGTGTGAGATCTTAGCCGGATAACATTCGGATTCACTTGGAATCGATTCAATACCAAGACTGTAGATATCTCTGGATGACTTTGGAGAAAGTACTACCGAGAATCCGAGCTTTGTCAGGAAAGTGAACCAGAATGGATAATTTTCATACATATTCAGGACACGAGGGATACCGATCACACCACGTTTTGCCATATCAGGTGTAAGCGGGGTATAGTCGAAGATCCTGTTTAATTTATATTCGAACAGATTCGGGATGTTATCAGCATTCTTCTTAAGACCGACACCCTTTTCACAACGATTTCCGGTAATGAAGTTCTTACCGTTTGAGAAATGGTTGATCGTCAGCAGACAGTTGTTGGTACAGCCCTTACATCTGGTCATATTTGTGGTATAAGTCAGCTTGCTGATCTCATCGATCGACAGCATAGAAGTCTTAAAGCCCTCTTTATATTTATTCATGGCAATAAGGGCAGCACCGAAAGCACCCATGATACCGGAGATATCCGGTCGGATAGCGGTTCTGCCGGAGATCACCTCGAAGCTCTTTAAGACAGCATCGTTGTAGAAGGTACCACCCTGTACGACGATGTTCTTACCGAGATCCTTTGGATCCGTCAGCTTGATAACCTTTAAAAGTGCATTCTTAATAACGGAATATGCCAGACCGGCTGAGATATCAGCTACGGATGCACCTTCCTTCTGTGCCTGTTTTACTTTTGAATTCATGAATACCGTACATCTGGAACCTAAGTCGATAGGAGTCTTGGCAGTTGTAGCGATCTTTGCGAAATCAGCAATATCATAATTTAAGGATTTGGCAAATGTTTCAATGAAAGAACCACAGCCGGAGGAACATGCTTCATTTAACATGACATTATCTACGACTTTGTTCTTGATCTTGATACATTTCATATCCTGACCACCGATATCGAGGATACAGTCAACCTCAGGATCAAAGAATGCTGCTGCTGTATAGTGGGCAATCGTTTCTACTTCGCCAAAATCAAGAGAAAGTGCCTGTTTGATCAGGGCTTCGCCGTAACCGGTAGAGCATGAACCGGCGATGACAGCACCCTCCGGCAGCTTGGAATAGATATCTTTGATCGCTTTGATCGTTGTATTTAACGGACTTCCGTTGTTGCTGCTATAGAAGTCGTATAATAATTCACCATTTGAACCGACAAGAGCTACCTTGGTGGTTGTAGAACCGGCATCAACACCGATGAAGCAGTTTCCTTTATATGTAGCAAGGTCACCGCGTTTTACTTTATATTTATTGTGCTCCTCCTTGAATGTTTCATAGGCTGCTTCGTCTTCGAATAATGGAGGGAGACGGAGTACATTTTCAGCCATATGTAACTCGCCGTCTAAGGAATGGCTGAGTTCGCCGAGTGTTCTGGATACCTCCGGCTTGGAATTCAGGGCAGCACCTGTTGCAGCAAAAAGATGAGAATGACCCGGATCGATGATCGCATCCCCGGTCAGATTCAGAGTACGGATAAATGCATTTTTCAGTTCCGGGAGGAAATGAAGCGGGCCGCCTAAGAACGCAACATTTCCTTTGATCGGCTTACCACATGCAAGACCGGAAATTGTCTGGTTGACAACAGCCTGAAAGATAGACGCAGCCAGATTCGGCTTGGTTGCTCCTTCATTGATCAGAGGCTGGATATCTGTCTTGGCAAATACACCACAGCGGGCAGCGATCGGATAGATCGTATCATAGTCCTTTGCATATTCGTTCAGACCACTGGCATCGGTTTGGAGAAGAGTAGCCATCTGGTCGATGAAGGACCCTGTACCACCGGCACAGACACCATTCATACGCTGTTCGATTCCATTTGTAAAATATATGATCTTGGCATCTTCGCCGCCAAGCTCGATCGCAACATCTGTTTGAGGTGCATAATCCTGCAATGCCTCAGAAACGCAGACTACCTCCTGGGTAAATGGTACACCGATGACTTCGGCAAGTGCAAGACCGCCGGAGCCGGTGATTGCAGGAGTAACTTCTACATCACCAAGCTTGGCTTTTGCATCATTTATAAGAGCCTGTAATGTCTCCTTTATGTTTGCGTAGTGTCTTCTGTAATCAGAAAATAAAATCTTGTGTGAATCATCAAGAACAACAACTTTTACGGTTGTTGAGCCGATGTCAATTCCTAACTTGTACATAAAAACCATCCTAATCTTTTTGCAAAATTTTCTCTTTATTGAACCGAATCTATTATAGTGGAACGTTTTACAAAAAACAATGATTTTTTCCCTTTTCTGACGAACTTAATATTTATTTTAGGATTGATTTTCCTTGATTTTTTGATATTTAATTTTTATTTTAGAAAAGGGCAGAGAAAGATTTATATTTTAATAAGAAGAAAAGGGAACATTTTTCAGATTTCGAATATAATAATAAAAAAGCCGGATGGTATGAAATGGAAAATTATGATCATTGCAATGGAGTAATTCATGTAGTAGAAAAAGGGGATACATTATATAAGCTTTCAAAACACTACAAATGTAATCTCTGTGACATCATAACTGCAAATCCGTATGTAAATGTCTATAATATGCAGGAAGGGGAAGAAATCTGTATTCCGATAGAACAGGAAGGCTCCGGAGATGGAAAGATGCATTATACAGTGAAAAAAGGAGATACCTTTGAATCTGTATTCATGTATTTTGGTGTCGGTCCACAGGAATTATTTGAGAACAATAAGAACTTGTATCAGGTCGTTTTGCCGGAAGGATTGGAGCTGGTTGTGGATTAAGATATATAAAAGTTAGAAATTCTTCATGATTGTGCTGTTGTAAAGTTTTTCGTTCTATTATATAATTTGATAATGTTGGGATACTATCAGCCATATTCTCATTGGATGGGAATATGGCAGTTCCCTGATTTGTGGATATAACGGATGTTGGCAAATCTGTTTATATACCGAAAACAAATAGTATGAATGAAATTAAAAGGAGATCCATTCATGAAGATGATAAACAAGCTTGAAAGGAAGTTTGGTCGGTATGCGATCAAGAATCTGTCCCTGTATCTGATCCTTGGATATGTCATTGGCTATCTGCTTCTGATGTTTGCACCACAGGTTTTATCAAAACTGATACTTGTTCCTGCATTTGTTATGCAGGGTGAAGTCTGGAGATTACTTACATGGGTAATCACTCCTCCGGAATTAAGTGTCAGTATCTTTACTATCATTATGTTGTTCTTTTATTACAGTATCGGTAATCTGTTAGAACGTTCAATCGGTACGTTTTTGTATAACCTGTATATATTTGGTGGTATGTTTCTAACAATGGCAGGAACGATGATCGCATATATACTTTGTCAGTATGTATTTCATATTCCGATGTCATGGGATTCTCATATCTATATCGTATCCAGTTATTATATCTGTCTGTCTTTATTTTTGGCAGTTGCAGCTTGTTATCCGGATATGCAGGTACTGTATGCAATGATCATTCCGGTTAAGATGAAATGGTTATCTGTTTTGTATCTGGTGTTTATAGGATATTATTTTATGAACGCAAACCTGATGGGACGTGTAAATATCGTAATGTCGCTTTTAAACTTTGTAATTTTCTATTTCAGCACAAAAGATTTCAGACGGCTTTCTCCAAAGCAGATCAAGAGGAGGAGAAATTATGCGAAGCAGGTGCGTGTCAACAATTCAGAGAATGTGACACATAAATGTTATGTATGCGGCATCACAGATAAGGAAGCACCGGACATGCAGTTCCGTTATTGTTCCAGATGTACAGGCAACAAGGAATATTGCCAGGATCACTTGTTCACGCATGAGCATAAATAAGAGATGGATTTAATTAAGGATGAGAGGATAATAGATAGTTATGTATAATGAAGATAAAAAACTGATCACAGAGATAACCCGTAAGAACAATATGGATGAGAATCTTGCAAAATTTGCAGATGCAGTCATGACGGCTGATTTCGAATATGCCTGTCAGAAATTTGCATTAAACTATGTCGTGATCCGTGAACTGATGGCAGACAAAGATTTTGCAGAGGATCCATATATTTATGAATGTGTTATGGGCATCAATAAGCTGGTCGGAACATATCTGGTAGGAGATGCGGATCAATTGGATGACAAGGATCTGGCGCTTATCTCCGAAATGAGAAATAAGATCACGGAGAAGATGAAGGTACTTACTGCATATACTGATGCGTTTGAGTTGTACGAATATATCCTGAACCGAAAAGAATATGGATTCGAGGAAAATGTGGACGAAGAACTTGAGAAGATGTTTGAGGAATTTGATGCAGAGCAGTTCAGCGCGGAGGTCTTTAACTTCATCTTTGCAGATAAGGATAAGGTAGCGGTAAATGCGAAGATCCAGCAGATCGTAGGTCAGCTTCCGCTTCGTATGACAAAGGCAAGATTTTACGATATTATCGGACAAACTTTATCAATTTATAATGGTTGTGAGATCAGTTCATTGGATGATTTTATAGAGACAGTAGAAGAAACTGCCTTATTACAGCTTCCGGAGAAATTCGAGACAGAATATTCTTCTCTGCATGAAGCGTACGAGATTATTAAAGAGGGAGATTATGCACATCTTGATTTTGACGGATACAGGAATCTGTCAACGGTTCTGGATAAAAGTGCAGGCTTTATCAATGATGTTGTATCTGATTATATGATGCTGATCGAGCTGGTAAATGATCTGTACAGCATGATGCTTGCGGCTGAATGCAAGTCAGGAGTATCGGAATCCTGTATGCGGGCATTATCTATTATCAGACGTATCTATGAATCCATGGAAAATGAAGATGAATTTCCGACGGATGCATATGATATGCTGGTTGCAAATGAAGGCGCACAGGAGGAAGCGGGAGAACACCGGATGGTGCTTGAAGCTCCGATCTATGATATCATATCTTCCAATCAGCCGGATATTATCCGCCTTGGTCTGGAGGATGCTTATCATCGTATTGATACACTGGAAAAACTGTTATCCGGCAGTATGTTTGTAGATATCGATCATGTGAAGATTGAGACAGGCGCACTTGCGGATTCTGAATATATTATTTCAAAAAAGGATAAACTCATAGAAGAATTCGGAGAGGTATTTACCGGAAACTCACAGGTAGTTAATCGTGCGGTCATGGCGAAGATACTTTCTACAATTCCTGTGTTCTTTAATACACAGCAGGAGATCAAAGATTATATTGATAATGCACTGGTGCGCTGTTCAAATCGCAGCGAGGTTCTTGCATGTTATGTGATCATTCAGGGAATTATGGAAGATTAGAGAGAGGTCTGACAGAGCAGGGGAGTGAAAAAATGACAATAGTAAAGCGGCTTTATACCGGAGTTATGCCGGATAAGACGGCATCCCGACTGATAAAAAGAATAAAAAAGCGGAAGCCCTGTGCGGATGTTTATGTCATAACACTTCCATTGTTTGAGGACGGGCTGTTAGAGGTTTATGAGGCAAATGAATTCCTGCAGCCGTACTATAAGAAACGAACGGATGATATCGTTATCGTTGGAATGTCGATGACAAAGGCCGGAGCGTTTTTTCTTATACGGGATATTATCCGGGATGTATATGGTACGACCGGAAAGTTTGATTGTAAGGACTATTTTCTATATGACATGACAGTGTGCTGATATAAGGGGAGCATATGTTACATATTTTCTTATTGATATTAAAGATTCTGTTGATTACAGTATTGATCCTGATAGGGCTTGTACTTGTACTGTTGCTTTTATTATTATTCGTTCCTGTCCGGTATCGGTTTTATGCAGAAAAACATGACAATTTTATATGCAAATTAAAAGCCTCATGGTTGGGTTTTGTATTCTGCTTCAAAGCAAATTATGATGAAAACGGCTTTGTATATTGGCTGCGGTCATTCGGCGGAACGCTGGTATCCAATGAAGATGGATTTTCGGAAGAAAGCCAGGAAGAAACAGATACGGAGACAGAAGCCGCAGAAAGTGAAAAAGAAACTCGTATGCGGAAAAAAGCTGAAGTCAGAGAAGCAAAAAAACTGAAAAAACAGGAAAAGGCAGAGACTCGAAAAGCAAAGAAACAGGAAAAACACGAACAGGCGGAAGCCGGAAAAGCGAAAAAAACGGAAAAGCAGGAAGCAGAAGATGCTGAATCCGATCAGCAGGATGGTTTGCCAGATCAGATGATACAGGATGCAGATCCCGACAGAGAAGATAGAGATGCTAACCGGGAATTTGCAGAAGATCATTCGGAATTTCAAAAAAGTCCGGAGACGATATTTACCCGTATCGGTAAGAAGTTCGACCGATTTGTTATTGCGGTAAAGGATAAGATCGAAGCAGTTGTAAGAAAACTGCACCATATGAAAGATAAGGCGGAGCAGTATAAGAAATTCGTCCGGGCGGGTACAACGAAGCAGGCATTTCAGGTGTTAAAGCGAAACGTGATCCTGTTATTAAAGCATCTGAATCCGACAAAGATCAAAGGGCAGGTGACATATGGTTCAGGAGATCCGGCATCTACCGGAAAACAGCTTGGATTTCTGAGTTTGATTTTACCGTTATATTATAATAAAATAGATATAACTCCGGATTTTTCCAAGAAGATATTGGAAGGGGATATTTTCATAAAAGGAAGAATCAGGGTTTATAATATATTATATTATTGCTGCAAGGTATACTTTAATAAATACGTGAAAAGATCTATGGCATATTTAAAAAAGATTTCGGGAGGAAATAAGTAATGGCAAATACAAATATTGACGGAACGATCAGCACTTTGTTTCATGGAATGGATGGATTTGTTTCATCCAAATCTGTAGTGGGAGATCCTATCAAGGTAGGAGATACGATCATTATTCCACTTCTTGATGTGAATTTTGGTATGGCGGCCGGTGCGTTCAATAAACAGACCGGCAATAATGCGGCCGGTGGTATCGGAGCAAAGCTCAGTCCGGCTGCGGTTCTGGTTATCTCAAATGGTAAGACAAGACTTGTTAATATTAAGAATCAGGATGCCATCAGCAAGATCATTGATATGGCACCTGAGATCGTTGACCGGATCACCAGCTTCTTTAAGAAGGAAAAGACAGAGGAAGAAGAGCAGATCGAACAGGCGGTAGAAGAAGCATCGAAACCGGCAGAGGAATAAAACAGACATAAAAGAAAAAGGCTTTGCATATCTTATAGTGGTATGTGAAGTCTTTTTTTGGCGGTGATGTTGTTTGAAGCGTGTAGTTGGATTTGCTCTCTTTTTCGTTGCGATCGGAATGATATTCAGCTATCTGGTAGAAGGGTTTCTGGAATTTTTGATTATTGTAATCTTTTTTTTAATGGCATATATATTATTTTGCAGATGCTAAAAGCCAATGACCTGATCGGGTTACGTCAGGAGAGATTTTGAGAATTTATGATAGAAGTTTGGCCGGCAGTCTGAAAAAAGAAAACAAAAAAGACTGCCATTGTTTTATGGCAGTCTTTTTTAGAAAGAATACGAGGTGAACTATGCACGCTCAACCTTTCCAGATTTTAAACATGAAGTACAAACATAAATCTTCTTTGGAGAACCATCTACGATAGCCTTAACAGACTTAACATTTGATTTCCACATCTTATTTGCTCTTCTATGTGAATGGCTCACTTTGATACCGAAATGAGCACCTTTGTCACAAATAGCGCATCTTGCCATGATAGCACCTCCTCGCGAATATACTTAAGTCTGACAGACTTACAACGAGTCTATACTATCAGAAATCAAAACAAATTGCAAGGAAAACTTTTAAAAATCTTCACTTTTTTTATTTGATTGATCTAAGGCAACCCAAAGTGTGTTTAAAAACCGCTTTCTATACGATATGCATTACACTTCGTGGAAGATTTTTCCTGCACGAAAGTAACGTGGTAATCTCACGTTAACTGAATACCGAATACCTTTTAAATTCCTGCGCCATCTACATCTACAACAGTAGCCTCTGCCTGTGCTGCTTTA
>ENA-OVGB01001550-OVGB01001550.1-human-gut-metagenome-genome-assembly--contig:-NODE-1550-length-20008-cov-3.941813_pt1 | contig 20008 bp, 18 predicted proteins | sample MGYA00237767_ERZ505413 | MGnify/ENA primary metagenome ERZ505413 (study PRJEB26158, sample SAMN06016410) | human gut metagenome | biome: human gut; feature: ankylosing spondylitis patient; material...
TATTCTTTCCTCTTAATACTTTAGCAACTTCTGATGCTAAACGTCCTAATGTCTTACCTTCAGCGTCTACTACGTACCATTTTCTGTCGATTGTAGCAGGACTAGCCATAAATGTTTTCATCGGTTTTCCTCCTTAAATGATTCGATTACTTTTAATGCCGATGCCTCTTGAAATCGCGTATGTCCGGACGCCACTTCCTTTTTGACATCTTATAGTCCTCTGTTCCATCTCAGATGACTATCATTATCTATACTAAATGGTTGCCGGGGCTTTGGCTTCCATTTATCTACTTTTACAGACCTAGATATTATACTTGCGTAACCGGCTGTTGTCAAGTGTTTTTCACCCTTATTTTCGGCTTTTTCTTTAAGCTATTTCTTTAAGCTATTTCCTGAAACTTTTTCTTTAAGTTTTTTCTTTAATGTTTATACTTTTTCTTTAAAACTGCATATATACAAAATCAGCCGGATTCACTCCCGGTCCGTAGTAACCGAATATTATTACTATAAAGATGCCAAGATATATTATCGCCCAGCGAAGCGGCAGCTTTCTTGAAGGTATGAAATCGCGCATGTCGAGCTTTTTATTTTCCTCAACGAAGCTGATAAAGAACCACAGCAGCGTACATATTATAAGTAAAAGTATATCGTACTCGTCCAGTCCGCATGCTCCTAGATTCAAAATGATGTTGTTTATTCCAAGCTCGCTGATATGGAAATCTGTGACTGACTTAAAAAGCATGTGAAATGCTGTCGACGCATTTGCAGCTATGTCAAAATAGTAGCCTACCAGTATGAGCATAAAGGTCCATAGCACTGATATAATCGTTGCAAATATACCCTTTTCCTTTAGGCCGGTCAGCTTAAAAAAGCCACCTGCCACCTTTTTGTTTACCGGAGCAAAAAGCTCTGCAAGCATGATTACAATGCCGTTCCAGAGTCCGAAATACAGGTATTTCATATTGGCACCGTGCCATACTCCGATGACGATAAATGTGATGACACTCGCGATGCAGCCCGGCAGCACCTTGCTTATATGCGCACCAAATCTCGGCTTTAGCCATTTGCCAAAGTTCAGGAAACGCTTTGAGATTGAAAGCGGGTAGAAGATATAGTTTCTGCACCAGTCTCCAAGAGTCATATGCCAGCGGTGCCAGTACTCTGTGAGTGAGCGCGAAAAATACGGGTGGTTGAAGTTTGTCGACATTGTTATGCCAAACATCTCCGCAATACCGCGCACTATATCGATTCCTCCCGAGAAATCCGCATATAGCTGCAGCGCATACACTACTGCCGCAAAAAATACATAAGTGCCCGAAAAATCCATCGGCTTATCCATTACAAAATTGATGATATTTACCGCGCGGTCTGCTATCACAAGCTTTTTCATGACTCCCCAGAGCACCAGAAGCGCACCCTTTTGCAGATTTTCAAGTCTCAGGGAATGTCCCTCGTAAAGCTGTCCCGCAAACTTATCATATATCGCTATCGGTCCCTGTATTATCTGAGGGAAAAACGATACAAACAGTGCTACCTTAAAGAAATTCTTTTCAGGCTCGACAATTTCCCTGTATACATCCATCACATAGCCCATGGACTGGAAGGTGTAGAAGGATATGCCAAGCGGAAGCAAAAGTCCAAGCTCGCCCGCATATGGTATATATTTAAGGAATGCCAATATGCCGAAATTGCAAAGCAGCGCAAAAAGCATGACTGCCACTCTCTTTTTTCTGCCCTTTTCCTTGTATTCCTTTCTGGTCTGCCTGTCCCAGTCCTCCTTATGGCTTTTTACGATGGCATTCTGCTCCTTTAGCAGCTTGTCAATCCATATTGTCGAGCCATAGGTGGTGCATATTGTGAAAATGATAAAAAGCACATACCACTTACATATAATCACATAGTATGCCATGCTTCCCGCCAGAAGCACATACCAGCGGTATTTCTTAGGAAAGCAATAATATAGTACAAGCAATACGATTACAAATATCGCATATTTTAATGAAATGAGTTCCATTTTATTTACTCCAAATCTATTTTTTAAAGTAATACTGCCAGACATACTTTAATTAACAGGCAGTATTCATTTTAAAGTCCATACACTATCATGCTATTTTTTAACCGGGGTATTTAACTCCTTTACAGGCTTTGCATCGTTGTTTGTATCTGCTACCTTATTTGTCGCAAGGCTTGACGAAAAATTATAAGGCAGATAAACGGACATCTCAAAATAATGATTGCCCAGACTCAGATCCGTATCCTTTGCGCAGGCACTCATCACCCTGTCAGCGCGCCTTGCGCACTCGCCCCATGCACTCTGAAGCTCCGGTGAGTGGTCTGCATTAAGCCTGTAATTATCAGACAGATATTTCCCCATATATGCAGTGAATTTGCGGCTTCCATTTATATTCAGATGCTCTGAATTGTAGAAATCATCCCTCTCATTGATTCCGATAAGTTCCTTATCGCCTTCAAAGCTTGCAAAATCATAGCCATAAGACTCCACCAGCTCCTTCACGTCGCAAAGCACCTGCGGATTCTTTACCTCCTTCTCATGAGGGAACCTCGCAAAAAGCACCTTTTCCACACCCTGTGCCTTACAATACTCAAGCAGCTCAGTCATATACGCTCTACTCTTGTCGGTAAAATAGAGAGTTTTCTGCTTGCCTGATGGACAATCGGAATATTTAGCAATAGATGAAAAGCCCTTCATGCATGATGTTTTTGTAAAATACATTCCAACTCTTGTAGCAAAGGTGTGTGCACATTTGTCTATATCCTTCCAGTTGCTGTGATACAGCTTTAAAGGATTTGTAAAGTTGTCCTGCTCATCCTTTGGCACAATCTCTTTTATTGTATCAAGCCTGTTTTCCTCATTGTGGATATTGTCTATCCAGCTGTGCAGCTTTACCGTCCTGTCGTAGTAGCTGTCTTTTTGTAAAAAGCCATTCACCTCAAACACCACAACCTTCGGATGCTGTCTGGTGAGAGCTTCCCTGAGCATTGATTTGTACAGGCTGCCGGGCACTCCGGATACCCCCAGCGAGTATGAGGTGTATCCATAATTCTTCCAGGCCTCTGTTGCGCTGTAATCAGCGTATACCTCGCTGGCTCCTATCATCATCACATCAATTGAGTCCTTCGGCTCCTTATAAAAGCCCTCTATAGTCGCAATATTGACAGCATCCGTCATCTTAAAAAATGTCGAGACAAACGAAAACAGCACTACAAATATCAGGGCAAACGCTCCTATACGGATCACTCTACGGTGTCTGCCTTTTACTTTGTCTGTGCTGTTTATGGCTTTGTTTTTTATAATTTTCTCTTTAACTTCTGTAAATCTCATAACCATCTTCATCTCCAAGCTTCTTTTTACCGTACCATGTCTTAACCGTAACGACATTATAACCTATTATCGAAGCTAAAAACGGATATTCCAAAAATCTTAATATAATATTAAAAATCTAAAGCTGTTACTCGTACTCCAGTCCTATCATTGTAAGCCCATGTGCCGGGGCTGTAGGACCTGCTGCTGCCCTGTCTGTTGCGGCTATTATGCCCTTCATCGCATCGGCCGGCATATCGCTTCCACCTATCTTCACAAGTGTTCCTGCGATTATGCGCACCATATTGTACAAAAAGCCGTTTCCTGTCACACGTATTGTGATGATGTCACCGGCCTTTGACACCGTACAGTCATATATCGTGCGGACTGTGGTCTGTGCCTGCGAGTTTGCCGAGCAGAAGCTTGCAAAATCATGCTCTCCCTTGAGATATCCTGCAGCCTCACTCATCTTGGCTGTGTCAAGCGGATAATGATAGAAATATGTGTCAAGCCTGCGTGTCGGATTTCTGAACCTAGCATTTAATATGCGGTATTCATAGGTTTTACGGCTCTTTGAGAAGCGGGGATGAAAATCATCGCTTACCTCACAGGAATCGACCACCACTATATCCTCCGGCAGCTTCTGGTTCAGTGCATACGATATCTTTTCCGCCGGCATGCGGGTATTGGTATCAAACATACACACATTTCCAAGTGAATGCACTCCCGCATCGGTGCGGCTTGCTCCTGTCACCTTTATATCCTCCTTTAGCAGGCGGCTCAGGTGCTCGTTTAATACCTGCTCAATTGTGATGCCGTTTGGCTGTATCTGCCAGCCGCAGTAATTTGTGCCATCATAGGCTACAATCATTTTTACACGCATATATCTCTCCTGTTATGGCTGCACTATCTATTTTACTATCTGAAAATAAGATTGCCCAGATTCACCGGCAGAAGGATTCTAAGCACTATCACAACCGCTAAAAACGCAAATATGAAAAGATATGCTATTTTATCATCCTTTTCATATACGAGCGGCTTCATCTTTGTCCTGCCCTCTCCACCATTGTAGCATCTGGCCTCCATGGCCATTGCGAGGTCATCCGCACGCCTGAATGCCGATACGAAAAGCGGCACTAAAAGAGGCACCATGCTCTTTGCTCTTTTTATGATATTTCCGTGCTCAAAATCAGCTCCTCTTGCCATCTGTGCTTTCATTATTTTGTCCGTCTCCTCGATAAGGATTGGAATGAAACGAAGCGCTATCGACATCATCATGGCTATCGCATGCACCGGAACATGTATTTTGTTTAAAAAGCCCAGTGATTTCTCAAGACCGTCCGTGAGCTGGTTTGGGGTGGTGGTGAGTGTCATGAGCGAGGTTCCTATAATGAGCAGCACAAGTCGTATCATCATGGTTGCTGCATTTATCAGTCCGGTGTCAGAAATATGCAGTATACCGTACTCCCAGATTGTGTACTCTCCCTGTGTGAAAAACACGCTGAAGCATGCTGTAAAAAGCAGCAGTATTATAATGGATTTGAGTCCCTTTACCATGAACTTAAAGGGCACCTTCGATATCTTTATAACTGCGGCAAGCGCGGCAACTATAAACAGCACACCGGCTATTCCCTTGTAGGAAAACAGCGCAATAATATATATAAGTGTTGCGAAAAGCTTTACTCTTGGGTCCAGTTTATGTATTGGCGACTGCGCCGGATAATACTGGCCTATGGTAATGTCACGAATCATTTTTGTATTCCTTCCTCATAATTTGTATCAAAATGTCAGCATTGGTGAGCTATTTAAAGGCTTTTAGTATTGAGTCCCTCGCCTCCGCAACTGTCGTTGCCGAAAGGTCAACCGGTATACCCTTTTCTGCCAGATCATGCATCAGATATGTGACCTGCGGTGCTGCAAGTCCGACTGCCTCAAGCTCCTTGTAGTGTGAGAATACCTCCTTCGGCACTCCGTCAAACATCACCTCTCCTGAATTCATAACAATGATGCGGTCCACATACTCCGCAACATCCTCCATGCTGTGTGATACGAGTATGATTGTGATACCCAGATCCTTTTTCATCTGTAAAAGCAGTCCCAGTATCTCATCTCTGCCCGCAGGATCCAGTCCCGCTGTCGGCTCATCGAGTATGAGTACGTCAGGGTGCATTGCAAGTACTCCAGCTATGGCTACACGCCTTTTTTGTCCTCCGGACAAATCAAACGGCGGCTGATAGTAGAGATCCTCCGGAAAATGTACATTCTGTAGTGCCTCATAGGCTCTTAGCTCCACTGTTTTCCTATCGAGCCCCTGATTTTTCGGTCCAAAGCATACATCCTCAAAGTTGGTTGTCTCAAAAAGCTGATGCTCCGGATACTGGAACACCATCCCCACCTTGTGACGCAGCTTGCTTAAATCATAATCATTGTCATATATATCCTGTCCATTGTAGTATATATGACCGCTTGTCGCCTTCAAAAGGCCGTTCATATGCTGGATAAGTGTGGATTTTCCCGAACCGGTGTGACCGATTATTCCGATAAACTCTCCATCATTTATCTCAAGACTTACATCCTTAAGTGCCTGCACCTTGTAGGCTGAGTCGGCACTGTAGCAATAGTTTATGTGATCTAGAATTATTGACATATTTTCTCCCGCCTATCTGTTTTTCAGCGCAACAAGCGCATTTACAAGCTCTTCCCTCGTCAGGATTCCATCAGGGATATCAAGCCCTGCCTTTTTGAGCTCATCGGCTACCAGTGTCACCTGCGGCACATCAAGCCTGTGCTCCTTCAGCTCGTCTACCCTTGAAAAAATCTCACGCGGTGTACCGTCCATGACCACCCTGCCCTTTTCCATGACATAGACATGGTCTGCGCCGACCACCTCCTCCATGTAATGGGTGATGAGAATGATGGTCACGCCCTTTTTCTTATTGAGCTCATGGGCTGTGGCTATGACCTCCTTGCGGCCGTTTGGGTCAAGCATGGCTGTAGGCTCGTCAAATACTATACATTTTGGCTCCATTGCCACAACTCCCGCGATTGCCACACGCTGCTTCTGTCCTCCGGAGAGCTTGTTCGGTGAATGTGTGCGGTACTTTGTCATACCGACAGCCCTTAGCGCATAGTCCACACGCTGCCAGATTTCATCTGTCGGCACACCGATATTCTCAGGTCCAAAGCCCACATCCTCCTCCACGACATTGGCGATAATCTGATTGTCGGGATTCTGGAAAACCATACCTGCACTTTTCCTGACAGGTATGACATTCTCTTCCTTTGACACATCCATGCCATCCACCCATATGGTGCCGTCGCTCGGCGCAAGAAGTGCATTGATATGCTTTGCAAGAGTTGATTTTCCTGAACCATTGTGACCGAGGATTGCAATAAACTGCCCCTCTTTTATGTCGAGGTTTACGTTGTCGAGTGCTGTAGTGATTGACTCTACATTGCCTTCCTCGTCTCTTCGTATAAATTCATGTACTAATTTGCTTGTTTTAATTATGCCCATTTCTTTTTCCTAAAAATCTACCGTATTTACAATTATCATAGCTGTTAAAGCCCAAATAGCAGCCAAAAATATGCGCTTTGCCGCTTTATTTAGTCATCCCAGCTCAGGTGATGAAGCTCTCCCTCAAGCCTCATATGATCAAAATTATTCTGTCTCAATGCCTCGTAGAGCACGATAGCTACTGAATTTGACAGATTAAGTGACCTTGTCTCACCTATCATCGGTATCCTGATGCACGCATCCGGATGCTCCTTTAGTATCTCCTCCGGAATGCCTGCGCTTTCCTTGCCAAACATAATATAGCAGTCAGGCTCAAAATGAGCATCAGAGTACACATGTCTGCCCTTTGTTGTCGCATAATATATCTTTGCGCCCGGATTTCTCTCAAGGAAATCCTTCCAGTCCACATATGTGGTGACGTCAAGATCCTTCCAGTAATCCATGCCGGCTCTCTTTAGTGCCTTCTCTGAAAGTGAAAATCCAAGCGGCTCTATAAGATGAAGCCTTGTGCCTGTTGCAACGCAGGTTCTTCCGATATTTCCTGTATTTGCCGGAATTTCCGGCTCATGTAACACTATGTTAAGCTTTGCCATTTTGTCTCCTGTCAATTTAAACTATTATTATCCATCCCGGCGCGAAGCTCTGTAACAAACTCCTCAATGCGGCCGAGCGCCTCCTTTAAATCATCAATCGAATATGCATATGATATACGTAAAAAGCCCTCACCGCACTCACCGAATGCAGTTCCCGGAACTACGGCAATCTTCTTGCTGTTTAGAAGCTTTGTTGCAAACTCGTCGGAGGTCATGCCAAACTCCCTGATGCTTGGGAAAGCATAAAAGGCGCCGAAAGGCTCAAAGCACTTAAGCCCCATCTCCTTAAAGCGGTGAAGCACATAGCGTCTGCGGCCGTTGTATTCCTCCCTCATCTGTGCAACATCCTCATCGCCGTTTTTCATAGCCTCGACAGCTGCATACTGGCTCGTGGTCGGCGCACACATGATTGCAAACTGATGGATCTTTAGCATCTGCTTTAAAATGGTCTCAGGTGCACATGCATATCCAAGCCTCCAGCCTGTCATGGCATAAGCCTTGGAAAAACCGTTTATAAGCACTGTGCGCTCCTTCATTCCCGGAAACGATGCTATAGATACATGCTTATCCACATATGTAAGCTCCGAATAAATCTCGTCACTTATCACAAACAGATCATGCTCCTTAACCACCTGAACAATTGCTTCAAGGTCTGCTTTTTCCATGATAGCGCCTGTAGGGTTATTAGGGAAAGGCATGATAAGTATCTTTGTCTTTGGAGTGATAACAGCCTCAAGCTCCTCGGCTGTAAGCCTGAAATCATTTTCCTCCTTAAGCTCCACAATCACAGGTGTGCCACCTGCCAAAACAGTACATGGCACATATGAAACATAGCTTGGCTGTGGGATAATCACTTCATCTCCAGGATCGAGCATGGCGCGCAGTGCGATATCTATAGCCTCGCTGCCACCGACAGTTACCATGATCTCTTTGTTGTAATCATATGTCATGCCGTATCTTCTGTCGAGATATCTTGCAATCTCAACCTTTAACTCCTTGAGTCCGGCATTTGATGTGTAGAAGGTGCGTCCCTTTTCAAGGGAATATATGCCCTCATCCCTGATATGCCACGGTGTGTCAAAATCAGGCTCACCTACTCCGAGCGAAATCGCATCCTTCATCTCGCTCACTATATCAAAAAACTTACGGATGCCCGATGGCTGGATAGTCTTTATTGTACTGGATAAAGGGTCTCTCATTATGACATAATTCCCCTTTCATCGGATTTGACAGGTGCCGCCATGATAGTTCCATGGTCCTTGTATTTCTTCAGAATAAAGTTTGTCTTTGTCGAAAGCACCTGATCCAGTGTAGAAAGCTTATCTGTCACAAACTGTGATACCTCGCGCAGAGTCTTGCCCTCGAGTGTGACCATGAGGTCGAAGCCGCCTGAGATAAGGTATACAGACTTCACCTCAGGATAGTTGTATATACGCTCGGCAATCTTGTCGAAGCCCATGCCGCGCTGTGGTGTCACTCTGACCTCTATCATGGCTGTGACCTTCTCAAGGCCTGCCTTGTCCCAGTCAATCAGTGTGTGATATCCGCAGATGACATTCTCCTGCTCCATAGCAGCAATCTCGTTTGCCACACTTGCCTCATCCACACCTAGCATGATTGCAAGCTCCTTCAGGTTTATCCTGCTGTTTTTCTCTATAAATGTTAATATCTTTTCTCTCATGATATATAATCTCCTGATTCAAATATGTTAGTTGAAAACCTTGTATATCTCGTCAGTCTGGGCAGTCTCCAAAAATCGTCTCTCCTCGCCGGAAATCAGCACTCTGTCGTTTGAATCGGTTGTGGCACCGACTATAACAGCATTTTGTCCTGATTTCTCAAGCTCTCTGACCACGCGGGTACCATCTGCAGCTATGATTATCAGACTTCCTCCTGACAAAAGCTTATACGGGTTTATGTCAAAAAATTCACTTATTTCAATCGTATCCTGCCTGATAGGGAGCTTCTTTAAATCGATGTCAAGACCAATTCCCGAAGCCTCTGCCATATCCCAGAGTGCTCCAAAGATGCCTCCCTGCGAAGCGTCATGGATTGCCGCCACACCGGCGCCAATCGCGGATGCGGCCTCCATTGCGGTGGAAATATGGTCTATATATGCTGCTGATTTATCTATAAATGCCTTGGAAAATCTCGTTTCAAGCTCGGCTCTTTTCTCATTTGCAAGAATTGCGGTGCCCTCAAGCCCCACATAGCCTGTCACTATTACGTCCATGCCCGGTGCTGCTTTAGATGATGGTGTAAGCGCCTGCTCATAGGCCTCACCTATTGCTGTAACTGTCACCACGATATTCTTCACCGCACGACTCACCTGTGTATGTCCGCCAAGCACCACAATGCCTGCTTCCTCACATACAGCATCAATCGCTCTCACCGTCTCTCGAAGCACGGCTTCGTTTTCTGTGGTAGGTACAAGCAGTGCCAGCTCTATCCCAACAGGGCCTGCCCCCATGGCATAAATATTGTTCAATGCATCATAAACTGCGCAGTTAGCACGCACATGCTTATCCGATACATCAAGCGTGAACGTCTGAGTAGCAGTAACTAACTTGGTTTTGCCGCCTGCCTGCATGGAAATCACCGCACAGTCCTCACCTACTGCCGGTTTAAAAAGTATTCTGTCGCTTGTGGTATGAAGTTGTTTTAAGACAGAGCGCTTTAAAACCGACTCTGATATTTTACCGTTTTTCATGTGTTTTCCTGTTCCTAATAATAATATGCTGTGTATACTGTTGCAGCCCGGTGCATTGATTGCAAATAACTACATCAGAAACAACTACCTGCTGGCATTTACTGCGTCTGTCCTGCCGGCTGCTGTGTCTGGGTGCCCTGTGCCTGCCCTGCTGCATTCTGGTCTGTCGGCTGCGACTGGGTGCCCTGTGTCTGACCTGCTGCATTTGGGTCTGTCGTCTGGGTCTGCGCGCCCTGTGCCTGCCCTGCCGCATTCGGATCCTGTGTCTGAGTCTGCGCTGCCTGTGCCGCTGCTGCCGCAGATGCAGCAATAGATTTAACCGAGCCCTCATCATTAGCCGCTGCTGCCGCCTGAAGCTGCGCAACAACCTCCGCTGATGCTCCTGCTGTACCAACCGTCACGATTTTTGGTGATGACTTGTACTTGCTGTTGTTGAATATCTCATCACTCTGCACTGTACCATCGACTGTGACCGTCTTCCAGAGCCTTGCAGTCACTCCCTTGTGCGCAGACTGCTCGGTGTTGAAATAACCGACCGGCTGACCTGCATCAAAATTAAACTGCGTAACCGGATCCTCCTCGGAAAGTGTCTCACTTCTAAAAGAAATTTCCCTGTTTGTGGGTCTCGTCTCCACTCCGTACACATTGAAGGTAATGATTCCTCCACTGCAATAGCCCTCTATATACACCGGATTATCCAGATTATTTTTAAACTTAAGATCCTTGTAGGTACCTGCGATTGCCGCATCGTCAGATGGCTTTACGTAGCTTACTATCATGGAATGGTTGTAGCGCTGCACTATCTCAAGCTCAGCCCTTATAACCGCATTGTAGAGTGTGGTAGCAACCTGGCACACGCCTCCGCCTACCGAGTCCACTACCTGACCGTTCTCGTATGCGCCTGCTATCTGATAGCCGTTGTCAGTTGTGATAGGGCTGATAGCCTCGTAAACCGAGAACTGCTCACCCGGATATATGACACTGCCGTTTATCAGGCTGCATGCGTTCTTTACATTGGCTGCACGTCCTGCTGCCGAGCTGCTGAAATCTGTAGAAAAGCCTCCCAGATTATCCTTAATCTTTGAGAGTTCCTCCTTTGATCCCCTCGGCTGAACCGTATTTGTGACCAGCTCTATCTCATTCGCCGAACCATCCCAGCTATTCTGCAAAAAATCATTTATGGCATAGACAGATTTTACCACATCAACTTCTTTGCCTTCCTGTCCCGGGACAAAATCGAAGCTGTCACCGTTTCTCTGCAGCGAATTGTCAACTGCCTTTATATTGAGCTCGTCGCTCTTGTCATAAATCATATTTGCGGTCTTTTGTTTATCAACCGACAGATACATATTGACGGCAACATTGCCCTTTTTGAGCTCCTCTGACTCCACAAATCTGTCAATCAGGCTGCCCTCATGGCACACTGAAAGAGCCTCGTCCACCGCTGCATCAGTGTCCGCCGAAACAGACATTTCCTGTGCTGTTGCATCAAATGAACCATTGGCACCCTTTAATGAAAAGGATGTATCCTTTATGCTGTCAACATAAGCATCAACTGCTTTTTTTGCTTCTTCCTTTGTCATACCGCCTACATCCACACTGCCAATGCACACTCCATCTGTAATTGTCTGTACCTTTGCCTTCTTTGTGCCTGATGAACCGCTTGCATATGCACTTACCATGCCTGATGCTGCCACAAGCACAAATGCCATTGTACCCAATAATAATGCTTTTTTATTAATCTTCATTTCCGCTTCCTTTTCCTGAGGCTGTTAAAAGCGCCCCTATCATCCGCTTAACTGAACTGCATTTTATATCATATTATCATATTTTTTCCATATTTCAAGAAAAGCTATACAAGACTTGACACAAATGTTGTCACAAGCATCGCTGCTATAACCACTATTATCACTATAGCAACCACCTTCTGATTTCTTTTTTTATTAAAATCGTACATACTATTCACCTCTGTTCAAAAATGAGTTATACTATTTTCATATATGAGAAAGGATTTTCCAACATATGATTCCAATTTGTCTAATTTTATTCATTTTATTTATTGCAGTGATTACTTTTGCCATAAAGAGGGCTGATTCTGCCCAGGCAAAGGTCACCGAGGAGTTCTGGGAGAAAGAGCGTAAAGCCAACTCAACCCTCCGCGGAGATACCACTGACCTGTGTTATATTACCATACCGGAAAAGTTTTTTCCATTAAATAATGATAAAATAAATGATTTAAGGGATAAAACCCTTGTCAATCTCACCGGAATGACAAACACTGATTTAAAGCTTAAATATGGCATTCTCAATTTTAAAAAGCTGTCTGAATATGATGATAACTTCACGAAATTTGTTTCAATGCTGCCGGACTATTACAATAGGCTTAAGGAGGCAGGCTATGAATCGCTAGGCAATGAACTGCTTGAGCTTGCAGTGGAGCAGGGTGCCGATTCAAAGAACATATACAGTCTGTTAGCCAACGCCTTCATCAGCATGTCAAAAGCTGACCGGCTTGCAGAGCTTATCGAGAAAGCAAAACAGCTCAATTCTCTTTCAAGGGATGGAATCGTTTCTATGCTTGAAAGCCTACAGGCTGATACCGCCTCGGCCGGTAATTAATTTGCGTTATAGCTTATTGTATTATAACTTATTGTATTGAAACTTATTCCGAGCCATCCACACACCTATTAATATATGTGCTTCGATATTCATCGTACAGCCTTGAGGCCTGACTTCTGGTCAGGTTGTCCCACGATATGACATCTGCTATCCCATACTCAGCCATCAGCTCCTTTAGCTGTCTGACCTGATGTGCTGTGGCAGGTGTCTGTTTTTTTGCCTTGTATACAAGTGGCTTTGACTCCACCGGTTCACCCTTTTCATCCATCAGTTCAAGCAGCTTTTCAAATATCTGCTTTGTCTCTATCGCATCGTCGAGTGCCCTGTGCGCATTTTCCCTGCTCACACCAAAATACTCACACAAATCCTCCAGCTTCTTTGACTGCTCCGCAGGCAGACATTTTCTGGCTATTTTCAGCGTATCATATGCATTCAGCGAGAGAGTACGCTTGTGATTTACCGCCCACTGCTTTAAAAAGCTGTAATCAAAGGTCACATTCTGCCCGAGTATGATATCATCTCCGATAAAATTAAGCAGGTTATCCACAGCCTCATCCATATCAGCCGCGTTTTCCACATCACTGTCGGTAATTCCTGTTAATTCCTGCACACGCTGTGGAATATGCTGCTTAGGATTTACCAGTGTGGATATCGTATCCACTATCCTGCCGCCCCGCACACGTGCCGCACCTATCTCTATTATCTTGTCATTTTTGGCGGAAAGTCCTGTCATTTCCAGGTCAATCACCGTGTAGTTTTTTATATCATCTATGTTGCTCATTTTTCTTAGTCCGTAAACCTTCCCGGCTTTTTACTGTTATCTACATACTCCACCAGCGCCTGGTGATCAAGCGGGTCTCTCATGTCGTAGTGGAAAAGCGCCCACACCGGCTCCTTATGATACTTTGGCAGCTCATCCAGCTTGCGCGTGTGCTTGTCAGGAAAAATATAGTGGAACGGCTCCACATGCGACAGCTTTCCATTCTTACAGTATGCATGTGTCATGTGCTTGAAGCTTCCTATATCTGTGGCCCACACCGGGCGGCTCTTGCAGTTTTCCCGATAGTACAAATCAAAGATGAGTGACTCCTGAATCATGCTGTAAATCTGCGCATTTTCATCAAAATCAGTATTTTCTCTATCTATGGCATGTTCGTCACAATCAGTATTTTCTCTATCTCCGGCATTTTCGGATAATCCCACAGAAGTCATAGCATCGCTGTCACAGCCATGCAGGTATAAAGCCAGAAATTCAAGCAGTATCTCGCACCTTCTGATGCGCGAATGGCTAATTCCAAAATAGCCGTTTGCCTCATAAAAATCTCCAAGCTCCTGAAAAAACTCAAACGCACTGTCAAAGATACACTCCATGAGCTTCATCGTAATCTCAAACTGTCCGCTGTTGTAATACACCTCAAGCATATCCTCGACGCGCTTAATCTTTATCACATCATCAAACGAAAGCCACTTCGTGGACATGACCTCGTACGGCGGCTTGTCATGGTACACAATACCATATTCCGTGGCATGCTCAAACATGTACGAGCCCTTGAGTACCTTTAAGAATCCAAGCTGGAGCTGGTTTGGCTTAAGCTCATAAATCTCATCAAAGGAACGCCCAAAGCTGTCATAATCCTCATACGGCAGTCCTGCTATCAGATCCAGATGCTCATGGATATTGTTGCCGCTTTGAATGAGCTTCACAACCTCCTTAAGCCTCTCAAGCTTCATAGTCCTGTGAATCTCCTTAATCGTGACCTCATTGGTGGACTGCACACCGATTTCAAGCTGTATAAGCCCCGGCCTCATATCAGAAATCAGCTCAAGTTCCTCCTGATTCAGCAGATCCGCCGATATCTCAAAGTGAAAATTTGTCACCCCATTGTCATTCGCCTTTATAAAGCGCCACAGCTCCATTGCATGAGCATGATTGCAGTTGAAGGTTCTGTCCACAAACTTAATCTGTGGCACCTTCTGGTCTATGAAAAACTTAAGCTCCCTTTTGACAATCTCAGTATCCCTGAAACGCAGTGTCTTATCCACCGATGACAGACAATAGCTGCACGAAAACGGACATCCCCTGCTGCTCTCGTAGTAGATGATGCGGTTTGAAAAATCGTCAAGCGTATCATAGCAGAATGGGATTTCACTCATGTTTTTGATTGGGCGTGGACTTGTGAATACTATTTCATCCGCTTTGCAGCCTGCGTTGTTCACACTTGTTCTATTACTTGTACTATTACCTGTGCTATTTTTTCTGAAAGCAATGCCTGCAATATCACTCAGCTTTCTTTTATGCGCATAATAACCGCACAGCTCTCTAAAGGTATCCTCACCCTCGCCTATCATCACACCGTCTATGTATGGATTTTCCCGCAGAAATGCCTCCACCTCGTAAGACACCTCAGGGCCTCCAACCCATATCGGCACTGACGGACAAAGCTTTTTATACTCGCGTGCAATATCAGTCACATAATCAATATTCCATATATAGCATGAAAAACAAAGTACATCGGGCTTTCTCTTGTAAAGCTCCTCAAGAATGTAATCCTTCTGATTGTTTATCGTGTATTCCGCAAGCTCCACATCATCCCTGTACTCCCCGGCACAGGCGCGCAGTGAGTAAACTGCGAGGTTTGAATGTATGTATTTCGCATTTATTGCTGTCAGTAAAATGTTCATGGTTTCTCCTTAAAAAATGACCCTTGAATGTAGACTTTATGCGACATTCAAAGGTCTGCTTCGTATTATTGCAGCATCGACATATTAACAAGTCTGTCATAAATGCCGCTTGCAAACAGCACCACCATGCCAATCGTGCAGATGACCGACAGCACAAATCCTATTATCGATGTAATCATACCGGCAGTTACTATTGCATTGTTATACTGCTTTGCCTTTTTTGACATTTTGGAAGCAAGCATGCCGACAATTCCAAGTCCCATCAGATATCCAAAAAACGAGAAAATAATACTGCAAATACCAAGCACCAGTGAAACAACTGCAAGCTTAGCGCCCTCCCTCTCGTCATCTATGATAGTCTCATTATTGTAGAGCATCTCAAGACGGATACGCCTTGATTTACGCAACATAACAAGCATAGGAATACCGAGCACGATAAACGCGATACAGTTCATTGCCGAAAACTCATTAATCCTGTCGGCCACTCCTCCTCCCTCAAATATTCCCGATGATAAAAGTCCTCCCATATCTACAACAGTATGAAAAATGGCAAGCATCCAGAAATTGCGTGTAGACGCGTATATCATGCAAAACAGCACACCCATGAGACCTGCTGAAATAACCTGTATCAGACAACTGCTGAACTTAACCCCTGCGCCCATATTGGAAAAATGCATCAATCCAAACAGTACGCCTCCCAAAACTACGGCTCCTGTGATTCCACCTTTCGTCTTTGGAAAAGCTCTCAGCAGCAGATTAAACACCACGCCTCTGAACACCAGCTCCTCAACGAGCCCTACAAGGCAGACCGCAATAAAGAAAAAGATGATGTTGTAAAATGCCTTCACATCACCATGCTCACCCAAAAAGCACAAATAAATGCCTGAAACAACAGCATACAAACAGTACACTATGAAAAAACCGCCTGTGTATAAGCTTCTTGTCCATCCTGCTGCATTTTCCTTAAAAATATCCCACAGCCCAAATAAATATGTGATGCCCAGAAAAATAACTAAAACAACGGTCTCCACAATAGCTTGCAGCAGATAGTCATCCGCCTTTTCCATGCCGGGAATCAGGCCCAAAACTTTTCCGCTCCACTGCAAGGGTGCAATGAAAAGAAAGACTGCAAGAATGGCAAATATTATATTTGCCGGTGCCGAAAGGTTTCTCAATTTCTGTTTCATAACTTTAAATCTCCTCATTTGTGTTTAATTTGATATGAAAATATTCTATAGCATTTACTTTGACATTACAAGCTCCGGATAATCAAAATTCCTATCTATTATTTTACTTGAATTGAGCACTCCGTCAATGTCTAAAAAAAATCAGCCATTTACTGTCTTTCCGTAATGGTTAATGACACTCCGATTTCTGCCACAGGCGAGGAAATTGAGGATATAAAATGGACATTCAGAAGGACAAGAAAACCAAAGAAAATATAAAAGGAAAAAGAAAGAGAGGGCTCATCGTCCCTCTCTTTCTCGCCTATCAGTATGTCATCTACCGATGTGTGCAACAACCTGCTCAAGGCATACAGATTGTCGACCGTCGGAAGGCTCTCACCTGCTCGTGTCAACTCCAGACCAAAAAAAAATTGATTTTTTGTACCCTCAAATATCACTTCCCATTATACCTGCTATTGCAGTATATTGAAAGCAATATTTATACTTGCAGAAGAAAGGAGTGCTCCAAACTCTGTAACCATCCATCTTACTTGAAAAATAGATCATCTGTATTCCATACAATCTCTATATTGTCCTCTCCATTGATAATCACTTTTTTGATTACCTTCTGGATTTTCTCTCTGTCAAAAGATTCCATATTGATGATATTTTCTAACTGTGTCTCAAACTTACCAGCAGAATTATCTTCTGTCGGCAGTTCCGATTTAAGCTGCTCGATTTTCTGATGCAATTCATCAATCTGTTCCACCATCGCCTTTGAACGCTTGACATACTCTTCTCTTGTGAGCTTGTCATCCTTATAATCAGAATACAACATCATCTTTTTACTGCTGAGGCTCTTCACCTTCTTTTCGAGTACTGCAAGCTTTTCTTCCGAAGATACTTCTTTCGATTTACCGGCTCTCTTTATTCCTTTCTCATCCAGATAAACTGTTGCATACATATTTACAGTTTTCATGATTGCATCTTCAACCTTGGCAATTTCCACCCTGTTGCTTTTGCATGGAGAATTTTCCTCAATTCTGGACGAGTAACAAAGAAGAATGTCACCTTTTACCCTTTTGCTGGGTGCTAAAGCTCTGCCACACACACCACAATAATAAAATGGATTATAGTTTCTCTTACCACGCTTTGAACGAACACATTTTTTTGAATTAGCGTGTGCCATATCAAATAATTCCTGAGTAATAATGGGTTCATGGCAATTTTCTATCACCATCCATTCGTCTTTAGGAACATAGCTTGAAGTGTTATTGCTACCTATCCTCTTCTTAGTTTTATTCCATATCAGTTTTCCAAGATAAACTTCATCGTTTAATATATCCCGGATAGAAGAAGTACTCCACAGACTTTTTACTTCAACTGCATGGAAAAAGTTTCTGCTTCCTTTTCTCTTTTTGTATGCGGATGGTGTATCAATACCCTGAGCATTCAGATAATTTGCCACTTCCGTTTTACTTTTGCCCTGTGCGGTCAGTTCAAATATCAGCTTAACCACTTCTGCTGCTTCCGGATCTACAATAATCTTATGCTTATCATTTGGGTCTTTGACATATCCATACCTTAACTGACCACTGATGTTCTCACCTTTCAGTATCCTTGTGTGCATTGCAGAACTGACTTTATTAGACAAGTCCCTGCTATAAAGCATATAGATTAAGTTCTTAAACGCAACATTCATACCGCCCGTCGAACCATCATAGTTATCGCTGTCATAATTGTCATTAACTGCAATAACTCGTACCTGATAAAGTGGAAGTATCTGCTCCAGAAGACTACCGACTTCAATATAATCCCTTCCGAGTCTGGATAAATCCTTTACAACAATGCAGGATATTTTATCAGCTCGGACATCCTCCATAAGCTTCATATAGCCTGGTCTTTCAAATTTTGTTCCGGTAAATCCATCATCACAGTATTCCTGTACCTTCGTATCCTTAAGCTCCGAATGATTGCCAATAAATGATTCTAACAATTCTCTCTGACTGGATACACTGTTACTCTCTTCCTTCTGATTTAATGATACATCCTCATCTTCCATAGAAAGGCGAATATACATAGCAGTTATCTTACTCATACAAATCACCTTCTCTCTTATTCTTTACCTGTAACAGTTCTTCCAGGCAATCATCATACACCAGATTTACGGAAATTCTTCCATCTTCAAACACCTGCACCTTGTCAACAAATGCATCTGCCAGCTCTTTGTTAAGCTTTCTGCATTTCAGATATTTATTGATAAGGTTTTCCCAGTCTTCATCAATCTTATAATTCTTTGAATACAGGTTCTGAGATACTAAAAGATTATCAATCTCCTTCTTCAAAGCTTCGCTTTTTAGAAGATACTGCTGTTTTAATGTCAGATATTCGCTCTCATTAATCAAATGTTCTGAGTAATCTCCATATAACTCAGAGAACTTGCGGTTTACTTTCTCCAGTTCCCTGCGCTGTCTGGTAATGGCTTTTTCATACACATCGTATTTTTTCAGTCCGCTGCTTCTTGCATTTAATTCCCGTATCACTTTTAATGCGTCAATACAGCAACGCATATGATTTGAAATCTGAGCAAAGACAGCTTTGTTGACTTCCTCCTGATCAATTTTGTGTCTTGAACATGCCGGATTAATACCATCTGAAAAAGTTCCACAAAAATATACATACGATTTTGTTGTTCTTGGAGAAAGTCTCATTCCCTTGCCACAGTCTCCGCATACGATTTTTCCCTTTAGCAGATTCATTTCATTAGGTGGGTGTTTTGTAAACTCTTTTGCAAAATAAGCATCCGAGATTTCCTTTACTCTTTCCTGTGCCTTTTCAAATGTCTTTTTGTCGATAAGCGGCTCATGCGTATTTTCAACAACGACCCATTCACTTGGATCTGTTGCATGGAGTGGAATATTATTGTATTTCTCAATTACTACTTTCCCATGCACCGCCGAACCAATATAAGCCTGATTTGTCAGTATTGACTTGACTGTTGTTTTGGTCCATACACCATTGGTTCTTACATTCTGCTGATAACCAAGAGATTTTAAATACATCAATGGTGACATTATTCCCTGCTCATTCAGATATTTTGCAATTGGTGTATATCCTTTGCCCTCTAAAAACAATTTATAAATAAACCTGACATTTCCAGCAGTTGCTTCATCCACAACAATTCTGTTCTTCTCCGTCTTGGATTTCAGATATCCATATGGAGCAAAACCGCACATATATTCATCAGTAGTCCATTTTCTACGATGTGCAGTTGAAACTTTCTTTGAAATATCCTTAGCATAAAACTCATTTACGATGTTTTTCAAAGGCATCATAAGGTCTGTGCCCGGTCTGAACGAGTCAAAATCATCCGTAACAGCAATGAATCTTACATTGAGA
>ENA-OVGB01001559-OVGB01001559.1-human-gut-metagenome-genome-assembly--contig:-NODE-1559-length-19930-cov-4.943648_pt1 | contig 19930 bp, 19 predicted proteins | sample MGYA00237767_ERZ505413 | MGnify/ENA primary metagenome ERZ505413 (study PRJEB26158, sample SAMN06016410) | human gut metagenome | biome: human gut; feature: ankylosing spondylitis patient; material...
CTGGCAAAATTTGAGAGGAGGCTGGCACAAAGTGATCGACGTTAAAGGACTGAAAAAGAATTACGGCGGTCTGCAGGTGCTGAAAGGCGTAGACCTGACCATTGACAAAGGCGACTGCGTGGTGCTGGTCGGCCCCTCCGGCTGCGGCAAATCCACGTTCCTGCGCTGCCTGAACCGGCTGGAAGAGCCGGACGGCGGCAAGGTCATCTTCAACGGCAAGGCTGTGACCGACCACGACATTGACCATGTGCGCCAGAAGATGGGCATGGTGTTCCAGCATTTCAACCTGTTCCCCCACCTGACGGTGAAGAAGAACATCACGCTGGCCCCCGTGCGTCTGGGCCTGATGAAGCAGCCCGAGGCCGACAAGAAAGCCATGGAGCTGCTGGAGCGCATCGGTCTGGCCGACAAGGCCGACACCTACCCCAATATGCTGTCCGGCGGGCAGAAGCAGCGCATTGCGATTGTGCGCGCGCTGGCCATGAACCCCGACGTGCTGCTGTTTGACGAGCCGACCTCCGCCCTTGACCCCGAGATGGTCGGAGAGGTTTTGGAGCTGATGAAGGAGCTGGCCCGCGGCGGCATGACGATGGTCTGCGTCACCCACGAGATGGGCTTTGCCCGCGAGGTCGCAAACCGCATCATCTTCATTGATGAGGGCATCGTCAAGGTCGATAAGCCGCCGAAGGAGTTCTTCGCCAACCCCGAAAATGAGCGCTTGAAGGCATTTTTGTCAAAGGTGCTGTAAATTTGTATAGAAAGCGGTCTGCCGATGGATTTTCGGCAGACCGCTTTTTTGCCTGCGGGGACGCCCCTGGGCGGATATGGGATCCGCCCCTACGCTTTCACCGCGCACGATATTCTGCTGCTATTATATACGCCCCGGCAAGTTGATTCTTTGCGCAAAATGTGGTAAAATAGCACTATTACTATGGATAACTATGCAACCACGATTTTACACATAAGGAACAGGTATTTTTATGGCTGAAAATCTGCAAACCACCCGCCCGGCTGACGAGGGCTGGACTACGGTCATCCGGCCCAAGACCGGCTGGTTCGACATCGACCTGCAGGAGCTCTGGCGCTACCGCGACTTAATTATGATGTTCGTCAAGCGCAACTTTACTGTGTTGTACAAGCAGACGATCCTGGGCCCCGCGTGGATCATTCTGAACCCGCTCATTACCACCGTGATTTTCAACGTTGTGTTCGGCGGCATGGCCAACATGCCCACCGACGGCGTGCCCGGCTTTTTGTTCTACATGGCCGGCAATACGGTGTGGACCTTCTTTGCCAACTGCGTCAACAATACAGCCAATACGTTTGTGACAAACTCACAGATTTTTGGCAAGGTGTACTTCCCGCGCCTGACGATGCCGGTCAGCCAGGTGCTGACAAGTCTAATCAACTTCGGCATTCAGGCGGTCATGTACCTGATCTTCTGGGTGTACTTCTTTGCCACGGGCAGCGGCGTCACCTTTACGCTGTGGGTGCTGGCTGTGCCGTTCGTCGTGCTGGAGGTCATGCTGCTGGGTCTCGGCGTCGGCATCATCGTGTCGTCCTTAACGACGAAGTACCGCGATCTGGCGATTGCCGTCGGCTTCGGCGTGCAGCTCTGGATGTACGCCTCCCCCGTCGTCTATCCGCTGTCGATGCTGGATAACTCCCCGCGCCTGCGGGTGCTCGTCCAGCTCAACCCCATGACGTCGCCGATCGAGATTTTCCGCATGGCTACCTTGGGCACCGGCACGGTCACGACGTTCGGCATTGTGTACAGTCTGATTTTTACCGCTGCGGCGCTGGTTTTGGGCGTCGTGCTGTTCAGCCGCATTGAAAAGACCTTCATGGATACCGTGTAAGAAAGGGGCGCGTAACTATGTCAGCAAATGAAAAACGCCCTGTCATCGAGGTCACGGGGCTGAAAAAGCAATACAAGCTCGGCCAGATCGGCGGCGGCACGCTGACCCACGACCTGCAAAGCTGGTGGGCCCGTGTGCGCGGCAAGGAGGACCCGAACACCGTCATCGGCACCGACCAGCGGCTGTTCGGCCAGACGTTTATGGCGCTGAACGGCGTTGACCTGACCGTCTATCAGGGTGAGGCACTGGGCATCATTGGCCGCAACGGCGCGGGCAAATCCACGCTGCTCAAGCTGCTCTCCCGCATCACCGCCCCCACCGAGGGCGAAATCAAAATTCGTGGCCGCGTGGCCTCGATGCTCGAGGTCGGCACCGGCTTCAACAACGAGATGACGGGCCGCGAGAACATTTATATGAACGGCGCGATTCTGGGCATGACCCGCGCCGAGATCGACGCAAAGCTGCCGCAGATCATTGAATTTTCCGAGTGCGGCGACTTCATCGACACACCCGTCAAGCGCTATTCCAGCGGCATGTTCGTCAAGCTGGCCTTCGCCGTGGCCGCGCATCTCGACAGCGAGATCATGGTCATGGATGAAGTTCTGGCCGTCGGCGATATGAAATTCCAGCAGAAATGCTTAGGGAAAATGAGCGACGTCGCCAATCAGGACGGGCGCACGGTGCTGTATGTCAGCCATAATATGTCGACCATTCGTCAGCTTTGTACCCGCTGCGTCGTGCTGGACAAGGGCAGGGTCATCTTTGACGGCGACGTGGAGCAGGCCATTGCGGTCTACATGGACACCACCGACGTCAACGTTGTCCACTACGACCTGGCCGACGTCGCCCGCATGACGGGCAGCGCGGGCAAGCGGTTCCGGCTGGAAACGCTGGATTTCGTCGGCAAGGAGTCGAGCGTGTTTGCCGATACCGAAAAGATGCGGGTGAAAATCACCTGGCGCGTTTCGGAGCCGTTCGCAGGCATCCACATGAAGATGAACCTCCACGCGCGGGATTCGACGCCCGTCGGCATCACCCATCCCGTCGACCTCGGCCCCGCCGAGCCGGGCAAAATCTACACCTCTGTGTTTGAATTTGACCCGAGTCTGCTGGGCGAGGGACAGTATTTCTTCTATCTCGACATTTTTGACGGCGCGCTGGCCCACGCGGTCTGCCTGGACAAGCCCGTGACCGAGTTCGCCTTTGAGGTGACGAACAGCGACCTGACGATGCCCGAGTGGGCGTCCGGCTGGGGCCGCATCCACTTCCCGCCCGTCAAGCTCGTGCAGGAGTAACGCATGAAACCGAATTTGTACATCTGCCACACCGCGTATCAGGTCTTGGTCGATCTGCTGCGGGCCGGGCGCTGCGCCGGCAAGCCCCACACAATGGTGCTGTCGGCCTCCGTGCCCGACACCGCCGCGCTGGCGGCACGTCTGGACGCGACGGGCGTGGTCAAGACTGTCCTTGTGGACGAGACGCGCTGGCCCGGGACCGTGACGGGGCTGTTTGCCCACCGGCGCGCGGCCCGCGCCTTTGAGAAGCTGTGCGGCTGGAAATTGAACCGTGCAGCGTTTGAAAATGTCTATATCCACAACGATTGGAGTGTGCTGGGCCGCTATTTGCAGGATTGCCGCGCCGGGTATATTCTGTGCGAGGACACGTTTGGCAGCACGCTCGGCCCTGACCAGCATCTTGTGACCGACCAGCGCGCCGCGCCGGATTTTGCCGCGAAACGGCGCGGCAAAGGCTACCTGTACTGGGGCGACAGCCCGTGGTGCGTCCGCGTCGAGAGTGAGGACGCCGCGCGGTGTACGCTGTTTTCGGCGGACCGCATGGTGACGGACAGCAAGGCCAAACTGTTAGAGAGCCTGACCGACGACGAAAAAGCGATGGTGCGACGCGTATTTTTGACGCAGCCCCTGCCCGAGAAGGCAGACGGCGCGACGCTTTTGCTGCCCCGCAGCTTTGTGGCCGACGGGTTGATGACCCAAGCGGAGCAGGACGCGATGTTCAAAGCGGTGGCGGAAAAATACGCCGTTGGGCCGCTCTTTATCAAGACCCACCCGCGGGACACGACAGATTACGCCGCCCTGTTCCCCGATGCAGTCATTTTGGAGCGCACGATGCCCAGCGAGGTGCTGAACTTCTGCCTCCCCTTCCATTTCGCCCGTGCCGTCACCGTGCAGAGCTTCGTCCTGCGCGGCTTCACGGCGGCAGATGAGAAGATCCTGCTGACGCTGGAGGAGGCGAGAGCACTCCTATAAGCGGCTGAGGATGTAGGGGCGAACATTGTTCGCTCGTCAACTTTACGAAACAACGTTTTTTCGGGAAAGCTGTAAATGAGGCAAACAGCCGCGGGCGAGCAATGCTCGCCCCTACAGAGAGCTTCCCGCGGATATATTGAGGTATAAAACCATGAAAACAATCGCTGTGATCCCGGCGCGCTACGCCAGTACCCGGATGCCGGGCAAGCCGCTGGCCGATGTGCTGGGCAAACCGATGATCTACTGGGTCTACAAGGCCGCCAGGGCCTGCCCGAAGCTGGACGATGTGCTCATCGCCACCGACGACGAGCGCATTGCCGACGCCTGCAAAACCTACGATATGCGGTATATTATGACCAGCCCCGACCACGACACCCCCACCGGGCGCATCTGGGAGGTCAGCACCGTCGAGGACGCCGACCTCTACCTGCAGCTCATGGGCGATGAGCCGCTGGTCAACCCCGCGGCGTTCGACCTGATCCTGCCTGACACGCTGCCCGATGACCCCTATTACGTCGCGGTGCTGACGAATGTTATGGAGCACCCCGCCGACGTCATCGACTTCTCAAACCAAAAGGTCGTGACGAATGCCGCGCGGGAGATTCTGCTGATCTCCCGCAGCCCCATCCCCTACCCGAAGGGCACGCTGGATTTCGAGTACGAGAAGGTCACCGGCATTCAGCTGTACAGCAAGCAGGCACTGAAATTCTACCATGATACGCCGAAATCCATCCTTGAAAAGGCCGAGGAAAACGACATGATGCGCTTTATCGAGAATGGCCATAAGGTACACGCCATCGTCAGCCCGTACAAGACGGTCAGCGTGGACACGCCGAAGGATCTGGCGCTGGTCAATGAAATTTTGAAGGAGAAGCAGCATGGCTGATATTAAACTGCTGGACTGCACCCTGCGCGACGGCGGCTATGTGAACAACTGGCAGTGGGGCTTCGGCTCGGCGCGCCGCATCATCCAGACGCTGACCCGCGCGGGCGTGGACATCGTCGAGGTCGGCTTTCTGCGCAATGTGGACGGCTACGACCCCGACGTGACGGTCTGCAACACGATTGAGGAGCTGAACCGCCTGCTGCCCGACGAGGGCCAGCGCGGCCACACGATGTACTCCGGCATGGCGATGCGCTCCAACTACGACATTGCCAAGCTGTCCCCCTACGACGGCCACGGCATTGAAATCATCCGTATCACCGCCCATGATTACGACATTAAGGACGGCATGGACTTTGCCCGCCGCATCAAAGAATTGGGCTACAAGGTCTCCATCAACCCCATCAACATCATGGGCTACAGCGACAAGGACCTGCTCTGGATCTTTGAGCAGGTCAACGAAATTCATCCGTGGCAGTTCTCCATTGTGGATACCTTCGGCAGCATGCGCCGCCGCGATCTGGAGCGCATCGTCAGCATGGCTGACCATAATTTAGCCCCGGACATCCGCCTGGCGCTGCACCTGCATGAGAACATGGCGCTGAGCTTCTGCCTGGCGCAGGAATTTCTCGACAAGCATCTGCGCCGCGACCTGGCTGTGGACGGCAGCCTGATGGGCATGGGCCGCATCCCCGGCAACCTGCCGATTGAGCTGATCGCCGACTATATGAACGAGTACTTCGGCGGCCACTACAACATTGACGACCTCATGGATGCCATTCAGGACCACATTGCGCCCATCAAGGGCGACTGCGCGTGGGGCTACACCCCGGCATACTTCCTGTCGGCCAAGTTCAATCTGCACCGCAACTATGCCGAGCATTACCTTGGCAAGGGCGATCTGACGAACCGCGACATCAACCATATTCTGGCGGCCATCGCGCCGAACAAAAAGACTGTGTTTGATGCCGCCTACGCCGACACGCTCTACACCGAGTACAAGAACCGCCGCATCGACGACGCAGGCGCACTGGCCGCCCTGCAGAGGGCCTTTGCGGGCAAGACCGTGCTGGTGCTGGCCCCCGGCGGCAGCCTGGCTGCCGAGGCTGGCCGTGCCGCTGTAGCAGCCGCGCAGGCCGACGTGACAGTCTCGGCCAACTTTGTGCCGGATTTTGTGACGCCCGACTATGCGTTTTTCACGAACGCAAAACGCTTTGACGTGGATGCCGCCTACCCCTGCCCACTGATCCTGACCAGCAACCTGCGCGCCGACAAGGACGCGGCGGTGGTCAACTATGACCGGCTGTCCGCCACCGACGCGCAGGGCGGCAACAGCGTGCTGATGCTGCTGCGTCTGCTGCGCCAGTGCGGCGCGGCGCGGGTGCTGCTGGCCGGTGCCGACGGCTACAGGCCGGGCACTGCCGCCTACGCGGACGAGGGCCTGCACACCCACACCGGGCGCGGTGCGGCCTACAATGCCCAGATGGCGGGGGCCATCCGCGCGGCGGGCCTGCCCGTGGAATTTATCACCCCCAGCGAGTACGAGAGGGTCTGACGATGATACGACTGCTGGTGCTGGATGTGGACGGCACGATGACCGACGGCGGCGTCTACTACGACGCCACCGGCAATGAGCTGAAGAAATTTGCCATCAAGGACGGCGCCGGGCTGGTGCTGGCGCGCACGGCGGGCATCCGCGTGATGATCTGCACCGGGCGCGAGTGCGAGGCCGTGCGCCGCCGCGCCGCAGATTTGAAAATCACCGACATCTACCAGAATGTTGGCAAAAAAGCCGCGTTCCTGCGGGATTTCATGGCTGAAAACGGCTACGCGCGGGACGATGTCGCCTACTGCGGCGACGACCTGAACGATCTGGCGGCCATGGCGCTGTGCGGCTTTGTGGCCTGCCCGGCGGATGCCGCGCCGGAGGTGCGGGCGCGCGCCGACTATATCTGCCCCCAGCGCGGCGGCGAGGGTGCCGTCCGCGGAGCTGTGGAGAAGATCCTGCGCGGGGACGGACGCTGGAACGACGCTGTGAAAAAGGCGTTTCAGGTGGAATTGTAACGCTAAACTTGCGGGCGGCTGTAGGGATCGATGCTTGCATCGACCCGCGGGCGGATGCGAGCATCCGCCCCTACGGCCTAACGGAAGGAGATTTCATGAAAAACAAAAAACATACCCCCCTGCTGGCGGCACTGGCAACGCTTGTCGTACTGCTGGCGGGCGTGGTGCTGATCTGGCTGGCGAAGGTCCGGCCCGATGTGGGCAAGGGCCGCAGTGAGATCGTCACCGACTTCCTGCGGGCCGAGCTTTTGCAGGACGGCCAGACCGCAACGCAGGTCTTTACCTACGACAAGGATATTTTGACGATAGGTCTTGAATTTTACCTGCCGGGTGACCAGCCCAGCGGTGCGCTGGACGTTGTGCTCTACGACGCCGACACCGGCGAGGAGCTGTCCCGCTCCGTCGGCACGATGGACTACATCGTGCCCGACCAGTACACGACCCTGGGGATGGACCCCGCCGTGACCGGGCAGGAGGGCCGCCGCTACAAGCTGGCTGTCACGCCGCACTACGCGACGGACGCGATTTTGGCCATCGGCCACAGCGACGGTGTCGCGCTCTGGAAGGAGCAGATGGCCGTGGATGACCGTGTGATCGACGGCACGATGGCGATGCAGATCACCTACCAGCGCATCGGCGGCTACCTGACGCGGTTCTTCCTGCTTGTGGGCGGGCTGGCCGCCGTGCTGGCCGCGCTGGCCGTATGGGCGATGCTTAGCAAAAAACTGGCACTGCACCGTCTTGTTTTTGTGCTGGTGCTCGGCTTTGGACTGCTGTACAGCTTTGTGCTGCCGCCTTATGCCGCGCCCGACGAAAAATACCACATCAACCAGAGCTTTACGCTGGCCTGCCGCTGGGCCAACGACCTGTCCCACGACGAGTGGCGGATGGGTAAGGTGCCCACGACGACGAGCTTCCGCCGCGTCGGTGACGAGGACGCCGACCTGCAAAACGAGAACACGACGGTCTTTACGTGGGAGGCGTTCACCTCCCAGCTGTTCACCACCACAGACCAGCCCTTTGACAGCCATCAGGAATATAATGAATTGCAGACCGACCAGAACCCGCTTCTGTATGTCGTCAGTGCGGCGGCGGTATTTCTGGCCTATGTGCTGCATTTTGGCTTTGCGCCAGCGCTGTTTTTGGGGCGGCTTGCAAATCTGCTGCTCTTTGCGGTGCTGGCGGCGCTGGCGGTCAAGACCGCGCCGTTCGGCAAGCGGGTCTTTACCGTGGCCGCGCTGCTGCCCATGACGCTGCACCTGGCGGCCAGCTTCAGCCGGGACGCGCCGCTGCTGGGGCTGTGCTTTGTGTTCACGGCGCTGCTGATGGACGCGGCGTTCGGCCCGAATCAGAAAAAGGCGCTCTCCCCCGCCCGGCTGACGGCGCTGCTGTTCTGCGGCGTGCTGCTGGCCCCGGGCAAACTCGTCTATCTGCCGCTGGCGGCACTGCTGCTGCTGGTGCCCGCCGCGCGGCTGGGGCACCACGCCAGGGCGAAGAAGTGCGCCTATCTGGCCGCCTGTCTGGCGCTGGCGCTGCTGCTGAATACGGGCCTTCTGACCGATACGCTGCGCAGCGGGCAGACCGCAGTGCAGACCACGGCGGCGGAGGACGCAGACCGCACGGTCAAGAGCCGCCCCGCAGAGCCGGACGAAGCCTACGAGGCCGAGATCTGCGGCGAGAGTACGCTGGAAAACTACGTCAAGCGGCTGTATTATTACGTGGACGACAACCGAAGCCCCGCGGCACGCGAGGTCGCATTCTGGGTGCAGGCCTTGCAGGAGGGCGACGTCAGCCCGGCGGTGCTGGGGCAGAGTTTCCTCTTTTCGCCCGACAGGGCCAACGGCTACACCGACGGCCAGGCATTTTACACGATGGCCTCCTATGCGCTGCTGGGCACCGATGTGACCGACGGCAACGCGGACGCCTACCTGCCCTATTTTGCCGAGGGCGGCGCGGTACAGGCCTACAAGCAGCTGTTCAACCTGACCAGCTGTGTCGAGAGCTTCGCCGCGCTGGGTGTGGACGTCGGCACGATGGATGACCGCATCCCGCTGGACCGCACGGTGCTGGCGCAGGAGGTCGAGGCCGCCCGCGCGACCCGCAGCACCCAGAGCACGGCGGACGAGGCCGACAAAGCCACCTACACGCCGGGCTACATCCTGCGCCATCCCGTGGACACGGTGCTGCTGTTTGTGCGCAGCGCCGTGGAAAACGGCGACCATTACATCCGCACGCTGGTGGGCGGCAGCCTGAGCTACTACACCGTTGATCTGGCCTGGGGCTGGGTCGCGGTGCTGTACCTGCTGCTGGCCTACGCGGCGCTGCCCGTGCAGGGCGCGGTGATGAAGCCCGCCGGTAAGGCGCGCGGCTGGTGCTGCGCGGCGGCGGCGCTCTGCTGCCTGCTGGCCGTGGCCGGGTGCCTTTTGTGGACACCCACCCATTACGACACGCTGTACGGCCTGCAGGGGCGGTACTTCCTGCCCGTGCTGCCGCTGCTTCTGCTGACCTGCCTGCCCCGCCGTCTGGCCGCCGTGCCTGACGAGGACACCGCCCAGACCCGCCTTGTGGCCGCGCTTGCACTGGTACAGGCGGGGATGGTCGTGAATATTATGCTGGCGATTATTGCAAGATAAAAATAAGATAATAGATAAAAGATAATAGATACTAAAAAAGGAGTGCGCAAGGCGCACGATTTGAAATTTTGCGGGGCGCGTCAGCGAGCCGCATCCACCATATTTTTTATCCTTTATCGCTTATCTTTTCGCTAAAAAAGGCTGTACTATGGTTATCTGTTTCTTCTCAACGCAATACCTCCCCACCCCCGGCGGGGTCGAGCGGTATACCTGGAATCTGGCGCGGCGGTGTGTGGCGGCAGGGCATCGCGCCCTTGTCGTCACGGCGTCGCTGCCGGGCCTGCCCGCGCGGGAGCGTGATGCCGACGGCATCGAAATCTACCGTCTGCCGTCCTGGCCTGTCATGGGCGGGCGGTTCCCCGTGTTAAAGCCTTTTGCCGATGCAGACGACCTTTGGGCACAGGGCATCGACTTTGCGGTCATCCAGACCCGGATGTACACGCAAAGCGTCTGGGCCGCACGGCAGTGTAAGCGGCGCGGCATCCCGGCGCTGGTCATCGACCACTCCACCGGCTATATGCTGCACGGTGGGCTGGCCGGGGCGCTGGGCAAGGCGTATGAGCACGCGGCCTGCGGCAGCATCCGCCGCTGCGGGTTCCCGTTCTACGGTGTCTCCGGGGATGTCTGCCGCTGGCTGGAAACGTTCGGCATCCAGGCGGCGGGCCGACTGCCCAACGCCGTTGACCCTGCCGAGCTGGAACGGCTGGCCCACGCGGACAACGCGGTTGACTGGCGCAGGAGGCTGAACGTGCCCGCGGACGGCAGGCTCGTCGCCTTTGTCGGGCGGCTCATCCCGGAGAAGGGCGCGCTGCGGCTGGCTCAGGCCGTGCAGGGCATTCCGGGCTGTACGCTGGCCGTGGCGGGCACCGGCCCCGAGGAGGCCGCTCTGGCCGCGCTGGGCGGCGGTATCCAAGCGCTGGGGGCACTGCCGCATGAGCAGATCGTCCAGCTGCTGACACAGGCGGACGCCTACTGTCTGCCCACCGAGTACGCCGAGGGCTTCCCCACGACGCTGCTCGAGGCGGCGGCCTGCCGCTGCCCCATCGTGACGACCCGCACGGCGGGCACCGACGAGCTGCTGCCCGGGGACGACTACGCGGTGTTTTTGGCAAACGCCGCGCCCGAGACCATCCGCGCAGGGCTGGAAACGCTGCTGGCGGACCCCGCTGCGGCCCGCACCCGCGCCGAAAACACCCGCCAAAACCTTTGCAGCCACTTTACATGGCAGGCTGTCTTTGCTACAATGATGGAAGCCGTAACGTCTGCCAAAAGGAGCTAAGATGTCAAAATTACTCATCGTCATCCCCGCGCACAACGAGGAAGCCAACATCGTGCAGGTCGTCGAGGAGCTGACCCGCAGTTATCCACAGTATGATTACGTGGTCGTCAACGACGGCAGCCGCGACAAAACCGCGGCGCTTTGCCGTGCCCACGGCTATCGGCTCATTGACCTGCCGGTCAACCTGGGGCTGGCGGGCGCGTTCCAGACCGGGCTGCGCTTTGCCGCGGAGAACGGCTACGACTGCGCCATGCAGATGGACGCCGACGGTCAGCACAAGCCGGAGTATATCGCCCCGATGCTGGCCGCGCTGGAGGAGGGCAACGACATTGTCATCGGCAGCCGCTTCCTGACCGTGAAGAAGCCCAAGACGCTGCGGATGCTGGGAAGCTACATCATCAGCTGGTCCATCCGCCTGACGACGGGCCGCGCCATCTGCGACCCGACCAGCGGCATGCGGATGTTCAACCGCGCCATGGTCGAGGAGTTTGCCCAGAACCTGAACTACGGCCCCGAGCCCGACACGATCAGCTATCTGATCAAAAACGGCGCGACGGTCAAGGAGGTGCAGGTCGAAATGGGCGAACGTCTGGCGGGCCAGAGCTACCTGACCTTCTGGCGCAGCGTGCAGTATATGGTCAAAATGTCCATCTCGATTCTGTTGATCCAGTGGTTCCGCAAGCGCGACACCGAGACGCCCTACCCCGAAAGGAGCCTGTGAAATGTTCGATCAAACGCTGATTCGTGTCTGCCTGATCCTGGGCAGCTTCATCACGGCGGGGTACATCCTGCGGCGCGTGCGGCACGCAAAGGTCCAGATCGAGGATACGATCTTCTGGCTGATGTTCAGTGCGGCGCTGCTGATCCTGGCCATCTTCCCCGGCATCGCCTATTGGGCCGCAAACCTGCTGGGCTTCATGAGCCCCATCAACTTTGTCTATGTTGTCATCATCTTTTTGCTGCTGGCCAAGCAGTTCTTTATGTCCATCAAATTGAGCCAGCTCGACAGCAAGGTCCGTATCCTGACCGAGCAGGTCGCCCTCAACGAGGAAAAAGTCGAGCGGGAAAAATTAGATTTGTAATACAACCGCATCTATGCTATAATGTATTATTAGACAACACGAAGAAAGAAGGTTTCAGCCATGGCTTATACCCCGAAACTGACCTATAAGGGCCGCCCGCTGGTGCGCTGCGGCAACGATATTTACTACGGCTCGATGAAGGACCCGTTCGTTGTCTACCTGCAGGTGCTCTCGACCAAGAAGGAAAACGGCGTCGACGTGGCCGACAAGGTCCACATCGTGCTGCTTTCCACCGACGAGAGCAAGCCCCTGCCCGAGCGCATTGCCCGCCAGGCCAACAAAGTCGGCCTGTACAACGCGCTGTCCTTCGGCGACATCATGCTGCAGGGCGCGTTGCGGAAGAAGTAAGCGTCTCCCCTGCCCCGCACAAAACACAAAGCCCCGCAGCCAAACGGCTGCGGGGCTTTTGCACTTGATGTCAAAACGGGGCGGGCGAATGATGGGCATCCGCCCCTACAGAACGGAGATTTACTGCTTAGTGGTCCTGCTTGTCGGTCTCCTCGGCAGAGTCGTCCTCGGTGCCTTCAAGCTCGATGTCGAAGGTCGCGCCGCAGTGCGGGCAGACCAGATCGCCCTCGGGGTCCATCAGGGTCTCCTCGTCCAGCGTGGAGATCTGGCCGCAGTTCGGGCAGGTCACCTCATACATGGTGCTGTCGTCCTCGGCATCCTCCTCGTCATCCTCGTCCTCATCGGCGTAGATGTCGCTGACGACGTCGTCCAGATCCTGGTCGAGGGTCTCCAGCTCGTCGTACACCTGATCCAGGGCGTTGTCGTGCTCGGTGACCTGGGCGGCCATCTCCTCCAGCAGGTCCATCATGGCGGCAATGACCTTGCCGTTCTTGGAGTCTGCGTCAAAATCCATACCGGTCATCAGGCCGCGGATGTAGGCGGCCTTTGCATTCAGATCCATAGCCATAGTCAAAATCCTCCCTAATGTTAAAAAATGCCGGGCGCGGCGGTACGGCCATGCCCGGCAAAGAGAACCTAATCAGTTCACGCGCTCCATATACTCGCCGGTGCGGGTATCGATGCGGATCTTGTCGCCCTCGTTGATGAACAGGGGGACGCGGATCTCGGCACCGGTCTCAACGGTGGCGGGCTTCAGGGTGTTGGTGGCGGTGTTGCCCTTGACACCCGGCTCGGTAGCGGTGACCTCCAGCTCAACGAAGTTGGGGATCTCAACGCTGAAAACCTTGCCCTTGTAGCTCAGCAGCTTGCAGGTGTCGTTCTCCTTGCAGAACTTGAAGTTATCGGGCACGTCAGCCGCGCCGACAGGAATGTCGTCGTAGGTCTCAACATCCATGAAGTGGTACAGATCGCCATCCTCGTAGGAGTAGGTGACCTCTTTGCGCTCGATGAAAGCCTGAGGGAACTTAGCGGTGGGGTTGTAGCTGGTCTCAACCACAGAGCCGGTGATGACGTTCTTGGTCTTGGTACGGACGAAGGCAGCGCCCTTGCCCGGCTTGACGTGCTGGAACTCAACGACCTGAAGGACCTGGCCGTCCTGCTCGAAGGTGACACCGTTACGGAATTCGCCTGCAGAAATCATATAGAAATTCCTCCATAAATAAATTATACATACCTGTTTATATTTTACAGGATGAAAAGCAATTTTGCAAGTCCTGTTCGGACTTTTTTGCGGGAAAATTGATATTTTTTGTCCAATTTACAGCGCTGCGTACCCCTGGGCCAGCGCGGCGGCGTCCTCGGCCTGGGTCCCGGCGGATTCACAGATGATCGTCGGGGCCAAATGACGCTCCTTGAGCAGCGCCAGCAGCGGTGCGTGGGGCGGGCCGAACGCTGTATCCGCAAAGGTCAGATGGCACTTCTCGCCGCCCTTGGTGTAGGCGATGCGGGAAAAATGCGCGTGGAAATGCACGGCGCGGTCATCCCCCAGCCGCGCGGCCAGCGTGTCCAGCAGGGCGGCGTAGTCCGCGGCGGCGGTGGCGTCGGCAAACTGCACGCCGCAGCTGCGGGCGTACAGGTGCCCAAAGTCGATGCAGGGCGTAATGCGCGGGTCGACCTCGCATAGAGCCAGCACCTCGTCCAGCGTGCCGAGCTGGTTGACCTTGCCCATCGTCTCGGGGCAGAGGATGCAGTCCTCAAACCCGGCCTCGTCGCAGGCTTTGACAGCGCGGGCCATCGTATCCAGCGCTTTTTCCAGCGCCTCCTCCCGGCTCTGCTTGCCGCAGGAGCCGGAATGGAAGATGACGCGCCGCCCGCCCAGCGCCTTGACGAGGGCGCAGCTTTGCAGCAGGTAGTCGATGCTGTGCAGCCGCTTGTCCTCCTCGAGACTCGACATACTGATGTAGTACGGCGCGTGGACGGACAGGGCAATGTCCCGCTCGGCACAGGCGGCAGCGAGCGCAGCGGCCTTGTCGTGGGCCAGCCGCACGCCGCGCCCGCACTGGTACTCAAATGCCGTCAGGCCAAAGCCCGCCGTGTAGGCGGCGATGGCGGCGGGGTCAAACTTTTTGACTGTGTAGCTGTCGGCCAGACCGGCTGTGCCGAAGCGCGGGGTATCATTCATACAGCTTGCCGCCCTTCTGATAGTATTTGTCGATCCAGTACGGCTCAAACTTGCGCTTTAACAGCACAAATTTGTTCTTGTCGTGGTTCGTGCGGGGCATCAGGTAGAGGCACGGGCAGCCGTACAGCCCGGCGGCCATCCGGTCCGCAAAGATCTGGTCGCCGACCATGGCCATTTCGCTCTTTTTGCAGCCCAGGCGGCGGCGCGCCACCCGCAGGCCGATGGTGAACGGCTTGCAGGCCAGCGGCACCCAGTCCAGCCCGATGCGCTCGGCAAAGGGGCGCACGCGCTTGGCCGTATTGTTGGACACGATGGTCAGGCGTATGCCGGCTGCGCGCATCTCGTCCAGCCACGCCTGCACGGTGTGCTCCAGCACCTGACTGTTGTCAGCGGTCAGGGTGTTATCCACGTCGAGCACGAGGGCTTTGATGCCGTGTGCCGCGAGAAAATCCGGGTGGATGCACTCGATGGTTTTGAAGATGTATTCAGGGGTTAGAATCATGGTGGTGACCTTTATAAGGGTAATGAGTGGTTACGGCAGCGGCCAGCGGCGGCATGAGGGCATGCCGCCCTACGATGCACAATTCCGCAGGACGTAGGGCGGGGTGCCCTCACCCCGCCGCACCGACGCCTGCACGTAAAATAAAAGTGCAGGCCCGCGCGTAACGCGAACCTGCACAGTCGTTCGTTGTAAGATACCTTACTTAAACTTGCGCTTGCGGGCAGCCTCGGACTTCTTCTTGCGCTTAACGGAAGGCTTCTCATAAGCCTCGCGCTTGCGGACCTCAGCTAACACGCCGCTGCGAGCAGTGCTGCGCTTAAAACGGCGCAGAGCGCTCTCGAGGGACTCGCCCTCTTTGACACGGATCTCCGACATCTTCTTCCCTCCCTTGACCTGAGACAGGAGTTTGCCGGTCAAATACTATTAACCAGTAAAAAAGATTATACTATATTGACCCCCTGCCTGTCAACAACAATTTTCGCTAAAATGAAAATTTTTATATTGTTCATATTTAGGACTCTTTACCCCAGCACCGTGTGCCACACCCACAGTGCACCGTAGATTACGGGCTGATGCAGCATGTAGACCAGCAGCGTATTGCGCCCGATGGCACACAGAGGGCGCAAAACAACAGGCGGCTCTCCCCTGCCGGGGCGCCACAGCCGCGCCAGAAACACCCCGCACCAGAACAAAAACACCCACGGCACTACGGGAAAATAATCCGCCGACGTGAACCTTGTCAGGTCGGGCAGGCCCAGCCAGAACAGGTTGGCCCGGTACAGCCCCGCAGGCACCGCACAGAGCCGCCAATTCTCGAAGCCCAAATACCCTTCGGGCAGCTGGTTCGTCAGCGCAAACAGCGCCGCAGACGCCGCCAGGCCCGCGCCCGCGGGCAGGCGCTGCAAAAGCGGATAGACCAGGCAGGTCAGCAGCACGGCGGCAGCGTTTAGGTGCAGAACGCCGAACCAGATCGCCTCCGACGGCATGAACACCGCGGTCACAAACGTCAGCACAGCCGCGCAGCCCGCCACGATCAGCCCGTTCTTTGCGGGCCGCTTTGCCAGCGGGAAGCTGAACCCAGACAGCAGAATAAAGCTCCAACAAATATATTGCTGCCACACATGGCAGCCGGGGGCCCAGATGTTGTACCAGCTGCTTTCGTGGCCGAACACATACACCCAGTCGTACATGGCGTGGTAGGCCAGCATGTTCAGCAGCGCCAGCCCGCGCAGAGCGTCGGGCAGCCACATACGGCTGGTTTTGGTGCGCAGTACGGGCATTTTACCGCCTCTTTCCCAAAGATTTACTGTAACACTATTCTAGCACACCCGCGCACGGCTTGCAATCGCGCGGGTTTTGCGGTACAATAAATCAGATAAGGGAGTGTGAAGGTATGAAGGACATCCGCCTTGTGGCGTTGGACCTCGACGGGACAGTTTTCAACGATAAAAAAGAGATCACCCCGCGCACGCTGGCGGCTATCCGCGCAGCCTGTGCACGCGGCGTGGCGGTGCTGCCCGCCACCGGGCGTACAGCCAGCGGCATCCCCGCGGCGTTCACGTCCATCCCCGGCGTGCGGTACGCGCTGACCTCCAACGGAGCCAGCGTCGTTGACCTGACAACGGGCGAGCAGCTGGTGAACCAGCCGTTCAGGACCGAGCAGGCATTGAAAATTTACGATCTTCTTGAGCAGGGCGGCGGCATGATGAGCATTTTCATCGGCGGCAAAAGCTACACGACCCGCGCAAACGCCGAGAACCACATGGACGTGGTGCCCGAAAACCTGAAAAGCTACTTCCGCACGACCCGCATTGAGGTAGACGACATGCACGCGACGCTGCGCACCCACGCGCACGAGATCGAAAAGTACAGCATGATCTACCACGACGAGGCCGAGCGCGACGCCGCCTGGCGTGCCATCGAGGCCGCCTGCCCCGGCGTGGAGTTGACGTCCAGCCTGCCCCGCAACATGGAGGTCAACGCCCCCGGCGTGACGAAGGGCAGCGGTCTGCTGGCGCTGGCGGCACACCTGGGCCTGACCCGCGCGCAGACGATGGCCGTGGGCGACTCCGGCAATGACCGCGCGATGATCGAAGCGGCGGGTCTGGGGGTGGCCATGGGCAACGCCACCGACGACATCAGGAAAATTGCCGATGCCACGACGGATGACAACAATCATGACGGGGTGGCAGCGGCTATAGAAAAATACGTATTGTAAAATCACAATAAAATATACAAGAGGTAAATTTATGAAAAATGTTCTGGTTGGTCAGTCGGGCGGCCCGACTGCCGTCATCAACTCCAGTCTGGCGGGCGTCTATGAGACCGCCAAGGCTTGCGGCGCACCCCATGTCTACGGGATGCAGTACGGCATCGAGGGCGTGCTTGAGGGCAAGCTCATCGATCTGGACACCGTGCTGGGCGACAAAATGGACATTGAGCTGCTCAAGCGCACGCCGTCCAGCTTTCTGGGCAGCTGCCGCCACAAGCTGCCCGACCCCACCGTTGACGAGAAACCGTTTGTGCAGCTGTTTGAGCTGTTCCGGCAGAACGACATCGGCGCGGTGTTTTACATCGGCGGCAACGACTCGATGGACACGATCTCCAAGCTGAGCGCCTACGGCAAGACCGTCAACAGCGAGATCCGCTTTATCGGCGTGCCCAAGACCATTGACAATGACCTGATGCTGACCGACCACACCCCCGGCTACGGCAGCGCCGCCAAGTACATCGCTACTATTTTAAAGGAAGTCATCTGCGATTCCAGCGTCTACGACCTGCGCAGCGTGACGGTGGCCGAGATCATGGGCCGCCACACCGGCTGGCTGGCTGCTGCCGCCAGTCTGGCTGCCGGTCCGGACTGCAACGGCCCAGACCTGATCCTGCTGCCCGAGTGCCCCTTTGACGAGGAGGCGTTCCTCAAGCGCGTGGCCGAGCTGGAAAAAGAGCGCCACAATGTTATTATTGCGGTCAGCGAGGGCGTCAAGAACAAGGACGGCGTTTTCCTGTGCGACCTGGTCTCCACGGCAGGTCAGCTGGATGCCTTCGGCCACAAGGCCATCCTGAGCGGCACGAGCCGCTATCTGGCGGACCTGATCCGCGTCCGACTGGGCTGCAAGACCCGCGCTATTGAGTTTTCTACGCTGCAGCGCTGTGCCAGCCATCTGGCCAGCCGCACCGATGTGACCGAGGCCTACCAGGTCGGCGGCGCAGCGGTGGAGGCCGCCATGCGCGGCGAGACCGCCAAGATGGCCGCCATCAAGCGCCTGAGCGACCAGCCCTACCGCGTAGAGACCGAGATGGTCGATGTGACGAAGGTCGCGAACTTTGAGAAGAAGGTCCCCGCCGACTGGATCACCGAGGACGGGATGCACGTCAACGAGAAGTTCGAGCGCTACGCCCGCCCGCTCATCCAGGCCGAGCTGTCGCCGATCTACATCAACGGCGTGCCGCGGCATATTCATCTGTAATTTTGAAAAAATAAGAACGGAGCACCGTATGAAAATGCGGCGCTCCGTTTTTTGCTGCTGTAGGGGTCGGCGTCCTCGACGACCCGGGAGGCTTGCGGTGGCCGCACACGACCCGGCGGGGTGAGGGCACCCTGCCCTGCGTATACTCCGCGGACAGACGTAGGGCGGCATGCCCTCATGCCGCCGCAGGGGTGTTGAGGTTACCCGGAAAGCCCGTCGGAATCCCTCCGGCCCTGCGGGCCACCTCCCTTTGACAAGGGAGGCTTAGACGCAAAAAGGACCCGCATTTCCGCGGGTCCTTCCAAATCATATCAATACAGACGAAATCAGCCGGAGACCTTTTCCTTCAGGCGGCCACTGGCCTTGAAGCCGGGGATGGCCGTCGGCTCCAGCTTGCTGGTGACCTTGGTCTTGGGGTTGGTGAAGTTCTTGGTCTGGCGCTCACGCATCTCGAAGCGGCCAAAGCCTGCGATGGTGACCTTGTCGCCGCTCTTGAGGACATCGCCGATGGTGCCGAAGATGCCGTCCATAACCTTCTCAACTTCAGCAGCGGTCATGTTGGTGTCGTTGGCAACCTTGGTAATCAACTGAGATCTCGTCATGATATTTTTAACTCCTATCCTTATAGGCACACAATTGCCCGGTATTATTACGCTATTATTATAGAGAAAATTGTGCGCAGAATCAAGAGTTTTTTCGGAAATCAAACGTTTTTCGGCAAAAACTATAAAATTTTCGCGATCATCTCGTCAAAAAGTGACATTTGGCAAAAAATGCACGTTCCATGCAAAAATATTCTTGACGGGCAAAGTCTTACAGCCCCATGCGGGCGGCATCGGCATAAGCCAGCGTCAGCCCGCCGTCAAAGGCCAGCGAGAAGTCGCCCGCCGGGGCGGCAGTCAGGTCAAAGCAGATGTCCACGGCCTGCTCTGCGCCGTCCGGCAGGGCCACAGCGGCCCCGCGGCAGGCAATCAGCTCAGGCGCGGGATTCTGCAAAATGTGCCCCTGGCCGTCGTGGGTCAGCACGCGCGGGAGCGTCATGCAGTGCAGCCTGTCGGTGCTCTCGAGCACGAGCACCTCTCCCCTGTCGTCCACCGTGCGGGCCCCCAGCACCATGTAATAACGGCCCTCATAAGCGAACACTTTGGGGTCGCGCACATGGCAGGTCAGCCCGGCGGGATAGTCCTTGTTGTACAGTAGGCACTGCTTGTTGTCGATGTGCTCGCCGTCACGGCTGACGGCCAGGCAGACGTTGTGCCCGCGGCCCTGCCTGATGTAGTCGTAGTCACCGGGGAAAAGGTTCTCTCCCCACCGCCTGCGGGCGGAGCCCCCTCGCAGAGGGGGCCAAGAAAAAACAAAAA
>ENA-OVGB01001572-OVGB01001572.1-human-gut-metagenome-genome-assembly--contig:-NODE-1572-length-19776-cov-3.186299_pt1 | contig 19776 bp, 13 predicted proteins | sample MGYA00237767_ERZ505413 | MGnify/ENA primary metagenome ERZ505413 (study PRJEB26158, sample SAMN06016410) | human gut metagenome | biome: human gut; feature: ankylosing spondylitis patient; material...
GAGCTGGAATTACCGGGTGACGAAAGGGGCCGACAGCATCGTGATCACCTGGTCGAACACGAACGTCGTGGACGACGTACCGATCGCGGTCATTTTACAGTACGGGCACAGCACACGGAACGGCGGCTATGTGGAAGGCGTTGATTATATCAACCCGGCCATGAAGCCGATCTTTGAGGAGATCGCCCGCAAAGCATGGAGGGAGGTGCAGAGAGGATGAGCAGAGAAGTAGACCAGCGCGTGGTCGAAATGCGGTTTGACAACGCACAGTTTGAGAAGAACACCCGCGAGAGCATGAAGACTCTGGACCGGCTCCAGGACAAGTTGCAGTTCAAGGACGTGGACAAGGGCTTCGAGAACATCGAAAAAGCCCAGCGGAACGTGAACTTCGACGAGATGGAAGGCGCACTGGACACCCTGAAGGTGAAGTTCAACGCGCTGGACGTGATGACTGTGGCCGCACTGACCAACATCACGAACAAGATCGTTGACACCGGCGAACGGCTGGTGAAGAGCCTTTCGGTGGACCAGGTGGCCAGCGGATGGAATAAGTACATCGAGAAGACCTCGAACGTGCAGACCATCATGAACGCGACGGGCGAAAGCATCGACAACGTCAACGGCTACCTGAACAAGCTGATGTGGTACTCGGATGAGACGAGTTACAGCTTCAGCGAGATGACGAGTGCCCTTTCGCAGATGACTGCGGCAGGCGGCGACATCAAGAAGATGATCCCCATGATCATGGGCATCGCCAACGCCACCGCCGACGCCGGTAAAACGGGCTTTGCGTTCCAGAGCACCATCCGAAACCTGACCCAGAGTTACAGCGCCGGTCACCTGCAATTGCAGGACTGGAAGAGCCTCAACCTGATGGGTACGGCCACCAAGGCTCTGAAACAGGAACTCATCGACACGGCTGTGGAGATGGGCAAACTGAAAGAGGGCGAGGTGACCATTGGCACCTTCGAAAGCACCCTTTCGAACAAGTGGGCTGACACGAAGGTCATGGAAAAGACCTTCGAAAAGTACGCCTCCATGATGGAAGCTGCGTACGATATGGTGCAGCAGAACCCTGGCATGACCAGCTCTGAGGCGCTGGAGAAACTGAGCGGGCAATACGGCGAGCTGGCAGAGCGCGCGGCGTTGGCGGCCCAGCAGGCAACGAGCTTCGAGCAGGCCATCGACTCCACGAAGGACGCGGTCAGCTCTTCTTGGATGAAAGTCTTCGAGACCTTCTTCGGCAACAAGGAAGAAGCGACCGAGACCTGGACGGAACTGGCGAACCGGCTGTACGATATTTTCGTACCGTCCATCGACGCGCTGAACGAACGGCTGAAAGAGGGTCTCGACACCGGCTGGAAACAGCTGAACGACAAGCTGGGCGACCAGGCGGAGACCTACGACACCGTGCTGCAAAAAGTGGCACTGGCCAGCGGGGCGGTGACCGAAGAATCCATTGAAGAAGCGGGCAGCTTTGCGAACGCATTGCGGGAAGGCGGCGTCAACGCCGAGCTGCTTCAAAATGGATTGGACGTGACACTCGTCAGCCTGGAAAAGTACCTCGCCATGAGTGACAAGGCGCTGGACGCCCGCAATCTGGACAAGGAAGCCATTGAGCGGGACTACGAAGCGCTGAGCCGGTTGAACGAGGAGTTCCGGACTGGAGAAGCCAACCTGGCAGACTATGCCGCCGGTATGAGTGAGCTTTCGGGCCGCGAACACCTGATGCAGAGTCTGTGGAACATCATGGATGCACTGAGTGCTCTGGTGCAGCCCATCCACGATGCGTTCCAGGAGATCTTCCCGCCGACGAGCGGCAAGCAGATCAAGAGCTTTGCGGAAGGGCTGGATTACGCCACGAGCAAGCTCATCATCGGCGAGGAGACCGCCACAAAGATCAGGGGCGCCTTTACGGGACTGTTCCGGGTCATCCGGGTCGGCACCGACACCATCGCAAAGGTCGTGAAGACGGCGGTGAAGCTGCTTGGCGGCCTGGCGGACGTGCTGAAGCCGGTGAAGGACGGCATCCTTGACGTGGCGGGAGGCTTCGGAGATTTTGTGACCGAAGTGAGCGAAGCGCTGACTGGCACGAAGACCCTGGGGGAGCGGTTCGACGCCATCCGGGCCAGCCTGAAAAAACTGCTGAGCCCACTGGGGGACCTGAAAGACCTCACAAAGAACTTCTCGCTGGCCGGGCTGAAAGAGCAGCTGGACGCCCTCGTGCAGAGCGGTGGGAACCTGAGCTGGATCAGCGGGCTTTCTGAGAATGCGCAGAACGTGCTGAAACCTCTGATCGTGCTGGCAGGACAGGCGGCAGGCGGCGGACTGACCCTGCTGGGTGTCCTTGGCGCGGTGGCCGGAGGGGTGATCGCGAAACTGGGCGAGACAGCGGACTTCCTCAAACAATGGGTGAAGGGCCAGCTGGAGGGTGCAGACAGTCTGGAGACAACCCTGACGAATCTGCCGGTGAAGATCGGAGAGGCCGTGACGACCTTTGCGACGACCTTCAAGAAGAACGTTTCGAGCATCGAAGCGACGGCGGACACCGTGGCAGACCCGGTGAAGAAGTTCTTCGAGGCGCTGAAGGCGGGCTTCGACTCCATCAGCGGAACGGATGTTTACCGCCTGCTGAGCTTGATCGACGTGGGGCTGCTGGCGTTCAGCATCGGGCAGTTCGCGAAGGCGACCAAGAGCTTTTCGAGTCTGGTGGGAGACCTGTTCAAAGGGCCTGTGACGAGGGCCTTTGATGCCATGGCGGGGAGTTTCAAGCAGCTGACGAGCGCGCTGAAGACCTGGCAGAAAAACCAGTCCAGCGAAGCGATGCGGAACATTGCAGTCTCCATCCTCGTTCTGGCCGGAGCCATGTGGGTGATGGCACAGGTGCCGGAAGACCGGTTCCATGACATCATCACCACCATTCTGGCGTTCGGTGCAGGACTGGTGATCGCAGGAAAACTGCTGACCCCCTCGACCAAAAAGTTCAGCAAGGCCATGGAGAGCCTGAAGGCAACGGCCCTGAACGCCGCGGCGCTGTGGGGCACTGCGGCCGCACTGGTGGGGCTGGGGCTTGCCGTGAAGAACATCATGAACGGCGTCCGCGACCTGCTGGCGGTGTTCCAGAACGGAAACATCACCGACTCGGTGACCGGAATGACCATGGTGATTTCCACGCTGGTGGCGGCATTCTGGGGCTTTGGGGAGGCGATGCGCTCCATCATCACGAAGGAAGGAAAGGTCATCAGCCCGAAGACCCTAGTCTCGATGGCAGCGGCACTGTTGGCCTTTGGCGTGGCGGTACGCACTCTGGCCGGTGCCGTGAAGATGCTGGCTGAGATGGACGACTGGGAGAACATCACAGTCGGAACGACGGCAATCCTGTTCCTGATGGCAGGACTTTCCGGAATTGCAATCGCGATGAAAAAATGGGGCTCGTTCAATTTTCAAAATGGAGCGGGTTTTGCGGCGCTGAGCGCGGGCGTCCTGGCACTGGCCGGGGCCTGTTACATCATCTCGACCATCAACACGGACTCATTGTTCAATGCGTTCGGCGTGATCGCAGTCTTTCTGGCGGAGCTTGCCCTCATTGGGGCAAAGAATAAGATCGGCCTGCGGGCTGGAGCGTCCTTTGTGGCCATTGCGGCAAGTGTGACACTGCTGGTCGGAGCCATGGCGGCGATCTCGCTGGTGCCGACCGAGAATCTGGAGAAGGGATTTGTCGCAATCGAAGCATGTCTCTGGTCACTGTTTGGCGTGGTTCGTCTGCTGAGCAGTGGAAATGCGGCAAGCATGGAAGCCGGTGCAACGGCGATGCTGACCATTTCCGGGGCAATGCTCGTGCTGGCGGGTGCTGTGGCGGTGTACGCACGCCTTGGCGATAGTGCAGGGGATGCCCTATTCAAATGTGGAGTATCCGTTGCCGGAATGGCTGTTGCTATTTGGGGACTCTCGAAATTGAAGGGCGATGCGCTGAATGCGGCATGGGTCATCAACACACTGTCAGGCGGACTCATTAAGTTGGCAGCGGCATGCGTGATCTTCAATCTGGTGAACTGGCAGTCGCTTGCCACGGCGGCGGTCACTATCAGCGGATTGATCGCCATCCTGATGATCGCTGGAAGAATCGAAAGCATGTGCCCGCTGCTGGCGGCTGGACTGAAGGTGCTGGGTGAATCCTTTGATACTTTTGCTACTGGTGCGCTGAAACTGGCCGGGACCATGGCCATTCTGGGCGTACTGTCGATGTTTGCCGGGCCCATCTGCCAAGCTATCATCAATGCAGCTCCCGACATCGAGCAGGCGCTCGTTGCCGTGATAAACATGCTGTGCAATGTGATCGTGCAGTGCGCAGAGCCACTCACGAACGCACTGAAGGCCTTGATCGAAATCATCTGCAACACGCTCCAAGCAGAAGTGCCGGTGATTTGTGAAACCGTTCGGGTCATTCTGGAGTCCGTTGCATCGACGATATGGCAGATGATCAAGGACTTGTTTGCACCATTTGGCAGTGGCGATTGGTGGATGGAGATCTTCAATGAAGACCGCCCGATTGGGGCATTAGTCCGGTTTATTGGAAAAATCGGCGGTGCTGCCATCGACAAATTCAAAGAGGTATTCGGCATCAACTCCCCCTCAACCGTGATGGCCGAAAATGGCCGATATGTTCTAGCAGGTTTGCAGGAAGGCTTGCAGGATGAAGGTGCACTGGCCAAGGTCAAGAACGCCATGCACAACGCGGCAACCGCCGTGGCGAACGTGTTCACCGGATTCTGGAAGATCCACTCGCCGAGCGAAGTCTCGTACGGATACGGTGAAAACATCAACCAGGGCACTGCGAACGGCCTCAACGACACCAAGCAGACCGTCGTGGACGCCATGGGCAATGTGGTAGATGCTGCCGCTGGCAAGCTGAACAGCCTGACTGGAAAGGCAAAGACCGCAGGCGAGAATGCACTGACCGCATTTGCGAACGGATTCAAAGGGACCGGAAGCGGGACCGGGAAGTTCGACATGGGTTCAAAATGGTTGACCACGGACGCGGGAAAGAACCTGCTCGCGGTGAAAGACACGGTCCTGGGCGGCGACATATCGTGGTTTGAGGACCTGTACAAGAACCCCACCGAAACACCGACGACCCCGACCCCGGCTACCGGCAAGAAACCCAAGGGCGGCGGCACCGCGAAGTCGACCAAGACCGAGGCGGACAAGCTGGTGGACGAGTACACTAAGAAGCTGAAGGCGAACAAGGCCAAGATGGACGCCGCCGACAAGGAATATGCACTGTGGGAGCTGACCGAAGGCGACACGTCGAGCGTGGAAGCCCTGGTGGAAAAGAAGACCGACAGCCTGACGCAGGCTATCGCGGACCAGACCGACCGGGTGGCCATCGCGAAGGAACAGTACGACAAGATCCTTGCAGAGAAGAGCTCCACCGATACCCAGAAGAGCGATGCGTATGCGACCTACCTCAACGAGGAGAAGACGCTGGCTGAGCTGAAAGGCAAGAAGCAGGCAACGCTGTTCCAGGTGATCAAAGACCGGTATGACGACGAAGCCAGCACCGCGACGGACGAATACGAGCTGTGGGCGAGCCTGTACGAAGACACGGCCACGGTGGAGGAAAAGTCAAACAAGAAGATCGAGAACCTGAACAAGAAGATCGGCATCCAGGCGAAGGTCGTGACGGCCGCCGAAGAGGAGTACACCACGCTGAAAGCCGAGTTCGGCGAAGAGAGCCTGAAGACACAGGAAGCCTACCGGCAGTGGCTGGAAGAGCAGAAGGAACAGCAGGACCTCATCAACGAGATGAACCAGGCCCAGCTGGACGCCTTTGACGATGCGCTGGCCATGCTGGAAAAGCAGGAAAAGATCCTCACAAACCGGCAGAACATGCTGCAAAAGATCTACAACGACGGCGACCTCTCGCAGCGGGAGGAAGCCTACAAGGCAGCAGTCAAGCAGTACGGTGCAGACAGCAAGGAGGCGCGCCTCGCCTCCACCCAGGGTACGATGACCGCCATTCTGGGCGTTGGTACGGCTCTGGACAGCATGGCCTATTCGGTCAAGAAGCTGACGAACAAACAGAACAAATACAACGAAGCCGTCAAGCAGAGCGGCAAGGACAGCGAAGCGGCGCTGGATGCGCTGGCCGAGTGGCAGGGTGAACAGTATAACTTCGTGGGCTTTGCCGAAGATCTGGCCACGGCGTTCGATCTGGACGACAGCGGCAAGCGGATGACCATGCAGCTGGGCTATGCCATCGCCCGGAACTGGAAGCCGATCCAAAAGGGATTCCAGGACGTCTGGCAGAAGGTACAGACCAAATTCCCGCAGGCCGCACAGAACATGGCCAACGCCTTCGGGCTGGTGGTGCGGGAAGGCGCGACCGAAGTCATCACCGACGTGTACAGCATGATCACCGCAGCGGTGGGCGGAGACTGGGGACAGGCTCTGACGAGCGGCATTGCGGCCGTGCTGGACTTTATGGGCAGCGACTTCGGAAAGACTGTGCTGGACACCGTCGGCCCGATGCTGGCGACCGCTGGCAAGAAGCTGAGCGGCACACTGGCCGCGACACTGGGCGGCGTGGTGAGTGAAGGCGGGCTTCTGGCCACGATCGGCACCAAACTGGCCGGGCTGGCAGCCACCATCGGCGGCGAAGGCGGGCTTCTGGCTACGGTCGGTGCAAAGCTGGCGGCGCTGGCGGCATCGATCGGCCCGCATGGTCTGCTCATAGCGGCGGTCGTTGCAGCCGGTGCAGTGGTCATCACCTTGCTGGTGAAGAACTGGGACAAGGTGAAGAACTTCTTCGGCAGGGCGCTGGACTGGCTGCGGAACCTGTTCTCGAAGTTCGTGGAGGTCGGCAAGAACCTCGTCAAGGGACTGTGGGAAGGCATCACCGGGGCAGCGAAGGCTGTGGGTGACGGCATTCGAAACCTGTGCACAGGCCTTGTGAACAGGGTGAAGAGCTTCTTCGGCATCCACTCGCCCTCGACCGTGATGGCCCAGCTGGGCGAATACATGAGCCTTGGCTTTGCCAATGGCATCGCGGACAGCGGGAACGCTGTGGACCGGAGCATGAACGACGTGATGCGCTCTGCGCTGAGCGCTGCGCAGATGAGCGCCGACATGATCCTGAGTTGCTTTGACGAGGACGCGGACTTCAGCCCGACCATCACGCCCGTGGTGGATCTGGAAGGGGTGCGCAACAGTGCCAACTGGATGCAGAGCGCCTTCGCAGACCCGGACGGGACCCTGAACGCCCGCTTCGAACAGCCCACCCAGCTGATGCGCAGCTTTGCCAAGCGCCGGGAAATTCAAAATGGAGAACCGACAGCAGCTGCCGCAAGCGGCAACGACGACGTCGTGGCAGCCATTGAGAGCCTGGGCAGCCGGGTGGACGCGGTGAGTGAGGCGGTGCGGAACATGAAGCTTTCCATTGACCGGAGAAAGCTGGTCGGAGAGATCATCGAGGATGTGGATACAAAGCTCATGGAACGGGCAGAACGGAGACGGCGATGAATAGCGTAGATCTGTTGCACCTGTACATCGGCGGAAACCCGCTGGCAGAGTATGCGTCGGTTACGTTCCTGGTAAAGAACGGTGCAGGACAGTACGAAAGCTGTTCGACAAAAGACCTGAATCTGGTGCCGTTGAGCCCGCTGCATGTAAACGCATTTGAAGAAAACTGCAAGACCGTCAGCATCCCAGCGATGCACGGAGTACCGGAGTATCCGGCTGCCCTGAGACGGGTGTATAAGAACGCGACGGGAACCTGGGAGTTTTATTACGTCCAGGACGGAACCCTGCATGCGAGCTGGGATGATTATGGCGCAAACAGCCTGAAAGACTGGGTGAAGGTGCGGATGCGATGCGGCATTCCCGGACCGAACGAAACGAGCCTGAAGCTATATCACGGATGGCATACCCGAACCGGCGAGTGGAGCAGCACCTACTACCGACTGATGCGGTTTATTCAGGGAAAAGACTGCAAAGTGCGGATGCACGTGGATGCCACTGCTGTAAGCGGGCCGAGAGATGCCGAATACGAGGGGCGGTGCTGGGTGAGCAGTGTGAAACCCAGCGAAGGAAAGATGGTATTTGCCATCAGTTACAACTTCGCGCCCCAGAACGAAGAACGACAATAACCGAAATTTCAAAATGGAGGGAGCAGCATGTATCATTCCATCACCATTGGCGACAAGAACACCTGGGATGACTGGCACATGATCCCGGTCACTCCCCCGGTGATCGCTCCCCCGGTTGAAAAGACCATCTCCCTGGACGTCGAAGGACGGAACGGGGCGGTGTATCTTTCCAAAAGCGTCACGGGCGAGGCGGTATTCAAGGCCCGTGAAGGAAGCTGGGAGTTTTATCTGGATACCGAATCCTGGAGAGGGCGGTATGGTTCCTCGCCAGTTGGAAAACAGGCGCTGGATCATCTTGCAAAAGCACTGAACGAAGACATCGCAAAGCCGATGAAGCAGTCTGTGCGGCTGGAGGATGACCCGGCGTTCTTTTATTTTGGAAGAGTCTGGGTGAGCGGAGGTATCAAGCAGCAGAATGACCATACGGTCATTACGCTGAAATACAGCCTTTACCCGTTCAAATATTTATACAACAACATTCAGGACGACTGGCTCTGGGACCCATTCAACTTTACGACCGACCTGGCGCTGCCGTATGCAAAGAACCTGGTGCTGAAGGGACAGGAGCAGGTAAATCTGTATCTGCCGCCGTCCGAAAAGCCAAGCGTCGTGCGGGCCAGAGGAGGGAGCGGAGTGGTCGCAGGGCTCTACAAAAGCCGTACCCTGCCGTACCGGTATGCAGGGCTTGCAGGACTCTACACGGACCACACAGAGCACCGACTGGTAAACAACATAGAGATCGCGCTTGGCGTCATCGACGACGACCTGCGATATGACGTGTATGAACTGAAGCTGAAGAACATGACCCTGATCCGACAGGTGGTCAATGTGACCTACCTGCCAGCATACTTATAAGGAGTTTTTCAAAATGGGATATCGGGTATATGCTGGAAGCATCGAGCGGGCGGAAGGAGCCTTTCGCGAGGGGAGCTGGGTCGGGTTCCGATGGGTAGACCGGGTAACGCTTTACGACGCGGCAGGCGACCACATTGAAGGAGATGTCCCCGGACAGGTCGTGCTGGACCCGGTGCTGACGCAGGAGAAAAACCAGCTGAACAGCTTTGAGTGCAGCATCCCATATGAGATCGAGACGCCGTTTGCTACGATCCGGAACCCCGTGTACGACGCGCTGAAGCTGCGCAAGAGCTGGGTATGCGTGGAAGAAGACGACAAGCCCATCTTCGTCGGGCGGGTGACAGAACTGGAAAAGCAGTTTGACCGGAGCTGGCGTGTATACGCCGAGGGGGCTCTTGGTGTGATGCAGGACGAGAGCTGGAAACTGGACCCGGCGACTTACACCCTGACGAAGGCTCGGAACGAAACTTCAAAATGGTTCGATACGTATTATGCAGACACTCTGTTCAATCAGCTGTTCGCTCTTGGAAGGGCTGACTGCGGGTTGATCTGCATCGGGAAAGTGACAGTGCAAAATGGGAAGACCATTGATACGACCGACAAAGGCACCCAGATCGACACCCACTGGAACCTGTTGAACACGCTCTTTCTGGACGAATACGACGGATATCTGCGAACGCGCATCGAAACATCCGGTGATGTGTGGCGCATTTGCGTGGATTACCTGCTGGACATCGAAGAGACGACCCGGCAGGCGATTTATTACGGCTCGAATCTGCTGGACCTGACCTATACCGAGAAGATCCCAAATGACTTTGCGACCCGGATCACGGCGTATGGCTCAAAGACGGAATCGCACGGGTGGTGGATCTGGAAGAAATACTCAACATCGGCCATAGTGGCGGTGGCAAAGAACGAAGAAGCGGAAAGCAAATACGGCGTCGTGGAGAAGATCGTGACTGTGGATGGGGATACGACCGAAGCCAGCTTGCAGGAAACGGCGGACAAGCAGCTGAAGGAATACAAGCAGGACGTAGAACCGAGTCTGATGATCGAAGCGTTCGACTACAAAGACACAGGGCGGGACCTGGACCGGCTGCAATTTCTGAAAAAGACCCATGTGGTGTCCGAACCGCATGGAATAGACGGGTGGTATGTTTGCACCAAAACAGCCCTGACACTGGATGCACCGGACAACAAGCGGTATGAATATGGCCTGCCGCCAAGAAAACTGACCGATCAGCAGAACGCGAACACTACAAACCAGAAGACGATCAAGAACCAATTGCGGGGCGTGCTGAGTTGGCTGAACAAATAAAGTGGGGTGATTTTCCAAAATGATGAGTTTCGATGAGATCATTGAGGGCATCCGGAAAGCGCTGTACGGACGCGAGGTACGCGAATACTTTGCCTATGCGATCCAGTGGGTGAAAGAATGGGTGACCGAACAGGTCGAGCAGATGAAGAACTGGCTCGAATGGGCCAAACACTACGCCCAGGATGCCCAGCGGAGCGCCACGGCCTCGGCTAAGAGCGCAGCAGAATCAAAGGAGAGCGCCAGCCAGAGTGCGGCCAGTGCGGCAAGCTCAAAAGCAAGTGCAGATGCCAGTGCGGCGAGCGCGGCAGAATCGAAGGCAAGCGCCGCGGCCTCGGCCAAGAGCGCCAAAAACTCGAAGCTGAGTGAGGAAAGCTCGAAGCTCTACTCGGAACGGTCGCGGGACATCGTCAATGATTTTCAAAATGACTACAAAGGCGGGTACTATAAGACCTTCAACCTGGTGGCCTACCGGAACAAGTGGGGTACCCTGCCGCAGGCGCAGGGCATCTTCACCTATTACTGCGACATCCCGGTCGAAGACCTGACCGAGCGGTTCACGCCGTTTGCCGCCATGACGCTGGAAAGCTACGCCTCGGCCACGGCGGCCGGTGTGGCATGCAGTGTGGAGAGCCGGAAGGGCTGTCTTCGGCTGTTTTCCCGCCGCATCCCGGACGCAGACCTGGACATCATCCTGACCCTGTTTGGCGTGGGCACCCTGAATTATTTTCTGGCGGTGCCGACGGCCGACTGGACGCCGCTGCGGCCGACCATTGGCCCGAACCAGTATTACTGCGATGTGGCCGTGAAGAACTGCACCTCCGACATGATCCCGCTGGGCATGACCGACCTTGTGAACTGGGAGGAAGCGGAGAACGCAGGCATGGCAAGTGTTCTGAGCACCGGCGACGGCTACGTGCGGTTCTATGCCGTGCGCAGACCGGAGGCGAACATCCATGTGAACGTCATCCTGCTCAAGCGGGAAGAGCCCGTGAACCGCCCAGCCACCAAGACGGAGCTGGGCCTTGTGATGATCGGTGACGGCATGGACGTGACAGCGGCCGGACGCATTTCGACACGCGGGGCAACGAATGAAGAGTTCCGGACTGCAATGCAGGACGCTTTCGGGGAGGTAGACGGATGGCGGATGTGATCTATGCAAAATTAGAGCAGCTGCATCAGATGGCTTGTTCGATCGGCATGGTGCTGAAGGCATTGCAGGCACAGGTGAAGGCCATCGACGAACGGGGCGGCGAAGACAATGTTCTGGAAAAGATCCTTGTAAACGGGACGCAACTGTTCCCTGACCGCGAAAAAGCCGTTCGGATGACGATCCCTACCAAGATCTCAGACCTGGACAACGACAAAAAGTTTCAGGAGAACGTCATCGAGCAGGTGTTGCTGAACGGCACAAAAATGCCGGTGGACAGTCAGAAACGCGTGAGCATTACCATTCCGACCGGCACAAACAACCTGGTGAACGATGCAGGATACCAGACGAACGCGGATGTACTCGCGGCCATCCGGGCGAATGCCTACGTCCACCCCAGCCACACGGCATACGGGTCGGGACTGTATAAGATCGTAGTGGACAACCTGGGTCACGTGACGAGCGCAGCAAAGGCTGTGAAGAGCGATATCACGTCACTGGGCATCCCCGGACAGGATACCGTCTACACCCACCCGAAGTACACGGCGCGCGGAACGGGGCTCTACAAGATCGCCGTGGACGCACTTGGCCATGTTTCCAGTGTGGCAGGTGTCACGAAGGGTGATATCACGTCGCTGGGTATCCCTGGACAGGATACCGTCTACACCCATCCCGGCTACACCGGGCACGGACTGGGGCTTTACAAGCTGGCTGTGGACGGACAGGGGCATGTTTCCAGCGTGGCTGGCATCACAAAGAGTGATATCACGGCACTGGGCATCCCCGGACAGGACACGAACAGCTGGCGCGGCATCCAGAACAACCTGAGCAGCGACTCCACGAGCGATTCGCTGAGCGCCGCGATGGGAAAGGCCCTGAATACCAGCCTGAACGATGCGATCACCCGTATCGCGACCTGCGAACAGAAGATCAAGGCCATTGCCAAGACGACGGAAGTTCTTCTTGGAACGGTCGTAAGCCCTGCCATCAAGGGCGACACACTGCAGAAAGGTGCGACCCACACAATGGCAACCTTTGGCAGCGAGGTGGCATTTGTTAAGATTTCTGAGAGAATCAAGATTCTACGTGGCTCTTCCCATGTGGAAGAGCTATGGTCAATATACAATGAAGGGGGTGGCAATTACCATCGCCTGTATGTGCGCTGGGACTTTACGGCAGATGGTAGAGTGACTGCAACCTGCGACACGGAAGTCAGTGACACCAGTTGGAGTTGGTATGACCATACACTGAAGGTGAACATCAACTATTACAAGTACGCGGCGTAAGGAGGAAATTTCAAAATGGCATTTGGACCCATGAGTGTCGGCAACCAGGCGACGCTGTCGCTTCTGACCGACCAGACCCTGACCCAGGAGAACATGCCCGCCGACGCCAAAGCAACCGGCACCAGACTGAATACACTGGACCGCGGTGTGGACGACCTGAACAAACGAATCGTGAAGTATCTGCTGTTGACCGGCGGCACCATGACCGGCGAATTGAAAGCGGAAGGCGGCATCAAAGGCAACCTGACCGGCAGCGCCACCCAGTGGAACAACCACACCCTAACCAAAAAACACGCAAATGTCACCGGCAACACCTGGATTCCAGTGTTCGATGCGAACAACACGGTGAACTACGCCACGCTGGACGACCTGCTGCGGGGAGCCACCACCCGCATCTCCACACTGGAACAGAAGTATCAAGCCATTGCCAAGACGACCGAAGTTCTCCTTGGAACGGTCGTAAGCCCAGGCATCAAGGGTGACACACTGCAGAAAGGTGCGACCCACACAATGGCTACCTTTAACAGCGAGGTGGCATTTGTTATCATTTCTGGGACCAAGCTTCTACGTGGCTCTTCCAATGTGCAATTACTATGGTCAATATACAATGAAGGGGGTGGCAATTACCATCGCCTGTATGTGCGCTGGGACTTTACGGCAGATGGTAGAGTGACTGCAACCTGCGACACGGAAGTCAGTGACACCAGTTGGTCTTGGTATGACAATACCCTGAAGGTGAACATCAACTATTACAGCTACGCAGTTGCGACCTGAGGAGGCGAAATTTCAAAATGGAGATCTTAGACGTTTCCCGCTGGCAGGGGAATGTGGACTGGAAGAAAGTCAAGGCCAGCGGAAAAGTGGATGGTGTGATGCTGCGGACGGTCTCGACCAGCGCGGCATACGGCGGCATCTACATCGACCCGACCTTTGAGAAAAATTACTGGGGCTGTGTGGAGGCAGGACTGCCGGTGGGCGCGTACTACTACACCAAAGCCACCACGGCCCTCTATGCCGCACAGGAGCTGGCAAAGCTGCAAGTTGCATTGGAGGGCAAGGACTTTACGCTGCCCATTGCCGTGGATGTGGAAGACCCCAGCCTGAAAGCCCTGCGGCCGGAGGAGCTGGCGAAGCTCGTCAAAATGGAGGCGAAGCAGATCGAAGCGTGGGGACTGTATGCCATGGTATACACCTACACGAACTTCGCCGACACGGCGCTGGCGCTGCACGAGCTGACCGACTTCGATCTGTGGATCGCGGACTACCGCGGCAAGCGCCCCTCCCGCAAGCATGGGATGTGGCAATACACGAGCAAGGGGAGTGTGCCCGGCGTGAAAAACGGCGTAGACCTCAGCCATGCCTACAAAGACTACCCCAGCATCCTCAAACGGGCCGGGCTGACCCGAATGAAGGAGGCGTGACCCCGATGTGGCAGTTTCTCATGGAATACTGGGCCCAATGGGTCTGTACGCTGATCGGTGCGGGCATTCTGGCTGCGCTGCCGAAGATCAAGGCCCTCTGGGGCGCAGTGCTGGCGCTGCTGCACGACCGCATCTACACAGAATGCTACCGGTTCATGGAGCTGGGGTACATCACACAGGACGGTCTGCGGAACCTGGGATACCTATATAAGACTTACCACATGATGGGCGGGAACGGCACCGGCACGGAACTTTACAACCGAGCCAAGGCCCTGCCCATCCACACCGTATAACGGAGGATTTCAAAATGGACAAAAAAGTATCGACCGCGACCATCGTCCGGACCGTCTGCCTCGCTCTGGCGCTGGCAAACCAGCTGCTCAGTGCGGGCGGACACAGCGTGATCCCCATCGACAACGAGACCGTGAACCAGCTCGTGACCGCTGGGGTGACCATCGTGACGGCCATCGTGAACTGGTGGTATAATAATTCGTTCACGGAAGCTGCCATCGAGGCGGACAAGACCTTTGAACGGGTCAGGGAGAAGAACCGGAGTTGACGAAATAACAAAACACCCTGCCAGACTGAGATGCTCCGACGATCGGGTCGGGGAACGCAGTTTTGACAGGGTGTTTTCTTTTTTGAGGGAGTATGGTATACTATTTTATGATATGGATGAATCGTGCTTTTGACACGTAATGGATGTGCAGTGTAGGAATTGCGACTCCTACAGCAGCAGTTAGACGTCATTTTTATTCCTACATTGCACAGTCCGATATTACGATGTAGCGTTAATTATATAGGGTTAGAAGGAGTACTATGGAAACAAGCTACTTAAAAACACTTGAGCTTGATAAGATCATTGCCCGCGCTGCCGAGGGCTGCGTCTGCCGGGAGGCCAAAGCGCAGATGCTGGCGCTGGAGCCCCAGTGCGACCCGGACGAGGTCCGCTATTCGCTGGAACAGACGGACGCCATCAACAGCCTGCTCATCAAAAACGGTTCGCCTAGGTTCGGCGGTGTGGAGGGTGTCAGCCAGCTTGTGACCCGCGCTGTCAAGGGCGGTGTCCTCTCGATGGGAGAGCTGCTGATGGTGGCGGGCGCACTCCGCAACTTCCAGAATCTGAGCAGCTGGTACGGTTCCTCGGATCACGAGGCGCTGCCGACAGACGACCTGTTCTACGCGCTGGCCCCGCAGCCCGGCCTGGAGCAGCAGATCTCCAGCGCCATTCTGGCACCGGATGCCATGGCTGACACGGCTTCCCGCACGTTGAATGAGCTGCGCAAGAAGATCCACGCCACCGAAAACAGCATCCGCGACCGTCTGGAAACTATGGTCCGCAACATGGATACCTCCAAATATCTGCAAGAGAGCGTCGTTTCCATGCGAAACGGCCGGTATGTCGTCCCGGTCAAAAGTGAATACCGCGGCGAAGTGAGCGGCATCATCCACGATGTCTCCTCCACGGGCGCAACGGTCTTTGTGGAGCCGCAGGCCGTCGTGGAGGCAAACGCCCGCATCCTGCAATACCGCGCACAGGAAGCGCAGGAAATCGAGCGCATTCTGGTTGCCTTCACGGCACAGGTTGCCGCCATTGAGCCGCAATTCCAATACAGCTATAAGGCCATGCTGGAGATCGACGTCCTGCTGGCCAAGGCACGGCTGGCGCTGGACATGAAGGCCTTTAAGCCTGCCGTGCGGACCGATTCGTCCTTCTCACTCATCCGGGCACGGCATCCGCTCATCGACCACAAAAAGTGCGTCCCGGTGGATATCGCGCTGGGCAGAGACTACGATTCGCTCATCATTACCGGCCCGAACACCGGCGGCAAGACGGTCACCCTGAAAACAGCCGGTCTGCTGTGTGCCATGGCACAATGCGGCTTCCTTATTCCTGCCGACGAGCGCAGCGAGATCTGCGTATTTGACGAGTTCCTCGTGGACATCGGCGACGAGCAGAGCATCGAACAGAGCCTGTCCACCTTCTCCGGCCACATGAAGAAGATCACCGGCATCCTGGAACTGGCCATGCCCCGCACTCTGGTCCTGCTGGACGAATTGGGAGCAGGCACAGACCCCGCCGAGGGTGCTGCGCTGGCAGTCGCCATCATCGAAGAGCTGCGCCGCCGTGGTGTGCTGCTGATGGCGACCACCCACTATGCAGAGCTGAAGGTCTTCGCTCTGGAGACGAAAGGCGTCGTCAATGCCAGCTGTGAATTTGACCTTGAGACGCTGCGCCCCACATACAAGCTGAGCGTTGGCGTTCCCGGCAAATCCAACGCTTTCCTCATCAGCGAGAAGCTCGGCATCCCAGAGCGCGTCATTGAAGCGGCACAGCAGCATCTTTCGGCAGAGGACAAGCGTCTGGATGCGGTTCTGGGCCAGCTGGACGACCTGAAACTGCAGCTCAAGGAAAGCCAGGACGAGGTGGAAGAGCTTCGCAATGAGGCTGCCCATCAGCTGGATGCCGCCCGCAAAAAGCGGGACGAACTCATCCAGCAGGGCGAAAATGAGCTGGAAGCAGCCCGCGCCAAGGCCCGTGCACTGGCGCAGCAGGTGGAAAGCAAAGCATACGCTTTGACGGATGAGCTGCGTCAGCTCCAGAAGGATGAGCGGATGAGCACTCAGCAGAAAGCCCAGCGCGCGCGGGAGATCGCCAAAAAGGAATCGGAAAAGCTCTTCATCGGCACCGAGGTCGTGCACAACCCGGTCAAGGAATTCGTTCCGCTGAAGGAGGTCAAGGTGGGGCAGGAGGTCTGCATCGCCGAGCTGAATCAGCTGGCAACGGTGCTGGCTCTACCGGATAAAAACGGCGATGTCCTCGTTCGCGCCGGAATCATCAAGACCAAAGTTCCGCTCCTGGGCCTGAAGCAGCCCGAAAAGCTGGTCAAGGAACCGCAGGCCAAGACAAAGGCGCAGCAGCGGTATTCCCGCCTGACCGGTGACGCCAACCGCCCGAACGGCGGGGTAGAGCGGGTGCAGCGCAGCGCCAAAATGGAGTGCAATCTGCTGGGCCTGACGGTCGATGAGGCACTGCCGGAGGTGGATTCCTTCATCGACCGCGCCATCCTGAACGGCCAGACCGTGGTCTATCTGATCCATGGCAACGGCACCGGTGCACTGCGCACGGCCATCCACAAGCATCTGCGCGGAAACCGCATGGTCAAGAGCTTCCGCCTTGGCCGCTACGGCGAGGGTGAGAGCGGCGTGACCGTGGTCGAACTGAAGTAAAATTTCTCCGGGCATTTCCCGGAAACCTGCCCCTGAAACGATCTCGCGGGCAGGTTTTGTTTTATTCAAAGCAGGGAAGTCTATATGGCAAAACATGCAGTCCATCGCAAAAAGAAACAGAAAAATCAGGCCTTTTCATTTCGTCACGCGGTCGTTCTCTGCCTCTGTTTCATCGGGATCTGTTTCGGCCTTTATTTGTGGTATGCAGCCTTTACGATCGGGCAGGGAACACCCGCTGTAGACGATGATGATTTCCGTCCTACCTTCGGCCCGCCGCCTTATCGCATTGCGATTGATGCCGGGCACGGCGGCTCGGACCCCGGCGCGCAGGGGATCGTAACGGAAAAGGAGATGACGGCAGCTACCGCCGAAGCACTGCGCGGGTGGCTGAAGGCCGACCCTAATTTTATCCCGCTCCAGACCCGCGAAAGCTATGACGCCACGGCAAAGCCAGCAGAACGCGCCGCTGCGGCCAACGCGCTCTCGCCGGACCTGCTGCTTTCCATCCACGGGAACTCTGCACCGGAAGGCTCCACGGCCTCCGGGTTCGAGTGCTATCCCAGTGTGCCGGGCCGCACCTGGCATCAGGAAAGCTATTATTTCGCGAAACGCCTGGCCAGCGCCATGCGTTCCGCCGGGGCCAGTCTGCGGGGGCGCGGGGGAGTCCGTTACATTTATTACATCGGAGAAGCAAAGCAGCTGGTCGAAACCAGCCACACTGAAGTGCGGGCAGAGCGCAGCTTTACCATCCTGGAAGATGCAAACTGTCCGGCCGTTCTGGCAGAGCAGTGCTTTGTGACCAGTGCCGCTGATGTTGCACAGTTTGGCAGTGAAGAGGGTTGCAGGCGAACCGCCCGCGCTTACTATGAAGCCATCTGTACATATTTTGAGATCACGCCGCTGCCGGAATAAGCCAGACCCGGCGCAACACACATAGCCTGAACCTGCAACGGTGTGCGTCCTGAAACTGAAACGAGAAACGAGCCTCCCGGCAAAGCTGTGCGCGTGGAACACAGCAGAAGAGGGGGCTTGTTTTTCAACGACATAAGTTTCGTATAATGCACGTTATGTGAAATATAGGGGAGTGAAAAATCCCTCTTTTCTCCAATTTTTGCCAATTAAGGCCGCTGAGCTCGATTTTGAGCTCCAGCGGCCTTTTTGCGGTATGTATGCAATTGGTGTATTCTTGGTCTGTTTTTTTCTGCTTTTTGATCTACACTTTTGTCAAAAAACGATTCATCACAACGACGGTGTAATCGTTTGTATGATCTCTCAAACCAGTATCCGTGAATTGATTCTTCAGCCAGAACGATCTGCTTTGTTCGTTTCCATCCACATAACCCAAACGAATGTATTGATAATTCCATTGCGCCAGACAGGCACACAGATCAGTGATGATCGAGCTTCCGACGCCGGTTCCTTGCAGGTCTTTTTCCATCATAAAGAATCCGATGAACCCACTTTGCGCATCCGGATAATGGTCGATGAAATCCATCACAGCCACAAGCCGCTGGTGGACGTCAAAATAGCCCAGATAATACTTATCCTGTTCCTGACCGGCCTTGCGCTGCGGCATGGCCTTCAGATCGGCTTCGATCTTTTCCGGCGTCACAAACGGCGGACAATGCTCATAAAACTGCGGATTTTTCTCACAGAGCGCAAAAACAGACGGAATATCGTCACGGAATAGCCGCCGAACTGTATAAGTGCCCGAAAATTTCGTATAATCCATTTTAGTGCTCCGTTTTTTCGCTTGCATCCGGCTCACGCAGCGCCGAAACATCTACGCGGAAACCGTCTTTGGCAGCCCCATCAAAGGCTTCCATCGGCCCAGTCGGCATTTCGGCTGCATCATCCGGAGAATCCTTCGCTCCTGCGTCCATTTCTGCACTGTTCGGAGAAATTCCCCCGTGGGTCTCCCCCGCTTCCTGTTTCGTTGTATCCAAGTTTGTCTTCCGGACTTCCCCCAGCGGGTTCTGCTCAATGGCCGCGCGGACCTGAAATTCTTGCAGATGCGTATAGATTTGGGTCGTGCCCACACTGCTGTGGCCGAGCAGCTGCTTAAGCGTCAGAATATCCACATTGCCGGTCTGGTACATCAGCGTAGCTGCTGTATGCCGCAGCTTATGGGTCGAAAAGCCCTTCAGCCCTGCCGCCTTCATGGCACCTGTCACCAGCTGTTCCACGCGGCGGTTCGAGATACGGTCTTTCATGCGGCGGGTCACAAAAACGGCCTTTTCCTTGGGGTCCAGACCTTCCATCGTGTTCCGCTTTTTGAGATACAATTGCAGCGCTTCGATGCAGGCATCATTCAGGTAGACCATACGCTCTTTATGGCCTTTGCCGAACAGGCGGATCTGACGCTGCTCTA
>ENA-OVGB01001578-OVGB01001578.1-human-gut-metagenome-genome-assembly--contig:-NODE-1578-length-19754-cov-7.710645_pt1 | contig 19754 bp, 16 predicted proteins | sample MGYA00237767_ERZ505413 | MGnify/ENA primary metagenome ERZ505413 (study PRJEB26158, sample SAMN06016410) | human gut metagenome | biome: human gut; feature: ankylosing spondylitis patient; material...
GTTACATTTCCTCCGTCCGTCCGAACGAAAAAAATCGGCAGAAAAAGCCTTACGATAACGAAGATTCCGCTTTTTTATCATCGGATCTTCGCCGCTACATGAAGAGCGACGGCAGGCGTTGCCGCACGTTGCCGTAAGCGATTTTTTCCATCAGCCGCGGAGAAAAATATCGTTCGAGCGAGCGGAAAAAAGCAGGCATATTCCGTGCGCCGCAAACGAGAGGATTTTCGCAACCGAAAAAATCGCCGCCGAGCGCGACGCAATCTTCTCCGCCTTTATTCACGAGATAGGCGATATGCTCTTCGAGCGGATACTTTCCCGCAAAATCGGATACGAAACATACGCCGACCACTCCGCCCGAATCGGCGATTTCCGAAATCTGCGAATCGGTGAGGTTCCGTCCGTTCGGGCACAATGCGCGCACGAGGGAATGGGAAGCGACGACGGCTTTTTTACGCGCCTTTGCCAAAGAAAAAATCTGCCTCGTTCCGTCGTCGGAAACGTGAGAAATATCGGGAATCACGCCGCTTTCCAAAGCAAACGCCACGGCGTTTTTTCCCTTTTCCGTGAGCGCGCCCGCGTGATTGCAAGCCGCGCTCATAGAATTATCGTTATTCCACACGGGAGAAAACATCTTCACTCCCGCGTGAAACAACGCGCCTAATTTTTCCGTATCGCCGCAGGTGGCTCCGCCGCCCTCCGCCGTAAGTACGGCATGTACGCCGCCGAGGCGAAGCGCGGCGCGGATTTCCAGAAACAAATCGAGTTGATCGAAAATTTCGCCTTCGTCCTCCGCGCTTTCTCCTTTACAGAACAGAGCGAAGCATTGCAATGCGCACTTCGCATAAGAAAAATCGGCGATCGCCTTTCTTTTTCCCTCTTCCGCACGCTTTTCCCTCTGCCGCAACGTGCGACGAAAATCGCATGCGTTTTTCCGCCATCCTGCGCATTTTTTCTTTTTCCCGTTCCGGGCGCGCTTCGGTAAGGTTTCGTTTTGCGGCGAGCCCGAGCGCGGTTCTCGGGCGAAGGAAGAAAGATAAGAGAGCAGATCGCAATGTAAATCGGCGTACATCACGGCTTTTTCGGGTGAAAAATACGTAAAATCCAACGCACGGGCGCGGGCGGCTTGATACAGATAATCAATGCTTTTATCCTCCTTATTGCGGCGCGTTCGTCTGCAAAAAAGCCAATCCTCTTTTGCGGAAAGATCCTGTTGTCGTCCCTCTTCCGCCGCGAATTTTTTTGCCAGAATACGCCGACCGTTTTTCTGTATTGTATGCCGGAAAAAGAAAAAAACGTGAAAACGCCGCAGAGGGCTTCATCTCCCCGCGGCGTTCTGTTTATTCGTTATATTTCGTATATCGTTCGTTACGTTTCAACGCGCGCGCAACAAACTTTCCCGCATTGCGGACAAACGGATTTACGCCCTTCTGAGCGTTTCGATTGCGGCGGCGCGATCTTCCGCTTTGAATATACCGCTGCCCGCCACGATGACGTTCGCCCCCGCCGCCTTTGCGGCGATCACCGTTTCGGCGTTGATCCCGCCGTCGATTTCCACATGGCAGTTCAGATTTTTTTCATCGATTATGCTGCGGATTTCTTTCACTTTATCCAGTACGGAAGCAATGAATTTCTGCCCGCCGAACCCCGGAAACACGCTCATCACAAGCACCATATCGCAGAGCGGAATCGCCTTTTCGACAGCGGAAACGGGGGTATCCGGATTGATCACCGCACCGCATTTCGCGCCCGCGTTTTTAATGAGCCGCAACGTATCTTCCAGCGTATCGCCGCAAGCCTCCGCATGCACGGTGACGTAATCCGCGCCCGCTTTCACGAAGCGTTCCGCGTATTTTTCGGGGTGCACGATCATCAGATGACAATCGAGCGGCAACGAAGTGATTTTGCGAAGATCCTCCACCATTTTAATGCCGAACGTGATATTATTCACGAAAACGCCGTCCATCACGTCGATATGTACCCACTCGGCCGCACTGCGGTCGACCATCTGCGTGTCGCGTTCCAGGTGGCCGAAATCGGCCGAAAGCATCGAAGGTGCTACGATTCTGTTCATGGTTCGAATATTACTTACGACAAATATAGTCATTTCCCGGCAGTTTTCCACGCTTCGGAGCGGGATTCCGTCCCCGCAAACCCGGGTTTTGGGGTTCGGGGTTGCAGTTCGGGATTCCGAATGCCGGTTCCCTGTCGCACGGTCTTTCCGGGGATTCCGTCCCGAAAGAGCTGCCGGTCAGGATCTTTTCCGGTTCAGGGTGTCGATCCTCCGGCGTATCGCAATGCCGTTGGACAGCGAAAGCAGCAATGCAAGCCCTATGCCGCATACCCATGTAACGCCGACCCCGGCCGGGGCGTACCCCTCCTGCAATGCTGCCAGTTCGGGCAGGTACCACATACGCACCAGCCACGACAAAACCACGGCCACGACGAGGACGCCCAGGTTGAGCCACAGGGTCAGCAACCAATACGGACGTGCCACACGTCCCGGTGCATAACCCAGCAGGAGCAGATTTTCCAGTTTCGCGCTGTTCTTCTGCAAGAGCAGGAAAATGCTCAGCATCAGAATGTAGAAAGACATCACGCTGAACACCAGTCCCACCCCTCCGAGCCCTCCGGCCGCAAGTTGCAGGAAATAGGCAGCCTTCCCACTGTCACGGCGGTCGCCTTCTGCCTCATAGCCCTTGCCGTCGAGGTAAGCCGAAATCGCGGCATCGACAGGGCGGTCGGTCTCGACGATGACCCGCGATGCCTGTTTCTCCCCGCCCTGGCCGAACCGCCCGTTCGACCAGCGGATGAAAGACTCCGGGACGAGGATCGTATTGAGACGGTTCGACAACCCGACGATACGGCCCCGGAACTGTTCCGTGCGCCCGTTGCCGGCGACCTCGATGCCGAGCGAAACCCGCTGGAATATCCCCTCCGAAATCTGCGGCAGCCCCTGCGACTTGGCAAACCCGTAATTGTAGAGGTTCAGGTAATTGCGCGGGATGATGATGGGGATGTCCCCGTCGCCGGGTTCGTATTTCCACTTCCCGGAGGCGACATCGAGAAAACGGTCGGGCACCGCCTCGAAAAACAGGTAGGTCGAGAGCTGCACGCCGCCCATGCCCACCGTACCCTTCACCCGGTAGTTCGCCGGCGTGAAAGCCCCGACGTCCCGGACGAAAGGCTGTCCCTTCAATTCCTCCAGCTCCCCGGGGGTAAAGTCGCTGCTCCCCAACCCGATCGTCTGGAGCGCGCCGACCCGTTTCGAAAGCACCAGGTAATCGCCCCGCATGAACGAATCGGGGGCATCGAAGACCGGCATGACATCGCGGTAAGCCTGCACCGAGGTGAGCACGATGGTCATGCCCACGACCCCGGCGAGGGCGAAACCTACGGTCTGCGCGACGCTCAGATGGCTGCGCAACAATTTCCAAAGCAGCGTCATAGCGTAAGGGTTTTATGGTAGGGAAGCCCGAGCCGGCTGCCCACCGAGGTAACGACGATACCCGCCCCCTGCGCCTGCGCCTCTTCCAGCAGCATCCCGCTGAGCAACTCCCCGTTAGCGGCATCGAGGTGGCTGACAGGCTCGTCGAGCAGGATGAAATCGAACGGCTGGCACATGCAGCGGATGAAGGCCACGCGCTGCTGCTGTCCGAAGGAGAGCTTATCGACCGGGGCATCCCGCTTATCGGCGATACCCGCAGCCTCGAGCATTCGCCCGATCTGCTCCTGCGTCTTGAAATGCGTGAGCTCGTTTTTCAGGCCGATATTCTCCGCGACGGTCAATTCGCCGAAAAGACGCAAATCCTGGAAAAGCATACTCAGCGACCTGCGGCGCAGGCCGCTCCACGCCGCGGCGGAAAAGCCGCGGCAATCCGCCCCGTCGAAGAGTATCCGCCCCGCGTAATCCTCCCGGATGCCGTAGAGAAAGTGGCACAGCGAAGTTTTCCCCGTTCCCGAAGCAGCCTCGAGCAGGCAGTACTCCCCCTTGCGGAAGGTCACCTCCTGCAACCAGACCCCCGAATCTCGCGGAGCCGCTTTCCCCGCGAACACGCAGGGCAGCACCCGTTGCAAAGTTATCGATTCCATACCTTCTTTATTTCAAGGTAAACGGCCGTTCGAATCCCGGACGGCCGTTTACCATAAACCCCGAAGGTTATTACAAATTGACCTCCGGTACGTACCGGCGGATCAGTTCGCCAATTTTGTCGCAGACAGTCTTAAAGGAATTCTGCTCCTTGTCCGTCATATTGACTACGGCAGTCCCGCCCTTCATCGTACCATAGGCTTCCAGGTCTTCGAACATGGCCAGCACGGAGAGCGCGGCCTCGACCTGCGGGTCGACATTACCGCCGACAAGCTGCGCGGTCAGCGCGGTCACACCCTCGAAATCGACGTAGAAGCTTCCCGACTGGCCCTTGAATATCTTGCTCATCGAAGCCAGCGATTCGATGTCCGCACCGTCGAGCGCCGATTTCACGACCGCATCGGTCGTACAGTAAAGCACATCGCCCTTCACGCCGAACAGCACCGTGACACCGCCCATGCTGATCGTATATTCGCCTTCGCCCGCCTTCTGGATGGGCATACCGGAGAGGTTGGAGACGATCGTCTGCAACACGGCGGGATCCTTCACCTGGGCCAGCAGCGACGCTACGGGATACTGACCGTCGGCTGTCATCCCCGAGAACGAGATCACGCAGTCGCCGCTGAAAGCATCCATCACCTGCTTGACCATCGGGTTGGCCATCAGCATCCCGTAACCGGGCATTGCGGAGAACACCGAATACATCTTCTCGCCGTCGAGGCCGTAGGCCATCGCACCGATCGTATTCCGGGGCACGTAGCGCAACAGGGCTCCCGTCTGGGGTTTCACATAGGCGTAAAAATCCATCATTTTCTGCTCGCTCTCCTTGTCCTTGTACGACATGGCGGCATCGCAAACGATCCGGCCCTTCTCGAAATTGACGGAACTTGCCAGCGTGGCACCCTTGAGGGCATCCATCATCGGCATCGAACCCACCATCGGGTTGCTGTCCAGCATCGACGCCAGCGCAGAATAGACCATCACCATGTTGATGTCGTTCTTCTCGGAGAGCTGGTCGGCAACGACCTTGTCACCCATCAGGCTCTCGCCGCACTTCTGGGCAAAGAGTTTCTTAACGGCATCGATTGCGCTTTCCGGCGACCCCTGCGCGAAATAGAGCATGACAGCCACATCGTTGTAGGCGCACAAACCGCTCACGGAGCTGTCCTCGCCCAATGCGATGACCGAAACACCGCCCTCGTGCCGGGGTGCAATGCCGCTTTTCTCGCCGATGCGTGCAAGCAGGGCGTCCAGTTTCGCCTTGTCGCCGACGGGCAGCAGCATACCGCCCCGGACATTCGGGGACTGCATCGCGCCATCCATCGACATGAAGAAGAACAGGTCTTTTTTCAGGTCGACACCCGATTCGCAGGGGTTCTTCAGCAGGGCGAGCAGGTATTCCTTCTCCTCGGCGGTGATGCCCTCGGCTTTGTCGAGCTCGGCCTTGAGCCGGATGAAGAGCGGATGCTGCCCGATGTCGCCGGCATCGCTCTTCTGCAGAAGCGAAGCGGGATTGACCGACATCGTCATAAAGGAATCGGCAGGCAGGAAATTGCGGTAATCGGCACTTCCGCCGCAGGAAACAACTAGCATGGACACTGCAGCGAGGCAGGCCAGCTTCAGGGATCGTAACGTTTTTTTCATATTCGAAATTATTTGAATCCGTATTTGGAACAAACAAAGCTATAAAAAAATACGTAACAACCTGCGACATCGGGACTAAAAATTGCGTTGCGGGGCTAAATTAACGCACATGCCCCGGTACGGGGTGTTTTTCCGGGAATAAATTGCTATTTTTGCATGGAAACAGACACAAAAACACACGATGACTCCTACCACCCTTTTCATATTGGCCGCTACGTGCAGCCTGGCAGTGCCCGTCGCCCTGTTCCTCGTACTCTGGCGCAGGGACACCCGGCGGCTTGCCGCTGACAACCAAGCCTCCGAAGCCCGCGAGCGCGATGCCACGTCGCGGCTGGCGGCGGCCGAAGCCCGGCTGGCCGCCGCGGAACAAGCCTTGTCCGCGGAAAAAGAGTTGCGGCAGCGCTACGAAGGACAGGTGCAGGCGCTGACCGAGCAGCGGACGCGTACCGAAGCGGAACTGGCGGCACTCCGCGCCTCGTCCGAGGCCGAGATCGCATCGCTGCGCGCGAAGAACGCCGAGGATCGCGCGGCCGAAAAAGCCGAGCGCGAAAAACTGGAGGAGACCTTCCGGGCCCAGTTCCGCAACCTTGCGACCGAGATACTGGGCGAGCAGTCCAAGCATTTCAAGGAGACCAACAAGGAGTCGCTCGACGTGCTGCTCAAACCCTTCCGCGACAACATCGTCGAATTCCGCAAGCGCGTCGAGGACATCTACACCACGCAGACGGCACAGCGCGGCGAACTGAAGGCCGAGCTGAAAAACCTGATGGAGCTCAACCGGCGCATCACGACCGAGACCACGAACCTGACCAACGCACTGAAAGGCAATTCGAAAGTGCAGGGCGACTGGGGCGAAATGCTGCTGGAAACGATCCTGGACAGTTCAGCGCTCATCAAGGGCATCCACTACGAAACGCAATACAACATCAAGGACGCCGAGGGACACAACCTGCGCCCCGACGTCGTGCTGCACCTGCCCGAGAAGAAAGACATCGTCATCGACTCGAAGGTTTCGCTCACGGCTTTCGTAGGCTATACCTCGGCCGAAACCGAAGAGGAGCGCCGCCGCTGCCTCGCAGCGCACACGGCCTCCGTCCGCCAGCACGTCAACGAACTGGGACGCAAGGAGTACCAGCGCCTGCTCAACTCGCCCGACTTCGTCATCATGTTCATCCCCAACGAACCGGCCTTCCTCGCCGCATTGCAGAACGACGCGGCCATCTGGTCGGACGCCTACGACAAGAAGGTCATCATCTCGTCGCCGACGAACCTTTTCGCCCTGCTCAAATTGGTCGCCGACCTGTGGAAATACAACGACCAGGACAAGAACACCAGGGACATCGCCGCATGCGGGCTGAAACTCTACGAACAGCTGGTGGCCTTCACCGGTTCGCTCGAAGGGGTCGGCACGGCGCTGGACAAGGCACGCGACGCCTATGACGACGCCTACAAACGGCTCTGCACGGGCAACGATAACATCATCCGCGTCGGGGAACGGCTGCGCAGGACGGCACGCCTGCAAACCAAGAAACAGCACTCCGCGCGCACGCTCGAATCCGCCGGGGAGGACGACCTCCCAGGCATCCCCGCCACCGAAGCCGGGGGCGGGAATCCGGTTCCCGGAGCCGGAGGCAAAGAATAACCGAAATGCCCGCCGCGCCAGCCCGGGAACACGAGAAGCGAGAAACAGAGGAACGCCGGAACAAAGGAATCCGGGAACGGTAGAAACCGGGAACAGAGGAACCGGGAACAGAGGAACCGGGAACAGAGGAACCGGGAACAGAGGAACCGGGCACCGGAGTTCAGAGGAACATGGAAACCTGGAAAATATGGGCCGGGCAAAGCCCCCTGTAACATGCAAAAGCCCGCCGATGTTCGGCGGGCTTTTACATTTCCCGGCAGGAGATTTCCCATGTCGTGCACAAAATCCGGCTCACGGCCTGCGGGGTTCCCTCCAGTTTTTGCGCATCCGCACTTCGATCCCGGGCGTCGCGTCGTGCGCCATCGTCTCCACGATGTCGTCCCACACCTCCTGAACCCAGCCGACACGTCGCCGGCAATGCTTCAGCACCTCGACCGCCCAAATCTTCACGGCGACCTTCGCCCCCGGCTCGACCGCCCATCGGGCGGCGGCCTCCGCAATCCGCTCCATATCCCGCCTCCCGGGCGAGTAACGCCCCAGCAGGTCGGCCATGACCTTTGCGAAGTGACGCCGGGCACTGGGATCGGCGCAGGCCGGGAAATCCGTCCCGCAAAACTTACCGGCACAGGGCATGAACGAATCCGGGGCGTCGAAATAGATTTTCTCGAGTACATACGCACCCCGGAAAGCCACCTTGTGCCTCACGGCACGCGGCAACCCCTCGTAGCGGGAGGTCACCACCTCATACAGCAGCCCCACGGCACCCGCATCACGCACGCGCCGGGCCACCGTGTCGGCAAAATCGGAATAAAACCGCTCCGACAGGCATTTTATCAACTCCGCTTCCATCATACCGGTATACTCCCGCCGAACCCCCGATTCTGAAGGTTCGCCATACAGCAACCCCGAAAAGCCCGGGGCCTTACGGCCATGCCAGACGCCACAGCATGAAAAACGCCGTCAGAACAACTTTTTCTTCGACGTCGTAACGACAAAATCCTTCAGGTAGAAAGGTTCGAAATAGGCGATATCTTCCGTACATCCCGCATCGAGCGCACGCTGGGCCAGCCGCGCAAGCCCGCGTGCGGAAGGGGCTACCTCGACAAGCACGGCGTCGGGCAGTATCCCGGCGCATTTGCGGGCCCCGCTGCCGAAGATCACGAACGGCCTCCCCTGCGAACGGAAGTGCGCAAAGCTCTCCCCGTCGACGACCTCGGCCGAAACTTCGTTCAGGGGCTTGCCAGTTGTATCGAATACCTGCGCATAGACCTCCATGCGGCGGGCATCGACCATCGGGCAAAGGCAGGCATGTTCCCAGTCGGGGACGGAAAGAATTCCGGCTTCGTAGTCTTCGAGCGCCACTTCGGCCAGCGCATCGAGCGACCCGACGGCCACCAGCGGCTTACGCACCCCGTAGCACAGCCCCTTGGCGAACGAAACGCCGATCCGCAGCCCCGTATAGGAGCCGGGGCCCTTGCCCACGGCCACGGCATCCAGTTCATCGGGCGCAATGCCCGTTTCGCGCAAAAGCTCGTCGACGAACACGCCGACCTTGCGGGCATGGTCGCGCCCCTCGTCGCTCTCGCGCAGCGAAAGCAGCTCCCCGTCCTTTGCAATACCGACCGAACAAACGTCCGTACCGGTCTCGATACATAGAATCAAGCTCATATCTTCGATAAATTCAAACTCAATCGTCCAAAATACCCAGGTGCTCCAGCGCCCGGGCAATGCCGTCGTCGTCGACCGTAGCGGTCACGTAGTCGGCGGCGTTCAGCGCCTCGTCGCAGGCATTGCCCATGGCAATCCCCACCCCCGCGGCAGACAACATCGCCACGTCGTTGCCGCCGTCGCCGAAGGCCGCGACCTCCGAAGCCCGTAATCCGCAGGCGGACATAAATTCCCTCATACCCGTGGCCTTGTCGATGCCTGCGACATTGATGTCGGCGAAAATCGGGCACCACCGGCTCGCCGCAAGCCCGGGCAACTGCGCCATGACGCGCCGTTCGGCCTCCGTATCCAGATAGAAACACATCTGGCAGCACTCGCTCCGCTCGAAAAGCGCACGGAGGTCGGTCTGCTCGGGCACGGGATGCGCGACCATATGCGCCAGCCGTTCCACCTCGGGGGTCACTCGGTTGACGAATACGCCGCTCTCCAGTTCCAGCGCCAGCGGGAATCCCATCTGCAAGGAGAGTTCCATGGCGCGTTCGAAATCGGCCCGCGGAATCAAGTGCTGGCTTACGACACGCCCGTCGGCAGCCACACACCGTGCGCCGTTGAGCGACACCACGCCGTCGTAGGGAATCCCCTCGAGCGGAGCGAGGTCGTTCGCCGCACGCCCCGTAGCGATAAAGAGCCGGATACCCCGCGCATGCGCCCGCACCAGCGCATCGCGTGCCGAGGCGGGTATTTCATGGGTCTTGAAACTGATCAGCGTACCGTCTACATCGAGGAAAATAGCTCGTATCATCGTTTGTAATTTTTCATCGCCTTGTCGATCTCACGCTTGGCATCGTTTTCCTTCAGGTATTCGCGCTTGTCATAGGTCTTCCGGCCCCGGGCAAGCCCGACCACGACTTTCGCCAGCCCCCGTTCGTTCAGGAACAGGCGCAGCCCCACGATCGTGAGGCCCTTGTCCTGCCCCGCACGCTGGAGTTTGTCCAGCTCGCGGCGGTTGAGCAGCAGTTTCCGGTCGCGGCGCGGCGCATGGTTGTTGCAGGTGCCCCACCCGTATTCGGCGATGTTGACACCCCGTATCCACAGCTCGCCCTTGTCGAAATAACAGAACGAATCGGTCAGCGAAGCCTTGCCCGCACGGATGGACTTAATCTCGGTACCAACGAGCACGATGCCCGCAACGTACTCTTCCAGAATCTCATAGTCGAACGTCGCGCGCTTGTTACGGATATTTATCTTTTTCTGTTCACTCATATATTCGGAATCGGCACAATAATTGCCTATTTATTCGCAGGGGTGGGAATCGGTCAAGGTAACTAATTCTTTTATCTTTGATATGTTTTACACATCTTTCTGTTTATTTTCTGTTTGCACACGGTATGCGTAGTGATACGTGTACGACCCGAGACCCGCCCCTTTTTTCTTTTAAAATTCAAACCCCGGCATATTCCCGCCCGGCACTCCGCCGGGCGCGGTCATAATATCAACCGCTGCAATTTCTTTGCAATCGTCACTTTCACCTTGTTGAACCCGGCCAGCCGCTGGATCACCTCGCCGACCTGCTCGTCCGTGAGGCTCTCGTCCGCGAGCTTGGCCTGCCACTCCTTGATATAGCTTTCGATCACCTTCGACTTGTAGAGCGTCACGGCCTTCGGCACCCCTACGGCCAGCATCTCGGCATCGCTCTCGACATGGATGTCCTTGCGCCGCCACAGCTGGCTGGCCACGTAATTGTCGTCCGACGTAAGGATGTCGACCGAGGCGTTGCACACCTCCGGGTCGGGATGGTTCAGGAAAAAGTGCGCCGGGACTTCCACCCCCGTACCGAGAATCTTCCACTGCTCACGGTAAGTTGCCAAAATACTGTTGTATAGCGGATTGCAAAACGTAAGCCCGTCGCTGTCCAGTTCCAGGAAGATCACCTCCGCGACGTTGCACGCCACCATCGTGCGCCCCTCCTTGAACTCGAACGAACAATGGCCGTATTTGAGCAGGTATTTCACCAGTTCGCGTTCGAGCGCCTCGGTGCTGCTCCCTGCCTCGACCTGCTTCACGAATTCCACCTCGGGCTGCGGAGCCTCCGCCTTCCGCAACGCCGTCTGGCGGCGTACGAATTCGTCGGCCTCGCGGTCGCCGGTCGTCGCCATGCGCTTGCGCGCCACCTCCGAGATCAGGATGTTCTCGTCGATGTCCATGATCCGCGCGCACTCCTTGATGTAAACCGACCGCTGGATCGGATCGGGAATCTGCGCGATCGACTGCACCATATCGGCGATCAGCGCCGCCTTCCGGATCGGGTCGCCCTGGGCGGCCTCCAACAGCAATTTTGCTTTGAAGGCCAGGAAATCCTGTTCGTTGGCCCGGATATATTCCTGCACCTCGGCCGCAGTGTGCGCCCGGGCGAAGGAGTCGGGATCCTCGGGTTCGGGCAGCAACACCACGCGCACGTTCATCCCCTCCCGGAGGATCATGTCGATCCCGCGCAGCGAAGCGTGGATACCCGCCGAGTCTCCGTCGTAAATGACCGTGATGTTTTTCGTAAAACGGTTCAGCAGGCGTATCTGCTCGGTCGTGAGCGATGTCCCGGACGACGAAACGACGTTCTCGACACCCGCCTGGTGCATCGAAATCACATCGGTATAGCCTTCGACCATGATGGCGAAGTCGAGCTGCTGGATCGCCTTCTTGGCGAAATAGAGTCCGTACAGCTCACGTTTCTTGCTGTATATCTCGCTCTCGGGCGAATTCTGGTACTTGGCAACGGTCTTGTCGGTACGCAGCGTACGGCCGCCGAAAGCGACGATGCGCCCCGAAATGTTATGTACGGGGAAAATCACCCGGTCGCGGAAGCGGTCGTAGAGCGAACCGTCGCTCTCGCGTTCGAGCGAAAGGCCGGTAGAGACCAAGAACTCCTTTTTATATCCCGCCGCCAGCGCATCCTTCGACATCCGGTCGCCACGCGCGGGGCAGAACCCGAGGCCGAACTTCTTGATCGTGGCGTCGGTCATGCCGCGCTTCTGGCGGAAATAGGTCATACCCACGCTCATGCCCTCGGTCTCGTGGTGCAGGTAGTTGGAGAAATAATCGGCCGCCCAGCCGTTGAGCGCGAACATCGATTCGCGGTCGTCGTTGCGGCGTACCTCTTCCTCGGACATCTCCTTCTCCTTGACCTCGATGCCGTATCGTTTGGCCACCATCTTCAGGGCTTCGGGATAGGTGATGTTCTCGTGCTCCATCAGGAACGTGACGGCATTGCCGCCTTTGCCGCAGCCGAAGCATTTATATACCCCCTTCGAGGGCGACACGACGAACGACGGGGTTTTCTCGTTGTGGAACGGGCAGCAGGCCTGATAGTTCACACCCTTGCGCTTGAGCGTGACGTACTCGCCGATAATATCCACGATATTGGCGGCTGCATAAATGCGGTCTACTGTTTCCCTGTCGATCATGTCTGCAAAGATAGCAATAATTCCCCAACCCTTAGCGGGGTGCAAAAAGTTTTTGCCGGGCGGAGAAGATCAGTACCCAACCGTCCTGATGTCTTCCAGCTCGGCGCGGATGGCCTCGTTCAATCCGCAGGCAGGCACCAAGCCTCGGGTGATGACCCCGGAACCGAGCGTGTCATCCATCTGGCAGCGGAAGCAGCACTCCTGATTTTCCCGTGCACGGAGAAAAACAAGCTCAGGGCGCAGCGGAGCGTATCTTCGTGCACCTTGTCCAACTCCCCGCGGCCGGATGCGGCGGCACATTGCCGCATGGCATACATCTCGGTCGTAAAATCGGCGATCACCCCTTCCGACATATCGAGGTGGCGCAGCACATCGGACTTGAACAGCCCGACAATCTCCCGGGCATCCTGCCGTTTCTGGCAGTTCGTAATAAGCCGCCCGCCCCCGAACGTAATGACGACACCCAGGATCACGGCCAGGGAATTGAGCCGGAACGACTTCCAGCCTTCGCTTTCGAACAGCTTCATATGGCGTGGCGGGACAATTTTAACTGTCCCCGGTACGTTTCAAAACAGACGCTCCGCCTTGGCCAAACCGGGGCGACATTTCACCATACCGTTTTTTTTATCTACTTTTGCACCATGGATTTCAAGTTGGTATCGGATTACGCCCCGATGGGCGACCAGCCGGAAGCGATCGCACAGCTCGTCGGCTCGATCCGGCACGGCTCCAAACATAACACCCTGCTGGGGGTGACAGGCTCGGGAAAGACCTTCACCGTGGCCAACGTCATCGCGCAGCTGAACCGCCCGACGCTCGTCCTGAGCCACAACAAGACGCTCGCGGCGCAGCTTTACGGCGAGTTCCGCAATTTCTTCCCGGAGAACGCCGTGGAGTATTTCGTCTCCTACTACGACTATTACCAGCCGGAGGCCTACCTCCCCTCGACGGACACCTTCATCGAAAAAGACCTTTCGATCAACGCCGAGATCGAGAAAATGCGCCTGCGCACCGTGGCCACGCTGCTGTCGGGGCGCCGCGACGTGGTCGTCGTATCGAGCGTATCGTGCCTCTACGGCGCCGGCAACCCGGCGGATTTCCATGCCACGGCCATCAACATCCGGGTCGGGCAGGTCGTCAGCTACAAGCATTTCCTCTACAAGCTGGTCGAAGCGCTCTACACGCGCACCGAACGCGACCTGGAACCGGCGACGTTCCGCGTCAACGGCGACACGGTGGACATCATGGCGGCCTTCGGCGAATTCGGCAGCCAGTGCTTCCGCGTAATGTTCTACGACAACGAGGTCGAGGCCATCCAGACCATCGACCCCGCGACGGGGCAGCGTATCCACTCGCTCGACAACCTGACGCTCTACCCCACGAGCCTCTTCGTAACCACCAAGGAGCGCATCAACTGCGCCGTACAACAGATATACCTGGATCTGGGCAGGCAGATCGAATTCTTCGAGCGTGCCGGACGCACGACGGAGGCGCAGCGCATCAAGCAGCGCGTGGAATACGACGTCGAGATGATCAAGGAGTTGGGGTACTGCCCCGGCATCGAGAACTACTCGCGTTATTTCGACGGCCGCGCCGAGGGCACGCGCCCTTTCTGCCTGATTGACTATTTCCCGAAGGATTACATGCTCGTCGTAGACGAAAGCCACGTCACGCTGCCGCAGGTACACGCCATGTACGGCGGCGACCGCGCCCGCAAGGAAAACCTCGTGGAGTACGGATTCCGACTCCCGGCGGCCAAGGACAACCGTCCGGTGACCTTCGCCGAGTTCGAGCAGTTGCAGGGCACGTCGATCTACGTGAGCGCCACGCCCGCCGACTACGAACTGATGAAGAGCGAAGGCGTGATCGTCGAACAGCTGATCCGCCCCACGGGGCTGGTCGACCCGCCGCTCGAGGTGCGCGTCACGGCCAACCAGATCGACGACCTGCTGGAGGAGATCGACAAGCGCGTGAAAGACGACGACAAGGTGCTCGTGACGACCATCACCAAACGCATGGCCGAGGAACTTTCGAAATATTTCGACCGGGTGGGCGTGCGCAACCGTTACATCCACTCGGACGTGGATACGCTGGAACGCATCCAGATTCTGGAAGACCTGCGGGCCGGAATGTTCGACGTGCTGGTGGGCGTGAACCTGCTGCGCGAAGGGCTCGACCTGCCCGAAGTGGCGCTGGTGGCGATCCTCGACGCCGACAAGGAGGGTTTCCTGCGCAACGTGCGGTCGCTGACGCAGATCGCGGGACGCGCCGCGCGCCATTCACAGGGCAACGTGATCCTCTATGCCGACACCTGCACCGACTCCATGCGCTTCGCCATCGAGCAGAGCAACCGCCGGCGCGAGAAACAGGTGCGCTACAACATGGAGCACGGCATGCTGCCGCGCCGGGCGCAGAAGAGCGGCACGGGGCAAAGCACCCTGCTCTCCGCGCGCACCGACGTCCCGGAAATAGCGGCGAGCTACCCGCTCGCCGAAGACCACTACATGGCCGCCGCGGACGTACAGAGAACCTATGCCGCAAGCGAGAACATCGACACGCTGATCGACAAGGCGCGCGAAGACATGGAACGTGCGGCCAAATCGCTCGACTTCCTCGCCGCCGCGAAATTCCGCGACAGGATGTACGAACTGCAGAAACTCAAGGAGGAGAACCGGAAAGGCTGACACGCCCGGCCCCGCGGTTATTCGCGGACGGCGTTGCGAAAGGTGAAATACTTGGCAGCCAGATAGCTGTACACCATCGTCCCCAGCGAGGCCATCATTTGCGAAGGCGTCGCCCAAAACCCGCACAACTCGACGAAGAATTTCAGGAAGAGATAATTGACCACCACCGAGCCGGCGACGGAGAGGAGGTAGCGGAAAAGCTGCGTCCCCGTGGCAAGCGGCGAACGGCGGAAAGCCACGTGGCGGTTCAGCCAAAACCCGGTGAAAAAGGTCAGCGGAAAAACAATCAGCATCGCCGCGACATGCGGGGAAACCGCGATGAACCCGAGGTCGAGCAGCTCCTTGTCGAGCACGAAATTATAGAGCAGGAAATAGCACCCCCAGCCGAAAACCACGTTCGCGCCGCCGCAAACGGCATAACGGAACGTCTGGCGCGGCAATAACGCAGAAACAGGCCGGCGGTAGAACCAGTCGATGAAACGGATTATCAGCTCGGAAAGACGCATCAACGGGCAGTGTAAGTCCACAGCCCGGGGAAACGGTCGCTATAATTACGGATGAACAACGTACATGCCTCCGCATCGGGCGCCTCGAAAGGTGAAACCATGAATTTATTGCCGAAACGGTAGACCCCGCAGCGTACCGATGCATCCCTGGCTTCGGCATCCGCGGCGGCACGGGCCGCATTTTCCGGCGTACTGAAAACCCCCAACACGACATACCGGTGTCCCGAAACGAGCGATGCAGGCTCCGTGGAGACCCGTGCCGCCGACCCGGGACGCAGTCCGGCAGGTTTGGCATCCGCACGGGTTACAGCTGCATCCGCACGGTCACCGGCGCTGTCCGCCGTCCCGGCCGCACCCGCAGCACTGCTCCCGGCAACGTCGGTTTCCGCAGCCTTCGTTCCCGCAACTGCCGTCGCAGTCCCGTCGTCCGTCACACCGGCCGTCGCGGACGAATCGGCGGGAATCCCCGCATCCGCGGCGGGCAAGGTGCGCGCAACTTCGGCGGCCGCACCGGGTTCCGGAATATCGGAAGAATTGATGCGCAGGAATTCGGCGCCGCCGAAACCCGCCGCAATCACGATCGCCGCGATGCCGACCCACAGCGCCCAGTCCAACCGGCGGGCAGGCTTGATCCGCACGGGCTCGTGCCCCTGCGGGTTTAGCAGCCTGTCGAACGCGGGTGCAAGCGTAAAATTCTTGAATTTGAGCACGCCGACGCCCTCTATGGTCAGCACGTCGCCCTCGCGCGTGCGGGAAAGCCAGCGGTCGTAAACATCCTGAGCTCCGGCAGCGTCGCAGTGCAGCGTACGTGCCAGTTCATCGGCAAGCGATACCCCCTGCTGCTGCGAAGAGAAGGATACCACGCGGCAAGGAGGCTGGACAGAGCGTTTGGAAAGCCGCCTGGCACCGCGCCGCTCGACAAAGAGCGACCCTACGCCGGGCAGGAACACCCCGCTGCCGGCGGCAAGCAGGTTGCCGACAAGGCGGTTCACTTCATCGACCATCGGGTAATTGCTCATCGTTTCTTCTTTTTTGGAGTTGCTGCCGGGGCTTTCGGCACCGGGGCGGGGGTAACTTCGGGCTCGGACAGCCCCCGGTAAATCATGTAAATACCCAGCACGATAAACGGAATGCTCAGCCATTGCCCCATATCGAGCACCCATCCCTGTTCGAACGCCTCCTGCTCGGTCTTGATGAACTCGATGAAGAAGCGCGTCAGGAAAATCCCGAGCAGCCCGATGCCGAACAGGATGCCCGGACGGCGCCGCGCGATGTCCTTCGCATAATAGAGCCAGCAAAGGATGCCGAAGGTGATCAGGTAGCAAAGCGCCTCGTAAATCTGGGTCGGGTGTACCGCCGCGGGGGCGAACTCGTTCACCCACTTGGCCGAGCGGACGAATTCGAAGCCCCACGGCAGGGTCGTGGCCATGCCGAAGATCTCCGAATTGAACAGGTTGCCCAGCCGGACGACGGCACCGCCGATGCCCACCGCGATCATGATGCGGTCGAGCGACCAGATATAGGGCAGCTTGTTCTTGCGCGAGAACAGCCAGAGGCCGATCAAGAGGCCGATGGCAGCGCCGTGGCTGGCCATGCCGCCGTCCCGGAAACCCGTGATGATCGTCCACGGCTTGCTGAGGTATTCCATCGGGTCGTAGAAGAGGCAGTGCCCCAGCCGCGCCCCGATGATCGTCGCCAGCGTACCATATATAAAAATCGACTCGGAGACCTTCGGCGGAAGCCCCTCACGCTTGCAGAAGTTATCGAAAAACTTGGCGCCGATCAGGATTGCCAGCGCCCACATCAATCCGTAATAGCGGATGTCGAGCGACCCGATGGAGAAGAACACCGGGTCGAAATTCCAAACGATGCTTAACGGTCGTATCATTTATTCAGTTCTTGCAGGTTGACTTTTTTGAGCGTGAACGAGAAGGTGCTCCCCACGCCGGGTTCGCTGCGCACGCTGATGCGTTCGCCGTGCGCTTCGATGATATGCTTCACGATCGCCAGTCCGAGGCCGGTACCGCCCTGCTCGCGCGAACGCCCCTTGTCGGTACGGTAGAATCGCTCGAAGACGCGGGGCAAATCCTCCTTACTGATTCCCAATCCGTTATCCTCCACCTCGACAAGTATTTTGTCGAGCATGTCGCGGAAATGGACGCGCGTCAGACCGCCCTCCTTCCCGTAGCGGATCGAGTTGATGACGAGGTTCACGATGACCTGGCCGATGTAATGTTTGTCGGCCAGCACCCAGAACGGCGAGGGAAGGTTGTCGGCGCCCTTGATCGAAATCCGGATGCCTTTTTTGTCGGCCTCCATCTCAGCCTGCTCGGCGATCTCCTTCGTCAGCGCCACGATGTCGAACTTCTCCATTTCGAGGCGGTTCATGTTGCTCTCCAGCTTGGAGATGGTATCCAGGTCGTTGACGATATTGATCAGGCGGTCGATGCTCTTCTCGGCCCGCTCGAGGTATTTGCGGTTGATGAGCTCGTCCTCCAGGCCTCCGTCGAGCAGTGTCGAGATATACCCCTGGATATTGAAGATCGGGGTTTTGAGCTCGTGCGCCACGTTGCCCAGGTACTGTTTGCGGAACTGCTCAGTCTCCTTGAGGCGGGCGATCTCCTTGTCGTTCGTATCCGCCCACGCCGTGAGTTCCTCGCCGATATTCTCGACGTGCTTGTCCTTCAGCTCGGAGAAAATCTCGTGCGTATGCACGTCGCGCGAAAGCACGATGGAATAGATCGGTTTGAGCTTGTAAGCCACATACTTGCGGATGATGAACAGCGCCACGAGCGCCACGACGACAAAGACGGCGCCGCAGACGCACAGCGTCACCCACCACACCGCATCGAGCAGCGTCATCGTCCCGGCCACAATGGCCGTTGCGAGGAGCGCGATCCACAGCGATGCGCCCTCTTTGGTTTTGATGTATACCATAAGGCTTACTTCGTATAATTTTGCATGAGACGGGCGATGTACTTGCCCACGATGTCGAATTCGAGGTTCACGACCGAACCCACGCCGATGCGGCAGAAGTTCGTATGCTCGAACGTATAGGGAATGATCGCCACGCGGAACGACGACTCCTTCGAGTCGCAGACCGTCAGGCTCACGCCATTGACCGTCACCGACCCTTTCTCCACGGTACAGAGCCCACCGCCCTGCGGTTCGTAGGCGAACGTATAGTACCAGCTGCCGTCGGCGTCCTCGCGGGCCGTGCATACGGCCGTCTGGTCGACATGCCCCTGGACGATATGCCCGTCGAGCAGCGCATCGGGTTTCATCGACCGCTCGACGTTGACCAGATCACCGACCTGCAACGCCCCCAGGTTGCTGCGCAGCAGCGTCTCCTTCATGGCCGTCACCGTGTAGGTATCCTCCGTAAGGTCTACGACGGTCAGGCACACGCCGTTGTGGGCGATGCTCTGGTCGATCTTCAATTCGCGGCAGAAATCGGCGCGCAGGGTAAAATGCTTGTTCTGTCGTTCGCTGCGGACGGCCACCACGGTCGCCGTCTGCTCTATGATTCCGGAAAACATACGATCGTCAATACTTAAATTTAAATGGATTGTTAAAGTTAAGCATAATTTTTCAAACACCCAAACCCGAAGGGACGGAACAACTCCCCCAGCGGGACGAATCGTTTCGGATTCACACCGTCCGGAATCGCAGGACGAACCGACAATTGCCTAACAATTCAGGTTTTGCGCCATAAGTCCGGCGAGGAAGACAACTATTGCGCCAGGATCGTATGGTAAACTTTTTCGATGAACGTTTCATAGTCATTCAAGATGACTCCCGGCTCCATCGGACCGAACTCAACCTCCGACAGCATGACCGAACAATCCTGATTTCGATAATAGCCCATGTATTCATCCTTAGTTCGCAAGGCCCGATTTTCGGGAAGATGCACCACATAGATCAGCGTCTTGTTGGGCGTGTGATAGAAAACATTCGCATCGTCCCTCGAAAGGCAGATGTATTTGGAAGCATTCCGCTTCGTAAAGGTCTCCCACCGTTGGATGGTCTTTTGGGTGTCCCTCCGATAATAAGGCAGTTGAT
>ENA-OVGB01001588-OVGB01001588.1-human-gut-metagenome-genome-assembly--contig:-NODE-1588-length-19634-cov-6.136320_pt1 | contig 19634 bp, 14 predicted proteins | sample MGYA00237767_ERZ505413 | MGnify/ENA primary metagenome ERZ505413 (study PRJEB26158, sample SAMN06016410) | human gut metagenome | biome: human gut; feature: ankylosing spondylitis patient; material...
AAGTATTGGTATTGGATGATTTAAGCTTACGCTTTAATGGAAAATTGAAAATGGATAATGGATATTCAGTAAACAACAATATTTTTTATCAGTTTGCCATAAAATATGCAAATACAGAAATTACAGGAGGAATCCACTCATGGAACAGATTAAAATTCCTGACGGGTATCAGTCAGCTTTAAATCTCCATGATACCCAGATTGCCATTAAAACTGTGAAAGATTTTTTTCAGCAGACACTATCACAGAAACTGAACCTGCTTCGTGTTTCTGCTCCTGTTTTCGTAAACCCGTCATCCGGTCTGAACGATAACTTAAACGGCGTAGAACGTCCGGTAAGCTTTGATATCAAAGGACAGAAAGAGAATGCCGAGATCGTACACTCTCTTGCCAAATGGAAAAGATACGCATTACAGAAATATGGTTTCGCTCATGGTGAAGGTCTTTACACAGACATGATCGCCATCAGAAGAGACGAAGACCTGGATAACATCCACTCTGTATATGTAGACCAGTGGGACTGGGAAAAGATCATCAGCAAAGAAGAGCGCAACATGGACACACTTGTATCCACAGTACGCGCGATCTACAGCGTTCTTCGTAAAACAGAGAAATATATGGCTGTTCAGTACGATTATATCGAAGAAATCCTTCCAAGAGAGATCGCATTTGTCAGCACACAGGAACTGGTTGATATGTATCCGGATCTGACTCCTAAGGAACGTGAATATAAAGTCGTTAAAGAAAAAGGCGCTGTATTCCTTATGCAGGTTGGTAAGACATTAACTAACGGAGAACGCCACGACGGACGTGCGCCGGACTATGATGACTGGGAATTAAACGGTGATATCCTCGTTTATTATCCAGTTCTTGACATCGCACTGGAACTCTCTTCCATGGGTATCCGTGTTGATGCGAAGTCCCTTGATGAACAGCTGACCAAGGCCGGCTGTGATGAGAGACGTAAGCTGCCGTTCCATCAGCTGCTGTTGGCCAACAGACTGCCTCTGACAATCGGCGGCGGTATTGGCCAGTCCAGAATCTGTATGCTGCTGCTTCAGAAAGCCCATGTGGGTGAAGTTCAGGCATCTGTCTGGGACAAGGAGACACTGCAGCAGTGTGAATCTGCCGGTATCGAAATTCTGTAATTTCTTAATGAGTAGATTGGCTTCAGGAACTTTGAAGTCTAACCATAAAAATAACGTTCTGCACTCCGCTGCGCTTAGGCGCAGGAAGTCGTTGCAGAACGTTATTTTTGTGTTTGGGACTAGTACATCGTTTTCGAAACAACTACACCATTCACTTGCCTGCGAATCCGATTGGTATAGTTATTTACGAAACGATGTACTAGAGACGATTTATGACCCCATGCGCCTGCATTCATTGGGAGTCATTCCAAATTGCTTCTTAAAAGCAGTCTGAAAGTGACTTTGGCTGGAAAAGCATAAAAAGGTGCTGATCGTACTGATGGATTTGTTGGTATATTGCAGCAATTCCTTACCTTCCTCCAGTTTACAGCGCAAAATAAATGCGCTGACGGAAAAACCAAGAGTCTTTTTAAAATAAGAAGAGAAATAGGATTTGCTGAATCCTACATAGGCTGCAACATCACCTACCGTAAGATGCTGGTTTGTGTTTTGCTGAATGTAACGGATCGCTTTCTGAATGCATTCGTCTGTGGAGACGGGTGCTTTTGAATTTGCTACTTTTTCCGCAAAAGAATATCCGATTTTTGACAGAAGGTCATACAGTCTCTCAATGCTGTTCAGCCTCTCTGAGGACTGGATAAAATAATCGGAAAGCTTATAAGCGCTGTCATAATCCAGGCCACCCTCTATTGCAGCCCTGGTGCAGATGGTAGTGGTAATGATTATGTCATTCCTAAGCTGACGAAGCGCAGTAGAGCCGGTAATACCGAGATGATAATTGCTGTCACTGAATTCAATATTTTTAAATCCCCGATAGTTACCGGTCCGTACAAGTCGTAAGATCTGTTCTTCAATTGCATAAGTCTGATTATGCTGTTCGTTCTCCTTGGTCTGGTAGGTTTCCTCCAGTAAGGAAGCGTCTGTCAGCGATATCTGCATAGAAGCGTCCGACTCTGAAGCTGTCAGATGCTCAAGAGTCAGTAATTCTTCATGGATACAATAATTAAGGAACAGACATTTTTTTAATAAGGAATTCATGGAAAGACAGGGAATCTGGCGGAGAAAGCTGTTAAAGTCCGTACGATCATTATTCGGAACTGTGTAATCCCTGTATAATTGCTGCAGGTCAGATTCCGTGTACGGAATATTAGTCACAGGTCCAAAAATAAGAGCTCCGTTTTTCAGATGATCTATCTTTAATGAACAGAAAAAAATGCCATATTTCGTGGTGCAGTATGAAATTCTTTTTTCCTGATCCAGAAGTTCCGCTGTATATTTCTCCGGGGGATATGTGAGATTCGTCTGCTCCGGCATACAAAAGATACAGTTTCCACCTTCAAAAAGATACATCGGAATGTTGGAATCCAGATAATATATTTTAATAAAATCTATCAGATTATATGAATCCTTCATAACAACCCCCATATCATGCATTTATATACTCCATCGTAGTTAATTTTCGCATATAAGTCAATAAAAAAACACTCAATAAAAGTATAAAAATATAAAAAATAGTTTAAATATGAAATAAATATATGCTGCTTCAGGCTATTATAAAATCACGATAAAGATAAGACCGGACAGAACGAAATCATACATACAGCATCGTAATAAACGGAGGTAATAGCATGAAGAAAGAGAAAATCCAGGAACTGATCTCCCGGATGACATTGGAAGAAAAAGCAGGAATGTGTTCCGGAGCCGACTTCTGGCATCTTAAGGGGATCGAACGCCTTGGAATTCCCCAGGTGATGGTAACAGACGGACCTCACGGAATCAGAAAACAGGCAGAAGAAGCCGATCATCTTGGAATCAATGAGAGCGAGAAGGCAGTCTGCTTCCCGGCCGGCTGTGCAACTGCATCCAGCTTTGACCGAGATCTGATCCGCAGACAGGGAGAAATCCTTGGCCAGGAATGCCAGGCAATGAATGTCAGCACGATCCTGGGACCGGCAATGAACATCAAACGTTCCCCATTATGCGGAAGAAATTTCGAGTATTATTCAGAGGATCCATTTGTGTCTGCAGAAATGGCAGCTGCAATGATCGAAGGTGTGCAGAGTAAGCATGTGGGAACAAGCGTAAAACACTTTGCGGCAAACAATCAGGAAAAACGACGGATGACAAATTCCTCGGATATGGATGAGCGGACATTAAGAGAAATCTATCTGGCATCCTTTGAGGGGGCTGTGAAAAAATCAAAGCCATGGACTGTCATGAGCTCCTATAACCGCATCAATGGAAAATTTGTCGGAGACAGCAAGGAATACCTGACAGATATCCTCAGAGAGGAATGGGGATTTGACGGATATGTGGTTTCCGACTGGGGTGCGGTCAACGACAGGGTTTCTTCACTGTCAGCAGGACTGGATCTGGAGATGCCTCCGGGGGATTACGAAAATGACAGACTGATCGTAAAGGCTGTTCAGGAAGGTAAGCTTGATGAAAAGACTGTGGATCTGGCATGCGAGAGAATCCTGGATGTGATTTTCCGTTATACAGAGAACCGTGATGAAAACGCTGTATTCGAATATGAAAAGGATCACAAGGCAGCAGCCGATATCGCAGCGGAATGTATGGTACTCCTGAAAAATGATAACCATATCCTTCCTCTGAATGCAGAAAAAAAGATCGCTTTTATCGGAAAATATGCCAGAGAACCGAGATATCAGGGCGGCGGAAGCTCTCATATCAACAGCTGGAAGGTGGAATCCGCACTGGAAGCTGTAAAAACAATTCCGGAGCTTGCAAATGTAACCTTTGCAGAAGGCTATCAGGATGAAAAAGATGAGGTTGTAAAAGACCTTCAGGATGAAGCAGTCAGAACAGCGGCTGATGCTGACGTTGCAGTTCTGTTCCTGGGACTTCCGGACAACTTCGAATCAGAAGGCTATGACAGAAAGCATATGGAGCTTCCGAACTGCCAGAATGAACTTGTACAGAAGATCCTTGAAGTGCAGAAGCATGTGGTAGTTGTCCTTCACAACGGTTCTGCTGTACTTATGCCATGGAAGGATCAGGTAGAGGGTATCCTTGAGGCATATCTTGGAGGAGAGGCAGTTGGAAGAGCAACGGCAGAGATCCTCGCAGGCAAAAAAAATCCATGCGGACGCCTGGCTGAAACCTTCCCTCTTCGTCTGGAAGATACCCCTTGCTATCTGACTTACGGAAAAGGCTTTGACAATGCTGATTATCAGGAAGGTGTGTTTGTAGGCTATCGCTATTACACCTCCAGAAAAATGAAAACAGCATTCCCGTTTGGTTACGGATTATCCTACACAACCTTTGAATACAGTGATTTTCAGCTTGATAAAAAAGAAATGTCTGATAAAGATACTTTAGAAGTAAGCGTCAAGGTAAAGAATACCGGAAACCGTGCAGGTAAAACAGTAGTTCAGCTTTATGTAGAAGCACCTGAGACAGAAGTCATCCGTCCGGTCAGAGAACTGAAAGGATTCGAAAAGATTTTCCTGGAAGCAGGAGAAGAGAAGACAGTTACATTTACACTGGATGAGAGAGCATTCGCTTACTGGAATACATTGATCCATGACTGGTATGCAGAGGAAGGAACTTATAAAGTGATGATCGGTGAAAATGCAGATCAGATGTGCAAAGGTGAAGAGATCACAGTACATACTACGAAAGAACTTCCAAAGACCTATTCATTAAATACCTGTCTTGGAGAGCTGATGCGCGATCCGAAGGCACAGGCTGTGATGGGACCTTTCATGCAGGGAATGGCACAGAATGATGCAGCAAAAGATATGGCAGAAGCACAGGAGAATGATACATCAGGAGCTGTGAATCAGGAAATGATGGCAGCGATGATGGAAGGAATGCCCCTTCGTCAGCTGTTAAGCTTCGTTCCCGGAATTAAAAGAGAAATGCTGGAACAGATGGTTGATGCTTTAAACGCTTAAGGAGAGAAAGAATGGGAAGGACAAAGAAGGAACTTGGTCTGGATTCCATGGGAATCCAGAAGTCAATGAGATTAACGGATTATCTTGGAGATGGTATCGGACAGCTGCCGCTGAATATCATGAGCAGCCTTGTGGGACAGCTGACTTACTTTTATACCGAAAAGGTAGGCCTTGCAGCAGGAATGGTTGCCACCATGCTTCTGATCGCAAAGATCTTTGATGCATTTTCAGATCTTGCAATGGGAAAGATCATGGATGCAGGCAGATCACCAAAGGGAAAATGTCGTCCGTGGTTTTCAAGAATGGCAATCCCGGCACTTGTAGCTATTATTTTACTGTTTACTGTACCTAAAAATATAGGAAGTGGTTTTCAGACGGCCTATGTACTGATCACGAACGTACTGATCACAGCGATCGTATATACAGCAGTAGCGATCCCTTATGGTGCCCTGATGGCTATCCGTACGGAAAGCTTTGAAGAGCGTGGTAAAATGGGAATCTTCCGTACAGCATTCGGATACATTGCAGGAATGGTAATTGCCATCCTTCTTATCCCTATCACAAATATGCTTGGCGGAACACAGAGTGCATGGATCAAGGTAGCTGTGGTCTTTGGTCTCATCTCCATGCTTTCATTGATGATTCTTTATAAAGTATCAAAAGAAAACGTGCAGATCGTAGAAAAAAGTGAAGATGATGATGTACCGTTTGTGGAAGCTATCAAAATGCTTTTCAAAAACAAGTACTGGGTTATTATGCTTGTACTTCAGTTTCTGATAAATATTTCTTACAGCTTAACTACATCCGGTGGAACATACTATGCAAAATACATTCTTGGAAATGACAATATCGTAGCACTTCTGGGAGCAGTGGGACTGGTTCCTACATTCCTTGGATTTATTTTGACAGGTCCTCTGACTTCCAAGTTTGGAATGACAAAAACATGTAAGATTTCCTGTGTGCTTGGAGCAGCAGCCTGCCTGGTAAGAGTTTTTACACCGTACAGCATTGCAACCTGTATTGCAGGTGGAGTTGTAACTACCTTTGCCAACATCCCTATGATGTGTCTGTTTGGAGCAATGGTAAATAACTGTGTGGAATATAATGACTACAAATTCGGAAAACGCATCGTAGGTATGACAAACAGTGCCAACTCTTTCGGAATGAAGATCGGATCCGGTATCGGAGCATCTCTGATCGGATGGCTGTTGGCAGCTGCAGGATACAAAGCATCTCTGGCAACTCAGCCTGGCTCCGTTGATATGGCAATCTTTGCATTTTCCATCTATATCCCGCTTGCGATCTTTGTGATCATGTTTATCTGTCTTATGAAGAATGACCTTGAGAAGAGATATCCTGAGATCATGGCAGAACTGCAGAAAAGAGAAAAGGCAAACTAAATACTGAGACTAAAGGACGGGACTTACAATAAGGTTCTGTCCTTTTGTGGATTTATTAATTGGAGGAAATGAAATGAGATTATATGATTTAAGAACCGAATATCGGGTAAACCCTGTTGGATTAACTGCTGAAGCACCAAGATTCTCATGGAAAATGGAATCACAGGAGAAGGATACTTTACAGACTGCATATGAAATTCATGTAGCAGATGAAAATGGAAAGCTTGTATGGAACAGTGGAAAAAAAGTGTCAGATCAGTCTGTTCTGATCCCTTATGAAGGTGAAGCACTGGTCTCAGAAACGATGTATACTGTGCAGGTATCTGTTGCAGACAATCACGGAAATACAGAATCTGTTGAAGGTACGTTTGAGACAGGAATTTTTGACAATACAGAATTTAAAGCACAGATGATCACAGGTGATTTCCCGGAAGAGGAGACTGCCTGCCCGGTATTTGGAAAGACATTTGCACTGGATAAAAAGGTAAAGAAAGCCCGTCTGTATGCAACAGCACATGGCGTATATGAGGCGACCCTGAACGGACAGACTGTAGGAGACTACCGTATGGCACCGGGCTGGACAAGCTATCACAACCGTCTTCAGTATCAGATCTATGATGTGACAGAGCTGCTTGATACAGAAAACAAAATTGAAATCACAGTTGGAAACGGCTGGTATAAAGGAATCCTTGGCTTCTATTGTATGCCAGATCAGTATGGAACACAGGTGGGAGCATTTGCAGAGCTTCATGTGGAATATGAAGATGGAAGTAAGGATGTGATCGCTACCGATGAAACATGGTCTGTAAAGACCGGAGAGATCCGTTACAGCGAAATCTATATGGGAGAGACCATCGACACGGATGCACCGGAGATCACAGAAGGAAACGTTGTTGTCAAAGATTTTGACAAAGCTGTTCTGACTGCACAGGAAAATGAGCCTGTCCGCATCACAGAGAAGATTGCCGGCAAAGAGCTGATCGTGACACCAAAGGGTGAAAGACTGGTTGATTTCGGACAGATCATCACAGGTGTTGTTGAGCTGCATGTGAAAGGCGAGAAAGGTCAGAAGATCGTGATCCGTCATGCAGAGGTTCTGGATAAAGACGGAAACTTTTACCCGGAGACACTTCGCCAGGCAAAATCCATCGACACCTTTATCTGCAGCGGAGAAGAGCAGATCTTCCGTCCGCATTTCACATTCCATGGATTCCGCTATATCTGTGTGGAAGGACTGGAAGAATTTACGGCAGATCAATTTGTTGCCTGTGTGACACATTCGGATATGGAAAAAACAGGAGATTTTACCTGCTCTGATCAGAAGGTAAATCAGTTGCAGAGCAATATTACATGGAGCCAGAGAGATAACTTCCTTGATATCCCGACGGATTGCCCGCAGAGAGATGAGCGTCTTGGATGGACAGGAGATGCACAGGTATTTTCCTGGACAGCAGCATTTAATAGAAATACAGCATTATTCTACACAAAATGGATGCGTGATGTGGCAGCAGAATCTTCACTGGAAAAAGGAGTGCCCCATGTTGTGCCGGATATCCTGGGACAGTACAGTGCTTCTGCATGGAGTGATGTAGCAGTTATCGTTCCGTGGGTTGTCTATCAGATCTATGGCGATAAAGGTATCCTGGAAGAGAACTGGAAATGTATGCATGAATGGGTAGACTATATCAAAAACAACTGTGAAGAGAGCGGTCTCTGGCAGAGTGGTTTCCAGTATGGAGACTGGCTTGCTCTGGATAAAGAAGAGAGTGCAGACAGAACCGGAGCAACAGATAAGTATATGATCGCAAACGCATACTATCTGTATGTGACAGATCTTGTAAAGAAAACAGCGGAGGTGCTTGGTAAGTCAGAAGAAGCAAAAGAATATGCGGATCTGTACGAAAAAACCCTGGATGCATTCCAGAGAGAATATTATACAGAGACAGGCCGTATCGTAAGTGAGACACAGACAGGAGCGATCCTTTCCCTGTATTTTGATCTTGCAAGAGAAAAAGACAGAAAACGCATTTTAAATACGCTGCTTACGAATATTGCAAACCACAAAAATCATCTGGCTACAGGTTTTGTCGGCACACCATATATCTGCCATACACTTTCTGAAAACGGAGAGCACGAGATGGCGGCAACTCTCTTCATGAAGGAAGATTATCCATCATGGCTCTACGCAGTAAATATGGGAGCAACGACGATCTGGGAGCGCTGGAATTCCATCAAACCGGATGGAACCTTTGATGAATCCGGTATGAACTCCCTGAACCATTACGCATATGGTTCCATCGGAGACTGGATGTATCGCAAGGTTGCCGGTTTATCCCAGTTAGAGCCGGGATATAAGAAATTCCAGGTAAAACCCATGTTTGTGAAAGGCATTGAAGAGTGGGCTACAGAATTTGAATCCGTTTACGGAAAGATCGTGGCAAAGACATCCTGCAAAAATGGAAAGATCCATGTGCATGTAGAAGTACCGGCAAACACTACAGCTGTGATCGTACTTCCGGAGAAAGAAGAAATACTTGAAGTTGGTTCCGGTGTATATGATTACGAATATGCAACAGAGACATGTCTTGCAGTAGAGCGTTTCAGTATGGACAGCACCCTTGGTGAGATCGTGGCAGAACCGCTGGCAGTAGAACTGTTCAACCAGATGGCACCGGGAATGCTGGAGGGACCGATGATCCAGTTTGCTTATGGAATGACACTGGCAGAGCTGCTGGGGGCTGCACCGCAGGCGAAACCGCTTTATGAGGCAGTTGTGAATGCACTGAATCAGAAGGAAGCAGAAGCTGGTTCTTTAATTGAAAGCTATGCATATAATAAATAAAATGTATCAATGGAAATGAAAGCCTTATGCCAGACCAGAAATTAGAGAATCTTCTTAATCTTGCCATGAATGCCCTGCCACATGAGCGGGAGAAATCGGAAAATCTGAATGTGGGGTATGATCCCACCACCAGGCTGTGGGATGTGATCGTGAAGTACAGTGGCCCGGAAAGCGGACTTGGTGGTGAGAGGATTCAGGTGGTCCCGCTGCTTGGCAGCTATGCAGTAGTGACATTGCCGGAATCGGAAATTGCTGCATACTCAGGCAGAGAGCAGATCGAGTTTATAGAAAAGCCCAAGAGACTCTACTTTGAGACCTTTGAAGAGCGGGAAGCAAGCTGCATTTTGCCGGTGCAGAATGGAGTCGATGGCTTAACCGGCGAAGGGATTTTGGTGGGCATTGTGGATTCCGGAGTGGACTATTTCCATCCGGATTTCAGAAACGAGGATGGCAGTACCCGGATCCTGCGACTGTGGGATCAGAGTGTAGCTGGAAATCCACCGGAAAACTATGTATCAGGAACTGAATATACGAAGGAAGAAATTGATGAGGCGCTTGCACTCGGGGAAACCGAAGGCAGGCGCCTTGTTCCGTCTGGAGATTTCAGCGGACATGGAACAGCAGTTCTTGGAATAGCAGCAGGAAACGGGAGAGCATCGGATGGAGTGAATCGAGGCGTTGCGTATAGAAGTGATCTTCTGGTGGTAAAAATGGGAAATCCACGGGAAAATTCATTTCCGCGGACAACGGAGCTGATGGAGGGTATTGATTACCTGATACGGCAGGCAGTGAAGATGAGAAAACCGATGGTCATAAACATCAGCTTTGGGAATAATTATGGTTCACACAGAGGGGATTCCCTTCTGGAAAACTATATTGATACAGTTGCGGCCATGGGGCGGACTGTGATCGTTACAGGAACCGGAAATAACGGCAGCCAGCCCTGGCATGCAGGAGGAATCCTGCAGCAGGGGAAAACAGAAGAAATCCAGCTGGCAGTGGGAGCTTTTGAGCCCACATTAAATGTACAGTTATGGAAGGATTATGAAGATGAGATGGAAATTTATCTGGAAAGTCCGTCCGGAGAACGGATCGGTCCATTATATGAAAGGCTGGGGCCACAGCGGCATCTGCTGGAAAATACAGAGCTTCTGATCTATTATGGAAAACCCGGTCCCTATCAGCTGTCACAGGAAATCTACATAGATTTCATTCCTGAGGGGAATTATGTGGACAGCGGTGTCTGGAAAGTTCTTTTAAGTGGAAAACGTGTGCGCTCCGGACAGTATTTCCTCTGGCTGCCGGGTGGAAATGTACTGAATCGCGGAACTGGGTTTTATTCTCCGCGGGCTGTGGGAACTTTGACGATTCCTTCCACTGCCGGAAAAGTTATTTCTGTTGGAGCTTATGATTCCAGACAGAATGCCTACGCAGATTTTTCCGGAAGGGGAAGTCAGTTCCTGCCGATCCGGAAGCCTGACCTCGCAGCTCCCGGCGTATCCATCACCGCCCCGGTTCCCGGTGGAAGCTACGCCACTGTTACCGGAACCTCCTTTGCGGCACCCTTTGTCAGCGGAAGCGCAGCTCTGCTTATGGAGTGGGGAATCGTGAAAGGAAATGATCCGTTTCTTTACGGAGAAAAGGTAAAGGCATACCTGCGGAAAGGTGCACAGCGTGTGGGCGGGTATGAGGAATATCCGAATGTGGAGGTGGGATGGGGACGACTCTGTTTGGAAAGTAGTCTGCCAGATTAAAATATTGTATTTATAGAAAAATATGCTATGATATATACACCATGTGTGTATGTAGAGGCAGAATAAATATGGAAATAAAAGAATTACGCGAAAGCACAGGAATGAACAGAAAAGAATTTTGTGAGTACTTTGAAATTCCCTACAGAATTGTAACAGAATGGGAAAGGGGAACAAGAAAAATGCCAGGATTCTTATTCTAAAATGTGGACTGCGGGGAAATCGTGATGAAGAAAAAATTAATTAAGCCATTTGCAATACTGCTGGCTGTCTTTCTGGGATCACTGGAGGTGGGATGGCGTTTTTTTAATATGGTGGTCTGCTGCAAAAGAGGAGAGCACAAAAAGGAAAGAAAGAAATGGTTTGAACTGTCTCATATCAGGGAAAATCATCCCAGGAATGGTTATGCAAGAGAATATAATGAGAGTAAGGCCTGGTGCCTTGAACAGAAGATGCAGAACTGTTATATCAAAAGCATTGACGGATTAAAACTGCATGCATTATACCTGCCGACAGAATATGCAAAACGGATTGTCATATTAAGCCATGGATATCGTGGCAGCCGTTTTGGCACATTGTCATTCATGGCAAAATATCTGCATGAACATCAGTGTGATGTCCTGTTTATAGAACATCGCTGCTGCGGCGACAGCGAGGGAAAATATATTACCTTTGGAGCAAAAGAACAATGGGATGTGCAGCAATGGGCAGTCTATGTATCTGAACGAAACAAAGAGAAGCTTCCAATTTATCTGTATGGACAGTCCATGGGGGCGGCTGCTGTACTGATGGCAGCAGGACATACACTCCCGGCGGAGGTAAAAGGCCTGATCGCGGACTGTGGTTTTCAGTCTATGGAAGGACAGATGCGTGATATGGCAGCTAACTGGTTCCATTTGCATCATATTCCACTGCTTCTGATGGAACTGGACTGGTTCTGTTCTCTTCTGGCAGGATTTCATATGAAAGATGCAGATACTGCCGAAGCTATGAAAAAAAATACAAGACCGGTTCTCTTTTTCCATGGAGAAAAGGACACCTATGTGTATCCGAATAACTCTTTTCAGAATTATATGCTCTGCAGGGCAGAGAAGGAACTGGTGATCATACCGGGAGCACGGCATCTGTGCAGTGCCTATGTGGATCCGGAACTGTATCAGCGCAAGATGATGGAATTCTTTGAGAAATACGATTAAACGGACATAAAAAATCCTGACCGGGATTTATCAGACATAGTACATAGCAGAAATACACCTTTGAACTGTTATGTTAAATGTATGATAAGTCCCGGTCATTTTTTTGTAAAGTGTTCATTAAGTCCTGGGGGTACTGGTATTTCCTGAGAAGATATGATATTTTTTCACCTGAAGCATATATACAATGTTTTCTGTCTCGGATAAAGAAGAAAAACGGGACAATGGAGGTTATCTATTATATGAGAAATTATTATCCTTTGACGGCAGCTCAGAAGATGCATCATAACTGGATCATGGATTATGGTACACAGCAGGTATCCGGTGTAAGTGTTGTGGCTTCTGTACAGGCAGAACTGGATTTTGGATTATTAAAAAAATGTATTCAGATGGAAACAGAGCGTTCAGGCTGTACCAGAGTCCGTTTTACAAAGCCGGATAAAGATGGAAATGTAAAACAGTATATAGAGAAGCAGGATTCGCGAGATATTGAGCTGAAGGATCTGTCGGGAATGGAAAGTCTGGCAAAGGCAGATGAGCTGATGCAGCAGTGGGCTTATGAAACATTTGACGGAGATAATATCCCGATGTGTGAATTTATTATGCTGAAGCTTCCGGAAGGATACAATGGTTTCTTTTTACATATGGATCACAGACTGATCGATTCCTGTGGGCTTGTAGTTATGATTGAAGACCTGTTCCAATTATATACGCATTACAGATATGGAACAGCCTGCCCACAGGAACTGGTTGATTTTGAGACGGTCCTGAAAAAAGATCTTGCAAAAGCGGGCAATGAAAAGCGTTTTGCAAAAGACAAAAAATTCTGGGATGACCAGCTGGATGCACTGGGTGAGCCGTTATATTCTGATATACAGGGACCGTCTGTACTGGAGGGAGCAAGAAAACGTCATGGAGATCCAAAGCTTCGTGCTTCTGATATTGAAATGAACGAGCTGTTTGTTGCAGTAAAGGATTATCATCTGGAACCGTATGCGACACAGAACCTGATGGATTTCTGTATGAATCATCAACTTTCCATGACGAATCTGCTTCTGCTTGGTATTCGTACTTATCTGTCAAAAGTAAATAACGGACAGGAAGATATTACGATCCAGAATTTTATATCCAGACGTTCTACCCATGACGAATGGACTTCAGGGGGAAGCAGAACCATTATGTTTCCGTGCAGAACAGTGATCTCACCGGAGACAGATTTTCTTTCGGCAGCTTATGAAATCCAGAATATGCAGAATCGAATTTATATGCACAGCAATTACGATCCGGCACTTATCGTGGATGAGATGAGAAAGAGATACCATACACCGGAGCATACCAGCTATGAAAGCTGCTATCTGACCTATCAGCCAATGCCGGTGAAGGTGGAGAATGAAATGCTTGGGACTGTTCGTCAGCATGCCAAATGGTTTGCAAATGGTGCCGCAACCAAAAAAATGTATCTGACCGTATCGCATACTGAGGATGGTGGCATGAACTTCTCCTATCATTATCAGACTGCTCATCTGGAAGAGCATGACATGGAACTGCTTTATTATTATATGATGCGTATTCTTTTTAAGGGGATCGCAGAGCCGGATATGAGCATCGGAGAGATTATGGAACAGGTATAGAAATCAAAAATACGAGGAGGAAATGGAATGAATCAGGAAATGGAATTTAAAAATATTGTAGCGCAGTACAGCAAAGTGAAACCGGAGGAGATGACGGGGAAAATGAGATTCCGTGAGGATCTGGGATTCACTTCTCTGGATTTCATGTCTTTTCTGGGAGAGCTTGAGGATACCTTTGACATTGAACTTGAGGAAACCGAAGTGACCCAAATTACAACTCTTGAAGAGGCGCTTAAGCTTCTGGAGGAGCTTCAGTAAGAATGAAGCTGTTGTCCGCAGAAAAGTGAAGGAGGAGAAAAACATGCTGATCAGGGATATATTAGAAGAAAGTGTACAGAAATTTGGCGAAGTCAAAGCAGTAAAATGGCTTAACAGGAAAGAAGTTCTGGAGAGAAGTTACAGCGAAATATTGAGAAACGTGATTTCCACCAGAAAAGGACTTCTTGCAGAAGACTTTGCAGGAAAGCATATTGCATTGATCGGAACCAGTTCTGTAGAATGGATCGAAAGTTATCTGGGAATTATTACAGGATGTATTACAGCGGTGCCGCTGGACGCAGCACTCCCATGTGAAGAACTGATCGATCTGATAAACCGATCCGATTCTGAAGCACTCTTCTTAAGTCCGAAACACAGACCTTATCTGGAAGCGTTCCTTGCAAACTGTCCGAAACTCCAGAAAGTATGGATGCTTCAGGAAGAGGGGGAGGATGTACCTTCAGGCGTGTACAGTATCAATGAGCTGAGAAACACAGGAATTAACGCATCAGCAGATGCTTCCTGCCCGTCAGCAGAAGATATTGCGACGATTATCTTTACGTCCGGAACGACAGGAAAGAGCAAAGGGGTTATGCTGACACAGAATAATCTGGCATCTAATGTTGAGGCAGTTAAGATTTCAGCAGAACCCGGAACTGCCATGCTCAGTGTACTTCCAATCCATCATGCATTCTGTCTTGTCATGGACTGGCTGAAAGGTTTTTCTCAGGGAGCAACTATCTGTATTAATGACTCTCTGCTTCATATGGTCAGAAATATGAGCATTTTTAAACCCGATATCATGCTCATGGTTCCGATGATGATTGAAACAATTTATAAGAGACTGGCAGCAGCTGATCCACAAATCCCGAAGGCAGTTCTTGCAGAAAAAGTTTTCGGTGGAAAACTGCAGACGATTTTTACCGGTGGCGCACATCTGGATCCGTACTATATTGATCGTTTTGCAGAGTATGGTGTTCAGATTCTGGAAGGATATGGCATGTCGGAATGTTCTCCTGTTATCAGTAATAATACGCCGGAAAATCATAAGCCGGGTTCTATTGGAAGACCACTTGAGAATGTGGAGATAAGATTTGAAAATGGTGAGATTCTGGTAAAAGGCACAAGTGTTATGAAAGGGTATTATCAGATGCCGGACGAGACAGCTGAAACACTGAAAGATGGCTGGCTGCATACTGGCGACAAGGGTTATATGGATGAAGATGGATATCTCTTTATTAATGGCCGGGTGAAAAATCTGATCATTCTATCCAATGGAGAAAATGTATCTCCGGAAGAAATCGAGAACAAGCTTGCACTGAATCCGCTTGTGGGTGAAGTTATTGTAACAGGTGAGGACAATGGTCTTACAGCCCGAATTTATCCGGAACAGGCAGTTGTGGAGGCAAAGGCACTGGATACGGAGATGATTCGTTCACAGCTTCAGGAATTTCTGGATGAATACAATAAAAATCAGCCGACCTACCGTCGTATTACAGGTCTGGTGATCCGGAAAAATCCGTTTATACGCAGCACGACAAAGAAAATCAGGAGACAGGATGTCCTGATCGATGAGCCACAGGCATAATAAAAACCCGTTTGAGTGAATTGCTCAGACGGGTTTTGCTATGCTGTTTATATGCAGGACACTCAGGATAAAAGAGGCAGCATGCCAGACAGGAAAATCTGAGTCAGAATTCCTGCAATTACTTCTGGTGCAAGATCAAAATTATCCCTTGTCCATTTGTGAAGGACACCGATCGTACTGCCGATCGCACAGGTGATCACGTAAGATATTTCCTCTTTTGTATGTCTGCCGGGTCTGGCACTGGAGGTAGTAGCGGTGACATAGTGATGAAGCATAGTCAGCATTTTTTCGAATAGATCATTCCCGTGAGGTGTACTCAGAAGACTGGAAAGAAAAGGATTTTCCATTGTATAGCGGCAGATCGTCAAAAAATAGGACTGACAGATATCGCGGTCATTTTCAGGATGAAATTTTTCCATTATGGAGAAAACATCATGGATCGTCTTTTCTTCAACAGCAGATACAAGAGAGGGGATGTCCTGATAATGATTATAAAAAGTGCTTCTCGCGATACCAGCTGTTTTTGTGATATCGGATACAGTGATCTGGTCAGGAGTTTTTTTCTTTATTAGTTTAAAAAAAGCGCCCAGGATGGCTTCATCTGCCACAGAATATCTTTCGTCAGGAACTGGATTTTGCATAGTCGCTTCCCTCCCATAGCTTATCAGCATTCTTGAATAAAGTATAACACAAATCCATTTCTTTATATAGTAAAGAAAAAGCGGAATGTGAAAAGCGATTGGAGCAAATAAAAACTCAGAACCTTCAGGGGTATGAAGAATATCGAAATGGGGAAATTACTCGAGATCAGTTCGCTTCAACCAAAACTCAACTGGAAAAAGAGAAACTAAATTTACAGAAACGTATTCAAGAAGTTGAAAATCTAATCGGTGATGAGAAAGAAATATTGTTGAAGAAAAACATACCGGTTGATCAGATGATTGAATTTATGGGATTTGAAAAGTTGACACCGGAAGTGCTTCAAAAATATGTAAAAGCCATTTATATGCATGATGATGGAAGGATAGAGATGTGTTGGAAAGAATTGAAATAATAGATTTTGTAGTCTTTATACAACATCCACTATATGAAAGTCTATAGCATTTATATAACGTCCACCCCTGTATTTTTGTAACCTTAATGAAACGTCCTCTGTATGAAAACAACGGTTTTATGGGAAAAAAACGCAAAAAAAATAGTAAAAACTTTGTGGTTTTTACTTGACATCCTCGGGACGGTTGTGTCTGGCAGAGAGTATCCCATACGGTATATCCTGAACATATAGAAATGGACAGGATTTTTAGATACGATCCTGAGATCCTGCCATTGATGTGGAGATGAATTCAGTTACTGTCAGAGGTGCTAGTGCAAATATTGAAGCATTCACGCATAATGTAGATAAACAAAAACACAACTATAAAAAGAAGGAGGATAGGGTATGGGGTTATTTGATAAGAAGATCTGTGATATCTGCGGAGAGAAAATAGGTTTATTGGGAAACAGAAAACTGGATGACGGAAATCTGTGTAAGGATTGTGCAAAAAAATTGTCACCATGGTTTGAAGACCGACGACACAGTACGGTGGAGGATATCAAACGTCAACTGGAATATCGTGAAAAAAACAAAAAAGCCGTAATGGATTTTTGTATAACCCGTCAGATCAATACTAGAAATTATAATGTTTTTATTGATGATAATAAGGGGAATTTTACTGTTGCACGGAAGCTGGATGTCAATGAAAATCCGGACATAGTTCCTTTATCCGCTGTTGTGCAGTGTAGAGTTGATGTGGAACGACAGCAGAACGAGGAAACATATACAACAAAGGATGGAGAAACCGTAAGCTATCAGCCACCGGTGTATAAGTATGAATTTGATTATACTATGCGGATTAAGGTAAAAACTCCGTGGTTTGATGATATGGATTTTCGTCTGAATACTTTTTCCATAAGCAGCGATAACAGAAGCGAATTGATGGAAGTGGAGCAGACAGGTCATCAGATCATAGCCGCTCTGACACCAAATGCGGCTGGAATGCAGCAGCCCGGAATGCAGATGAATAACGGAATGCAGCAGCCTGGGATGCAGATGAACAGCAGAATGCAGCAATCTGGAATGCAGATGAATAACGGAATGCAGCAGTCCGGGATGTACATGAACAATGGAATGCAGCAGCCCGGGATGAACATGAATAGTGGAATGCAGCAGCCTGGCGGTTTGTGGAAATGTCAGTGCGGTGCAGAGAATACCGGAAGGTTCTGCGAATACTGTGGCCAGCCAAGACCATTTTGAGTGATGATAGACAGAGTGAACAGAATTGTTCACTCTGTTTGTGATAACAGGGGTTGAGAATGGATGGTTTCTCTGAAAACTATATAATAAAATAGAGCTTTATAGTATACTTATCACAGAGGTGTATTAATGAGAGAGGAATTTTCATGACATACAATAAAAAAAGGGCACTGTCGTATGGAGGAATCCTGATAAGTGTATTTCTGGCGTATTTCTGCAGGCTGGGAAGACCGGAAAATGTTTTTATGAGAAATCTCGCAGATCAGTGTCGTAACTGTATTTATCTGGGAATGTATTGTGCCTGGGTGATTTATCTGGAAAAGCATGTAGTGCATAGAAAAACGCGCAGATGTCTGACTGCAATTGGCTGTCTGATGGTCTTCTGGTTTTTTGTACGGACAGTAAAATTTCATATTTTTCATGATCCGCTTGGAGAACATATCTGCTGGTATCTGTATTATATCCCGATGATCCTGATCCCGGTCCTTGGACTGGCAGCAGCGATGTTTCTTGGTGAAAAGGACGGCGAGAAAACGGGCAGAAAAATTATTGTTTTGCTGGTTTTTGCGGTGATTATGATCGTCTGTGTTTTTACAAATGACCTGCATCAGCTGGTGTTTCGGTTTTCCGGGCGGCCTCCGTTTTCGGACAGAGATTACAGCTATGGTATTCTTTTTATAGTGATCCAGGGATGGATCATATTTTGCCTGATATGGATGGAAATCATGCTGATCAGAAAAAGCAGGATTCCGGGAAGAAAGCAATTTTGGCTGCCGGTTATTCCGGGAATATTGCTTCTGGGATGGAATATCGGGAATTTACTCCGTCTGCCTCTGATCAAAACAATTGCCGGAGATATGACAGCGGTATGCTGCCTTTTGATGGCGGCAATTTACCAGGGATGTATATTATGTGGCCTGATACAGACGAACAATCGATATTTTGAATTATTCCAGACCTCCGGAGGACTGGATGCAGAGATTACGGATGATTCCTTTCAGCGTTATTATCATTCCGGTGATTTTCCTGAGCTGTCACCGGAACTGCGTAAAATTGTAATAAACAGATCAGCTGTACAGGAACAGGGAATCCGGATCAACCATATTCCTATAAGAGGAGGACATTTGTTCTGGTCAGAAGATATTTCGGTGCTTTTGGATCAGTATCAGGATATCCGGGAACAGCAGGAGGAGCTGACTGCCAGAAATCGTCTGTTGCAGAAAACATATCAGAAAGAAGCTGATCGGAGAAAAACAGAAGAACAGAACCGACTGCTGAACATGATACAGAATCAGACAGCCGGGCAGCTGGAATTGCTGTCACAGCTGATGGATGAGCTGGAAAGAACGGAGTCAAGGGAACACTATGACCGGATCCTGGGAAAGATCGTGGTTGTTGGTGCATATTTAAAAAGAAGAAAAAATCTGGTATTGACACAATATGCATCAGACAGAAATCTGCTTACAATGGAGGATCTCAGACAGAGTCTTGCGGAATCCTGTGACAGCTTAAAATTATGTAAGATCCGGGCGGCTTATTATGTCGAAAATGGTGAAGTGCAGCTGAATGCAGATGATATACTAAAATGCTATGATACCTTTGAATGGCTTG
>ENA-OVGB01001591-OVGB01001591.1-human-gut-metagenome-genome-assembly--contig:-NODE-1591-length-19613-cov-3.178955_pt1 | contig 19613 bp, 13 predicted proteins | sample MGYA00237767_ERZ505413 | MGnify/ENA primary metagenome ERZ505413 (study PRJEB26158, sample SAMN06016410) | human gut metagenome | biome: human gut; feature: ankylosing spondylitis patient; material...
TTAATGATCGGTCTTTTTATTGTGTGTTTTTTCATTACCAGTCCCCCCATACTTCGCCGTTATCCCCGACACCCAGATCTGCTCCGGAATACAGGGTAAAGCGAAGCCTTACTTCGTCACCGTCTGCCGGGAAATAGCCCGACATTCCAATGTTCATATATTCACCGTTTACAAAATACATCCAGCCGGAATTCATGGTAAAATCAAATTCTCCCAGCCAGTTGGCATCATGCCCGGACAGCTGGCAGTTTACTTCTGTCAGATGCGCCATCAGGTCATCCGGGATCGAAGCTCCGGAAGTGATGCCGCCGCGTCCGATAGCTTTCAGGTAAAAACCTCCTGTTGCACTTCCATCATTTCTCCAGTCAAACCCGCTGTTCTGCAGAAGCCTTAAGACCACGGAGGAAAGCTGTTCGCCCTGATAAAAGTCGATGGATGTCGCCGGCAGGATTGTCCCAAGTCCGACAGTCCCCGCCTCAATGCTGACCGTGATGGAGCCGGCAGGTTCTTCCTGGCTCTCATTCCCTTTATAGATGGTAAACGTTGGAAGCGTGGTACTCCATCCCTCATCATCCGTTGCCTTGATATCCACAGTGTTGCTGCCCTCATTCAGATCCAGACGGTAAGCCAGGATTCCCGGCGAAGGCTCCCCTTTTGAAGAAAGTCTTTCACCGTTTCCATTTACTTCCAGTGCCGTAGAGGATAAGCTGTTCCCGTACCAGTCTACCGCCTGTACATAAAATGTACGGTACGCGGCATTTACCGTTTCCCCGTCAGTCAGGTCTGTGGCGATCGTTGGATAATGGTCTTCCTCCGGTTCCTGTGTCGGTTCCGGCTCCGGAGATGGCGTCGGCGTTGCACTGAGCGGTACCTGCGCCCCATCCTGGTTCCGGTCATCGTCCTGGTCCGGTGTTTCTTTCCGGCTGTCATCATCCTGGTCACCATTTTTGTCATAATGGATGGTATTGTCTTTGGAGCTGTCATTATCCTCTCCTGTAGAGCCGTCTTCCGGATCGGTATCCCCTTTTTGGGTATCTTCCTTCTGGCTGTCCGGTTCCGGTGTCTGGGAAGCTTCCGGCTCTGATGTCGGCTCCGGGGTGACAGTCGCCTGTGCCTCTTCCTTTTCCTTTTCCGGTTCTTCCTCCGGTTCATCTTCCAGGATCTGTGCCTGTTCTTCAAAGGAAGATTCTTCACCCGTGGAAGCATCTTCCTGGCTTCCGGCATAAGCATATCCCTTTCCAAGATAGCCCTTTAAGGAGCTTTCACTGTTCACCCCCTGTACCGGATTTTCACTTTTCTCCGGTTCATAGTTTTTCATTCCCAGAAATAATACTCCAGCAAAAAGCAGGAGACAGACAATAGCTGTCAGAAAGGAAAGCCGGTTATTCTTTTTTCTCTTTTTCATGGTCATTTCCTCCTTAATACAGCCTTTCTATATATTTCATGATCCAGTTTCCATACCAGCTTCTGGCTTTTTTCAGTTCTTTTTTCATCTTCTGCACGCACAGAGCGGTATCCTTTCGTTCTTCTTTTGATACAGCATGGGGACTGAACGCAGCCTTTTCCCCGATGACGCTTGTTTTTCGGTAACACTTCATGGCATCTTCCGAATAAAGCTCAGGGCCATGATAATAAAGAAGCCGCGCATATCCGGCCATGGCGCGAACCGCCTGGCGGTCATCTTCACTTTCAAACAGTTTTCTCCGTCTTCTGTTTGCGTGGATGCGGAGCACACAGACCGTAAAGATAAATATCAGGCAGAAGAGGTCAAATACCGCAAGCAGGAGAAACAGAAGCTTTTCGATTCCGAACAGTGCCAGTTTTAAGCTCCAGTGTGTCTGGATGTTCTCCTGTGCAGGCGGTTCGTCCTGTGCTTCCGGGATGGCGGCTGCTTTGGCTCCTTTTGCCTCCAGGCCTGCCGTGAGGTCTGCTTCCTCCATGACATTATAGTATTCCGGTGTCATTTCTACCGGAACCCATCCAAGGCCGTCCATATAGATCTCGGTCCAGGCATGTCCGTTTTTTCCCGGAATCTCTATCGTATCCCCCGGGTTTTTATCTTTGATATCTTCCGGTGTGACCAGATATCCTTCCACATAACGGGATGGGATCCCGTAATAGCGGAACATCAGTGCCGCCGCCGTGGCATAATGGACACTGTGGCCGATCCTGGTGTTTGTCAGGAAGTCCTCTGCAAAATCCCCCTGTCCGGTATACGGATCGGCTGCCGTGCTGTAAGTCAGGTTCTTTTCCAGATAGGAACGGATCCTGCTGATCGCTGTATAGTAATCGGTATGCCCCTGCTCCCGGTTTCCACCGTCCCCCAGTTCTTTGCGGAACAGGGTTTCCAGTGCACCGGACAGCTTCGTGTCCTGGCTGTACACAAATGCGTTGTAATAACTCTCATCATCACGGTAGGAATCCCCTTCATCCCTGGCAAGTGCCTGATAGACCCTTGCCCCCAGCACCGTAAAATCTTTTACCAGGTTTCCATTTGCCTGATAGTGATAGTTTCTTGCTCCAAAGAGTCCTTTTGCTTTTAACATACTGTCAGCAAACGGTGTCTCTTTCCTGTATCCGACAGGCAGTTCTGTGATCTCATAAGGGGTATAGAGATAACGGCTGTCTGCCTTTTCATTTTTTATATCCACTTCGGATACTTTGTCAGAAAGGGTATCATCATCTGCAAGTGCCCTTGCACGGCTTAGCTGGGTCTCCCCATAAAATCCATCCTGATGGAGCCAGTAAAAGAGCGTCCTCTGTTTATAGGCATCCTCCGTATCCAGGCTTTTCCAGGAAGAACCGTCATACACGCTTCCCACAAATCCTCTCAGGTAGAGAGAATCCGGATTTTCCATGGTAACGGAAAGTGCCGTATCGTCTGAGGCACTCCAGGCACCGCATTCTTTCAGCTTTCCATCTGGAAGGGTATTGATCTTTCCTTTTTTGTACCGCAGGCTGCTGATCCCGTCCAGGGCCTCTTTTTTAGCTTCTGTGACAAGTGTCGAGGAACCATAGTCTTCGGACGGCATAAACTGTTCCAGAAGAATCCCGGCTGCCAGCATTACCGCACATGCCAGGATGCTTCCTGTCAAAAATGCCCGGCTGCTCTCTGCCCGGTGGCGTTTCCTTCCAGAACGGGAAAGGATAAGATTCAGTTCCAAAAGGATCCCCATGTAAAAAATAACTCCTGTGCCTGCATCCGGTTCCATACCAAGGATTCCCGAAAGGGCAGGAAGTACCAGAGCCCAGGCAAGCACCAGTAGATAAAACTTCAATTTCAGGATAAGGAATCCGCAGACTGCCGCTGCTATCCCAAGATAGATAAGAAATATCAGGCGGGAGACATCCTCTCCCTGTATCCCGGCAGTCTCAAACCGTTCCAGATAAATCCCAGCACGGCTTCCCAGGATGTCTGCCATATCATTCCAGTATAATGCCATGCCGTCTAAGAGCTGTCCATGGAACAGGAAGATCCCTGCGATGGAAGCCGCTCCCATTCCCATCCGTCCATAAAGCCCATATTTTCCCATTCTTTCTGTTGCAGTACAGAACACTGCCATAAGAAGCACGCTTCCCAAAATCGGTGCCATGCGTTCCTGCTCAGTAAGGACACTCATAAAAAGCAGGAGCCCTCCGCCTGCACTAAGCCAGATCAGTGCAGTTTCCAGCAGGATACCGGACAGTTGTTTTCCATATGCTGTTTTTGACTGTCTTTTGGATTCTGTGATCCGTATTTCCATAATACCTGTTCTCCTCCACTGTCTCTGCCGCCTGTGCCGCATCCTACGATAGTCACTTCTCCCTTTGCTGCCAGGAGTTCTGCTTCTTTGTCCTGCGGGTCGCCGGTTATATATACATAGTTTGCAAAATTCTGTATTCCCGGGTCTTTCAGATATTCCCGTACTGTGACCGGTGTTTTTGCATCACTTCCATAACGCAGGAAGCGGTACAGGATGTTTTCGCGGTCCTCTTCTGTACGGATCTTCTCCAGCCGGAACTTCCCAGTGCTGTGGTCATAGACACCGGCCTGGCAGGAGATCTTCTTTTCCATAAAGCTCTGAAGGACTGCTGAAAAGACTTCTGCCACCGTTTCCGCACGCTGTGGATCCCGCTCTGCCTGGAACGCTTCTGCCAGGATCAGTACCGTATCATCCACCGGAAAGCTTTTTTCCCGGATCATGATGTCATCCAGCTTTCCGGATAACTTCCAGTGGATCTGCCGGATGCTGTCACCGGAACGGTATTCCCGGATATCATAAGTTTCTCCCGGATCATCCCCCGGGCGGCTTCCGGAATAGCGGAAACTTTCCATGTCGAATCCTTCCCTTGTAAAAAGGGAAAGCTCACCTTTTTGTCTTTCCGGCATTACAACGGTATAAGCGCATGTATCAGCCTTCCTTTTTAAAGAAAAGACACGAAAAAAATCCTGGCATTTCCAGTCAGAAAAACAAAATCTGATGCAGCCGCACCAGCTGCTTCCGGTCTCAAACCCGATGACCTGTTTTTCCTTTCCTCCCAGGGAAAAGGAAAGAGGGATCTCTCCTTTTTCACCGGTAAAAAGATTTTCCCATCTGAGCACTCCTGCCCCGCCAAATACCGGCCATGCAGACTGGTTTTCCATCCGTATTTCCCAGTCAAAACGCCCCATTCTCTCTGCCGCCTTTGGAAGATGCAGTTTTATAACGGCCTTTTTTCCGGATAATGCCACACTCCCTGCGGAAAAGATCAAAATAAGAACGGTGAGCAAAAGAACCGCTGCAAAGAGCCATGTGCCTGTAATTACTGCTGCTCCTGCCATGCAGACCAGCCACAAGAGCCACAGGATCCTGTCCTTTATCATCCTTCCACCTTCGGTTCCGCCACGTCTGCCAGAATCTCAGAAAGGATCTCCCGGGCAGATTTTTCCTGATACCGCGCCTTGGAATCCAGAATCATCCTGTGTGCCGCAACGTCCTTGAATACCTCCTGCACATCCTTTGGAATGACATAATCCCTTTCTTTCATGTAAGCAGCTGCTTTTGCCATCCTTACCAGTGCCAGGGTTCCACGCGGGCTTAATCCCAGCGTAATCAGCACATGTTTCCTTGTAGCTTCCGCAAGGTCTGCCACATAGTCGAGCACCTGGTCTGCTACATAGATCTCCTGTACCTCTTTCTGGAGTTCCAGCACCTCCTCCCGGGTGACTACGGTCTTTGCATTTTCCAGTGGATTTTCCTTCTGTCTGTCCCGTAACAGTTCGACCAGGCTCTGGTGATCCGGATATCCCATACTGACACTGATCATAAAACGGTCAAGCTGTGATTCCGGAAGGAGCTGCGTACCGGAAGACCCCACCGGGTTTTCTGTCGCAATGACTACAAATGGGGATGGTACGCAATGGGTTTCCCCATCCACCGTCACTCTTCCCTCTTCCATTACTTCCAGAAGGGCGGACTGGGTCTTGCTGGAAGTACGGTTGATCTCATCTGCCAGTAAAAGGTTGCACATGACCGCTCCCTCATGATATGAGAACTGTCCGTTCTGTTTGTCATACATGGTAAATCCGGTCACATCGGAAGGGACAACATCCGGGGTGAACTGGATACGGTTAAATTCCATTCCCATGAGACGGCTCAGTGCCAGTGCGGTCGTCGTCTTACCGACACCAGGAACATCTTCCAGAAGGACATGTCCCTTTGCGAGCACTGCCATGAGGATCTTATCTGTGATATCTTTTTTTCCTTTAATGATTTTCTCCAGCTGATCCTGGAGTTCTGTTATTTTCTGCGGCATTTTTTCCTCCATCCTTATCTGTGGTCTGTCATATCAAAAAAACTGTTTTCCTTATCCTGGTAACGCTGGTAAGCCACCAGTGCACAGAATCCCTGGTCTGTTGCCATGGGGTTGCTTTCCCCGTCCAGGGTATGTTTAAAACTTCCATCCTTCTGATAAAAAGTCATCAGGGTATCATACAGGCCTTTTCCATCTTTCTGGAAACGTTCGTCTTCATTACAGTCTACACCTACCGCACTGAGTGCGATCACGGTCTGGGAAATGGATTCCGAGCTCTTTGCGCCAAATGCGGTATAACCGCCATCATCGTCCTGTATATCTGCCAGAAATTCCACACCCTTGTCAATGACTTCCTTTACATCTTCTTCATCCTGGTATGGTTCCAGGCTCTGCAGTGTCATGGCGGTCAGATCCACATCCCCGTCTTCTGCGTTATCATCCAGGGAAAATCCGCCATCTGCTTTTTCCCGTTCCAATATGTAATCCAGATATTTCTGTTCCAGTTCCCCGTCTTTATTGGCATCCGGGTCATCGGCATTTAAGGCGATCAGTGCATAAATGGCACCGTTTAATCCCTGGGAGACCACTGCATCAAAATCTTCCAGCGGCTTTTCAATATCGTAACCGCCAATATCCGTTGGATCCTTTCCTATGGATTTCAATGCCATGACTGCCCTGGAATACTCCGTATAACGGTTATCACTGAGCACGCCTTCCTGGTCTTTGACCCGTTTTTCAAGATTGGCCCGGTATTTTTCGAAATAGTTCTCATCCACCGTTTCTCCCGAACGGGCAAGTGCGATCACCGTCCATTCCCCGCCCAAGGTATCCGATGCCGGTGATGTTACAGTTTTCTGTTCATAAGCAGCTGTTTTTTTCAGTGCATCTTCCAGTTTTGGAGTCCCGCCTCCGCAGCCTGTCAAAAGCCCTACTGTGGTAACTAACACCAGAAACTGGCATGCCCGTTTTTTTAATCTGTTCATAATTTCCCCCTCATTTTTTCCTTTATCTGTTTTATGCAAAGAATCACATCTTCTTTATTGGAACATTCTATCGTCCAGGTCCGTTCCTTTGTGCAGGGAAGAAGTTTTAAAACCTTTTCCCATGGAATTGTGCCCTTTCCTAAGCCCAAATGGGAATCCCTGTTCCCTGCGTTGTCATGGATATGTACATGTCCGACACAGGGTGCAAGTTCCTTCGCCCATTTAAGGACAGAGATTTCCGAATAGCAGTGTGCATGCCCCATATCCAGGCACAGCTTAAACTTTGGATGATCTACGATTCTATATACATCCAAAAGGAGCCGCCAGTCTTCATCCAGGACATTTTCCATGACGATCTCAGGGCCTGCCCGGTCTTTTAAAAATTCCCGGAAAAACCGGCCTGTCTGCTCTGCCCAGCCTTCCCGGAAATATACCATCGGGATCATCCCGGAATGGTACACGATCTTTTCTGCCCCCAGGCGGATCCCTGCCTGGTAACACTGGTCAAACCGTTCCATCGTCACTTTCCTTATCCGACTGTCAAAAGATGCCGGGTTTAAATCCAGGAAAGGCCCATGCAGGGTAAGCGGCGGATTTCCCATCTGCCCCAGCCTTTTTTGATACAGTTCTATTTTTCTTTCCAGCTGGTCCAGATTGTCGGAAATGGAAAACTCAATGCTCTCCACCCCGGTCCCGTACTGGCAGCAGAGCTCTTTCATATCTTCATCGCAGATCAAATGGCTGACATAGATCAAAGCATTTCCTCTTTCCCGGACTCAATCAGCCCGTATTTTTTCTTAATGCGTTCCAGTTTTTCAAGAAGCGGCCTGCTCAAAAACCATAAAAAGATCACAGTTGACAGTGCATGCACCAGATCCACCGGGATCCCTGAAATGTAAAAGGCAACCAGGCTGGCCGGTGTGATGTATCCGTAAGACATTAAGATGCTTGCCGGATTCATGATCCCGCCATAGATGAGCACCACACTTAAAAATCCATAGATACAAAGATCCCGCTTCCTTGCTTTTAAGATTCCTTTCTGGTAAAGAATTCCTGCCAGGAACCCGATGATGCCAAAAGAGAACATCTGCCATGGGGTCCAGGGGCCCTGTCCCATAAACATGTTGGATAACATCATGATAAGACAGCCAACGAGAAACCCCGCCTCTCCCCCAAAAGAAACACCGGTAAGGATCACAATAGCCGCCACCGGTTTGAAACTGGGGACCATAAAGAAGGCAGCCCTGCCTGCAACACCAATCGCTGCAAGGACAGAGATCACCATGATCTCCCGTGCTTTTGGTTTGCGCCCTTCAAACATCATAAAAAACGGGAGCATCGCAGCCACGATCACGATCAGGCTGCATATCAGGTATTTCCTTCCATGAAAAAACCTGACCGACAGATACAAAAGCAGCGGAACCACTAACAGCATCAAGATAAGGGCAAACCAGGTTCTACGGCTGACTTTCCCCTTCTTTTCCATCTGCCGGATGATCATCCCATCAGAAGGAAGGGTGTATTCTTCCAGATCTTCTGCCGGCCCATCTTCTGCCCTTTCATTTGGGATATCTTCCCAGAATTCATCTATAAACTGGTCCAGTTGCTGCTCTGTAAGCACGTAACCACATCCTTTCCGGTCACAGCTTCCGGAAACAAATGCCTTGCCATCCGGTTTGCTGCAGTTGTATAGAAGTTGTTTCCGGCAAAAAACTCCCGGGTATTCTGGCTGGTAACGATGTTTCCCTCAAAAAACAGGCCTACCCTGTCCGCATACTCTGCAACAAATTCCACGTCATGGGAGATCATAAAGATCGTCAGGCCATGCTGTTTCAGCCGGGTTAAGATCTTTCCGATCTCTTCTTTATATTCTGCATCCATTCCCTTCGTAGGTTCATCCATCAGGAGAATCCTCGGACGAAGCAAAAGGACTTTGGCAAGTGCCAGCCTCTGCTGTTCCCCGCCACTCAGATCATAAGGATGTCTTTCCAGAAGCCCTTCCAGCCTGGTAAGGCTTACGATCCCTTCTATAGCCTTTTCTTTTTTCATATGGATCTGATATTCCGAAGACATTTTTTCTCTCCTGCCCCCAATCACAGAATACAAATCTTCCAGGACTGTTTTCTTTAAGAAAATGCTCTGTGGGTTCTGCGGCATGACTCCCAAAAGCCCACAATACAGATCCCGGTCTTTATACGAACGGATATCCCGCCCTTCCAGAAGTATCTTCCCACGGTATGGACATCGCACCCGGCTTAAAAGAGACAGCGTAGTGCTCTTTCCCGTACCGTTTCCACCTACCAGTGCATAGAACTCTCCTTTTTTTACCTCCAGGGAAAGATCCCGGACAACATCCGGGCTGTCCTTTTCATACCGGAACCAGGCATCTTTCACCTGAATGGACAATTCTTTCTTCGAACTATCTGTTTTTGTGTATCTGACTTTTTCAGTAATTTCGCTCTTTCGCTGACTATCCGAAGCAATTCCTTTTTCGTTACAGTAACGGGAGAGCCACTGTCTTCCCTCACTGACTGTCAGCGGACAGGTTGCCTGACTGTCTGTCTCACCATAGATCTGCATAGGAATCGGCATGGAAAGAAACATGCCATGTTTTTGTTCCTTTAATTTTACCCCGATTTCCCTGGGAGTTCCTTCCAGATAAACATTCCCCTTATCCATGACAAATACCCTATCCGCATAAGGGATGATATCCTGAAGCCGGTGTTCCGTAAGGAGCACCGTTGTTCCAATATCACGGTTAATCTTTTTTACGGTTTCCAGAAAATCAGAAGCAGCGATGGGGTCCAGCTGAGATGTAGGCTCATCCAGTATTAAAAGGGATGGATGCATTGCCATGATCGCAGCCAGGTTTAATATCTGCTTCTGCCCTCCTGACAGCTCTGAGACATTTTTATAAAACCACTGATGGATACCAAAATAGCTGGCCATCTCCGCAACCCGCAGCCGGATAGTCGCATTGTCATATCCCAGGCTTTCCAGTCCAAAGGAAAGCTCATGCCAGACTTTATCCGTTACGATCTGATTATCCGGGTTCTGCATGACAAAACCGATCTCCTGGCTCTGTGTCCGGTGGTCAATCCCCGAAAGCGGCATCCCCCGGTAAAAGATTTCTCCCTCTGACTTTCCAACCGGGGCCAGCACGGTTTTTAACTGGCGCAACAGCGTGCTTTTGCCGCATCCGCTCCGTCCGCAGATCACATTTAACGTTCCTTCTTCTATTTTCAGATTCGCATGGTCCAGAACCTTCCTGGAACATTCCGGGTATGCGAAGCTAAACTCCTTTACTTCTACAAGATTCATAATCATTATCCTTCCTGTTCCAGAGTTTCGTAGATTTTTTTGTAAGTCATATCCAGATCTGTTTCACAATGCTTCCGGCTTCTGGCAAAACGGATAGTCTCCGTCACATCCAGGATCACCGGAAGGAAACAAAAACATGCGAAACAGATGTATGTAAGCATTGCTTCAACTACTGGAACAGATACCGGAGCCTGATGCCCCTGAATGGTAAAACCAGCAAGTAAAATACGGGGATCATAACTTGCATAAGAAGCCCCATTCATACAGCCAGTGGCAAATACAAGGAATAAAGCTGCCATCACTGCCAGAAGCCCCTTATCTTTTTTTGTAAACTTGTAAATGGAAAAAGCAGTCCTTCCTTTTAATCCATATCCCCTGCTCCGCATGGAATCCGAAGTCTCTATGGCATTCTCCAAAGCCCATGTGACCAGTATCGACAGCATGTTAAAGCCCGCACGGATACGGTTAAAAAGACTGCCCTCTGAAACATCCCTTCCCATAGATTTCTGACCGTTCCGGATCACTTTAAGCTGCCCCGTAAATCTGGGGACAAAGCGAAGTGCCATGGAAAGGATCAGAGAAAGGGCCGGTATCAGCCTTCCAAACAGGTAAATAAATTTATCACTTGTCATAACTTTATTATAACAGGAAAACCACTGTATCACTACGAACATGACCGCTCCAAGGACTACTCCATAGACTAAGGCCTCCAAAGTGATCCAGTTTCCACTGCTTTCTACGTAATATAGCATCGTGACCCCATAATGATTGAAAAGTGGATTCAGAAGAGCCACGATCAAAAGACTGGGAAAGGTAAAGAGAAAGCTTTGCCTAAGTGTCCTTTTTCCTCCAAGCAGAAGGATGGAATAAGACAAAGCCCCTGCATAAGAAATGCAGATAAAGACGGGATGCTGATTAAACATAGTAAATAACAGTACTACAGCAAAATAAAAAAAATTCAAAAATGGATGGCATGTGGAAAAAGCATCAATGATGGATTGATCCGCAGGCTGTCTGTTTCTTTTCTCGGTCTTATTTGTTGATAACACGTTTAAATGTACTCCCTCTTTAATCCCTGCTCTTCACAGTACAAATCCACTTTGCTTCCCTTTTTGCAACGTATCGTGCAGTTTTTGTTCACGATCTTTGAGCCAATATGCTCAGGATCATGATGTATCTCCAGATATTCCAGCCGGTTGCATCCATGAAAGACTTCCTCTCCAAGATACATGATATTTTCCGGAATATATACCTCTTTCAATTTCTTACATCCGAAAAAGGCCCTCTGATCTAATTTTTTAATTTCTTTTGGTAAGACTATGGTTTCAAAGCCACAGAAGTAAAAGGCTTCCAGACCAATTTCTTCCAGTGTATCCGGCAGCGTGATCTCCCTTAATTCCTTACAGCGGTAAAAAGCTCTTCTTCCTATACTCTTTAAATGCTCCGGGAATACCACTTTACTTAACTGCGTGCAGGAATGGAAACAGCACTCCGGAATCCTGCGGCATTCTGAACTAGTTTCAAATGCTACCTTTTTAAGGGCTGTGCATCCTTTATAACTATAATCTCCTAAAATTTCCAAAGATGCCGGAAATGTTACTTCTCTGAGAGAATGATTTTCCGAAAAAGCACTCTCTTTGATTTCTTTAACGGTCTGTGGGAATACAACGGGCTTACGGAGCTGGCAGCTTGCAAAAGCTTCCTTTCCTATGATTCTGCAGCCGGATGGTAGGATTATCTCTTTTATTTTCCCGTTGCCCTTATAACAGCAATCATCAATATAAATATATTTTTCAGGAATTGCTGCTACCTGTTTGTTTCTTTGCATACTGGCAAGCTGTGCCGTAAATGTACGATGATCAAATCGCAGTATACTCCATGTTGCTTTATCATTTTGTGAGCGCATATGATCTCCTTTCCAACGTTCGGATCATACAAACTGTATATCTTTTACATGTTTGTATTCTTTGCCTGACGTGTTGGATATACTGGCTCAAAATGCTTTCATAAGGCGTTTTTCATTCGATACATTTCATACAGGGAAAAGCAGCTCCGGAATCGCACCGGATTTCCTTAAATCGGCTGCCATCAGCCGAACCACGCTCGATTTTTTTGTTATTCTAATTATAACGATATGCCTTATTTCTGTCAATGTTCGCCAATGTTTCTGGTCTTTATCTCATACCAGTTTAACTATTTTTCACAATTTCTTTACTTCTTATCTTTGTATGGGTTTCCAACATCACTTCCAAGATTGCAGGTATACTTCCATTCAATCTTATCCCCATCTTTGGGCTTATAACTGGAAGCCCCATAATTCGGGAACTCTCCATTTACACTGTACATCCAGCCAGAATTTTTTCCGCAGTCAAATTCATAGAGCTGATTGATGCCTTCCACGTAATAGCTTTTATATAACGGGGTGTATTTGGAAGAGAGCTGGATGTTCTTTTCCCCACAGATCTTTTTTAAGATGTCAAATACGGTATCGCCCGTAGTAAACTTAACTTCCACTTCCGGAAGTATCCAGCCGTCTTCCGGGACAAATTCTTTTTTGGTTTCTTTTAAATCACCGATATTGTCAAGGATCGTCTGGCAGTCTATCGAAATGGTACAGGCAGCAGGCTTTCCGGAATCCCCTTTTCCGATTCCACAGCCCGTAAGGAGACAGCTCCACAAAAGCATAAAACAGCTGATTCCTATTACCCCGATCCGTTTCCAATATATTTTTTTCAGTTGCTTCATAATTATCCTCTATCGGATGAAAAGGTACCAAAAACACTATTTGATTTTTGATACCTTTTACACCCTTACTCTGTTTACTTAACTGTAATTTTTATCTTTTTTGTCACCTTTCCAGATTTAACTGTGATGGTAACGGTTCCTTTTCTCCGGCCTTTAACCACGCCCTTCGAGCTGACTGTTGCAATCTTCTTGTTGGAAGAACGGTAGGTCACTTTCTCCTGGGAAGTGATCGGGCTGACCACTGGTTTTAAAGTAACACTCTTTCCTTTCTTGATGGTCAGTTTTTTCTTGAGGCCGCTGATCTTCGTAGTCTTTACCTTTGCAGTCTGGACTTTTACTTTCAGAGTCGCTTTCTTTCTACTCTTTAAGGTAACGGTGATCTTTGCCGTTCCTGTTTTGGTTCCGGCTTTGATCTTTCCGTTCTTATCAACGGTCACGATCTTTTTGTTGCTGGAAGCCCAGGACTTTATGGAATCCCCGTATGCCATGGAAACCTTCACCTTTGTGGTGGCCTGTTTCCGCCGCAGGGTAATGGAGGATACGTTCAGTTTTATAGTTGCCTTTAATTTGCTTCCATAATTCCGTGTCTGTTTTTTACCGCAGAGGGAACAGGTTCCTTCCTGCTTCGCCGGACGGAATACCGTAGCTTTTGCCGTAGTTTTCCAGGTGTATTTATGCGTATGTGCAATTACAGGAATCGTTTCCGTCTTTTCGTATCCGCAGACCTGGCAGGTATATCTCATCAGTCCGGTTGTCTTATAAGTAGCAGCCTTGATCTGCTTTCCTTTTCCATAGGAATGCTTCTGGTAACCACCCTTTTTCGTGTTATCCGTGATGTCACATTTTCCATACATGGCAACACACTCATGCCAGTGGGCATCCTTATCAAAATTCCATTTGCTGTCCCATACATGGTCATGTTCCAGGGTATAATCATCGGTATAATGGAATACGATCTCATCCCCGTCTTCCAGGTACTGCTCTTTTACTCCAAGATCCGGGTGAATTCCATTTAAAGTATACATCCAGCCGGAGTTCTGTCCGTTGGAAAATTCTGCAAGCTCCTGACCACCCTTCGTGATTCCCGCAATGTAGGTTTCATCCCTTAATGTACGGCAGCTCATTCCATTCTTGGCAAGCACTTCTTTTAAGAGTTCCAGGACATTGGCATTTCCATCGATCGTGTAATCTTTTGCTGCGATCCAGGTATCCAGATTTCCTTTCCGCAGGGTGTGTTCCTGATCCTCTTTCGCACTGCCATGAACAGAGTCTCCGAGAAGCGTAAAGCTTACTGTGATCATTCCGGCATCTTTTTTCAGCACCTTAACGGTCAGTTCCACAAATGCTTCTTTGTAGGAGATCTTCAGTTTCTGTTCCCCGCGTCTGTTCTTGTTGTAGCCTTCGATGGTAAGGTCTGACAGCGGGATCTCCTTTTGAGTTCCGTCACTGATCACAGCAACCACTTTCATTCCACTGAGATCCAGGGCCTCCCCAAGGTAAAACTCTGTCCGGTAATCACCAGTCAGCTCCAGGGAATCCACATAAACACGTAGGCCTTCTGTAGAGACCAGTTTTTCCAGGTCTGCCCCCAGTGGATCATCGGTCCGGTTATATCCGGTCTGCCATCCGCAGCCTTCCACCTTCGGGCAGCTGGTGGTTTCTTTTTCCGTATTGACATAAGTGGCTCCGCTTGCCGTCTCATGGGTCGTACAGTTGGTATCAATGTATCTTACAAAACCGATCCCTTTATCTGCCCCGCAGTCTTTTGCATAATAATTGTTGGTGATGTCATCGATCCGGTTCAGGCTGTCATAAAAACCGATGATACCTCCTACATATGCTGCGTCTGCTTTTGTTGTCTGTACCTTTCCTGTAAAGGAATTGTTCTTAAACGTATAAGTGCAGTTGTTCCAGGTCTGTGCCACATAGAGGTCTCCGCCAAGGATGCCACCTACCTTGTCAGAACCGGTGATGCTTCCCTCTGAACTGCAGCTATTGATGGTGATCTTGCATCCGTTCGGGGCTGTGGAATTGTCATAACCGCCACCTGCAATACCACCAGCCACTTCACCGGAAGCCTCTACGGTGCCATAAAATTTACAGCCGATCACAGAACAGTTTCCCATGGCATTGTCCCGGGTTCCAATAATACCGCCTACATAACTGGTTCCGTAAACGGTCGCATAACTTACACAGTTTTCTACGGTACCCTGCATACGTCCGGCAACGGCCCCAATCTCATTCACATCTTTGTCATATCCGATGACAACCCCCTTCTCGATGGTACAGTTCCGTACCACTGCCTCAAAAGCTGAAGAACATCCAGCATAAGGGCTCATCGTCTTATTCGCACCCAGAAGGCCGGATTTCAGAGTACTGGAACCACTTTTCAGGGTAACATTGTCGATCTCAACTGCCGTTCCGGATAGTCCGACACCCTCAAAGTTGTTGACAAGGCCATAACCGGCAATCTTCTTTCCATAGATGTTCAGATTACGGATCCTTGTATTACGGACATAACCAAAGAGAGGCAGCCCGCCTTCCGGTACTATTACGGTATGGTTATTTCCATCAAAGATACCACTGAACACGTTCAAGTTTGCACCGTTCTGCAGATCCTTTTTTCCGTCCCTAGTCACACCGATAGGCTTCCATTCAGTTGGCAGGGTGATGTCTTCCGTAAGCTGGAAGTATGTATTTTCAAAGGAAAATCCCTCTGTATTTACCTTGTCGCGTAATGCCTCGACATCTGAAGCTGTCTTAAGAAGGTATGGGGAACTTTCCGTTCCGTTTCCTTCCCATGGGAGAGGAGCTTCTGTGACGGTGACACAGGCGGTGTCTGAATATACAAATGCACTATTTATTGTCTTATCTTTTTTCTGGGTACGTGCATCCAGCTGATACCGGATCCTGCAGTAATAATAAGTCTTTCCTGCCTCTTTTATATCCGGTTCATAGGAAGATTCCGTTGCACCTGGAATCAGCGTTCCATTTGTGGTGTCATTTTCCGTATTTTTATACCATTGATATCTTGCCTTAACGTCTGACTGTTTTATATCAGAAATCTCTACAGATAGTTTATCCTGTAACGGTACTCCCTTCACCCCGGTTATATCTGCTGGCTGCTTTGTGATCTGTGGAGCCTCCAAAGTCAGAGGATATACCCTTACACGATATAAGCCGCTTTCAGCAGAATAAGTTTTTCCATCTATCTCATAGGAAACAATACATTTGTAATAATTATAATAATGGGGGGTATCTGTTGGTACCTGATAGGATGATGCAACAGCACCTTCGATCTCTTCCATCTGGTCAGATGTATTTCCCTGATACCACTGATAGGACAGTCTTCCCTCATCTTCCCGCAGTACCTCCGGCTGTATTATAAATGGATCTGATTCTTCATCCTGCATAAAGCCATATCTGCCAGGCTCCTGCCCCTGATAGGAGAGAATCGGTGTGTAATCAATGTCTCCAGGAGTGATAATAAGCGTATATTTTGTAGCCTCAAAAATATATTTTTCATCATTTTCAGGCAACGTAATATACACTTTATATTCACTATATTGCTTCCAGTCTGGAGTAAATCTTAATGTACCCATGCCTGTATTAGTAAGTTTTACTCCCTCTATAGATATAAGATCTGGGTTTTCAGAAAGATACCCCCATCCAGAAGCCCATCCACCAATATCAATATATTCTGTATTTTGTGGGACAGAAATTTCAAACTGTTGATCATCTAAAGTATCTTTTAAATCACATTCACTTTCATGCCCCCATGAATTCTTCACTGTTAATTCACGAAGATGTGTTTTATATGAAATCGGAATCTGTGCAGCCTGTATCATACTTCCATTCTGACGTACTTCAAGTTTGACCGAACGGATAGCTTTATAGCTGTATTTTACGCTAGTATTTTTTAAAAATGTAAAGAATCCTTCCTTTAGTTTAACCCGACATACAGTTTCATCTGAAGGATTCGTGTATACTGCGTAGATCGAACAATTTTCCGGGATGGACTCTTTTTCATCTACACTCAAATAGATGTTTCCATGACTCAATTCTGATGGAAGTATAAACATCTTCTCCCCATCCGGAGCATCCATTTGATACTCTTTCTGGGTATCGCCATCTGTAACCTTTAAGTTTACACAATTGATATAATCCCCTGTCTGTCCTGCCGCAGAAACGACCCTGATATTTATATAGGCAGCTGAAATTGCAGTCGCCATAGATCCATCAGATGTTTCCACCAGTTTTTCTGCTGTGATAAAATATGGCGTATCTCTTACTTCCAGAGAAGGAAGCGTAACTTTTCCAGATTCATCTGTAATCAGGCCATCCTGTTTTACACCATCTATATAGATAGATGCCCCGCTGCATTCTGAAAATGCGGTTCCATTTACATTACTTTGGCGTAAATGCAATTCTGCATGTTCATCCTGTGTAATCGTTTCCTCTGTTTCTGTAAAAAAAGCCAATCTATCCTGCTTTTTTCGCTGCTCAATATAAAAATTCAGGCTGTCCCCATCAACAACGCTCTGTGTGAGTGATTCCTGATAATTTTTACAATCATTATTTCGTGCATACCTGATGCCAGGAACCGAATTTCTGTCATACCCCCAGAGCTTATAAATTAAACCATCATAATTTCCAGTTTCATCTTCATGGAAATCATACCCAGCTTCTGCTCCACCTGGGTAATACAAGTCATGTGCTGCTTTCAAAGCATCGTCCATGGTATAAGAAGACTGACCAGTTAAGGTCACGGTGCGTCCTGCCATTGGATTTCCGTCTTTATTTTGCAGTACCCTCTTCGGACTGGTCTGTTCCATCACTGAAAAGTGCAGTACTTCCATCCGTGAATTCATCTTCACTTGTAAATTCACTTGCAAAAGATTTTTCTGTATCCAGATCGGCACTGGTGTCAGTTTCCTCTCTTACGTCAAACGAATCTTCTGTCGGAATCTCTTCCTCGATATCAATCTGGTCTTCCGAATCTGACGCCTCTTCTACATCGGTTTGATCACCTGATGAATCACTTTCTTCTGAAATATCCTGCTCATCTGTAAAATTTTCTTCAGATGAATATGGTGTATTATCCACCCATTCTCCCGCAAAGGCATTTACAGGAAGCTGTAATACAAGAAGAAAGACAAGCAGCCAGCCGGCTATCCTTTTCCACAATTTTATTTTTTTCATTTTGTCATTCCTTTAAAAAAAGCTCCTCTTCCTCACGGAAGAAGAGCTCTTCAACTCTTAATTATTTTACCTTGACAGTCACTTTAACGGATTTAGATCCGGATTTTACTGTTATTTTTACAGTACCTTTTTTCTTTCCGGTTACAACGCCCTTGGAAGAAACGGTTGCAATCTTTTTGTTGGAACTTGTATAAGTAACCTTCTGACGGGATGTGAATGGAGTTACGACTGGCTTCAGTGTCACTCTCTTTCCTTTCCGAACAGTTACATTTTTGGATACTGTGATTTTTGAGGTTTTTACTGCTGCTGTCTGAACTCTTACCTTAACGGTCTTCTTCAGTCCACTGGCAAGGGTAATCTGCAGTTTCGCAGTTCCACTCTTTTTGCCAGTGATCTTGCAGGTTCCGTTAGACTTGCCGCTTACTGTGAAAATCTTTCTATTAGAAGATTTCCAGGATTTCACATAATCACCTTTTGCAAGTCTGGTAACTTTAAGTCTGGAAGTAGACTGTTTTACTTTTAAGGTTACAGTAGAAGCGTTAAGAGTTGCCTTCGGCGCAAGCTTTTTGCCAACATTTCTAGTCTCACTCTTATTGCATGCAGAGCATTTTCTGGTCTGAACTTCTGGTTTAAATACTGTAGCTGCTGTTGTTCTTTTCCAGTTGCTCCACTTATGTCCTGTCGCTTTAATAGTTTCAGTCTTTGTTTCGTTACATCTGCTGCAGGTATAAGTAAGCGTACCATCTGCTGTACAGGTTGCTTTCTTTGTTACCTTGGAGACGAAATCATGTCCAAGTGCCGGAATCTCCTGCACGTCTTCTTTTGCATCACAGACTGTACAGTGTTTACTCTTTTCACCAGTTTCAGAGCAGGTAGCTTCCTTATCCACTACATAATCTTCTGACCATGTATGTCCGGTTGCGGGAAGTTTATTTTCATCAGTTGGATAAGAATAATGCTCACCGCATACTTCACAAACGCCTACTTCTTTCCAACCATCTTCTGTACAAGTTGCTACTTTTGCTTCTACTGTGTCAGCCTTACAATGGACTACTGTTGTATCCGGAACTTTTGCTCTTGAAGAAACATTCTCCCACTCCTCTTTATTACCAGGATAACAAATGCCTATTAGATTTTCACAATTTTTAAATGAACCAAACGCTAATGTTATATCTTTAGTCTCAAAAGCAACCTTTGTCAAACCAGCGCTCTTAAAAGCACTCGCGCCTACCTGCTCTACATTTGAAAAATCAAACGTTGCCAAAGCTGTACATCTTGTAAATGCAGATGAGCCAACTTCTTTTACACCTACAATAGAACACGTTGATAAAACAGCACAATCCATAAATGTTTGACTCGGTATCACTTCAATAGATTTCTCACATTGAAATGTTGTAAGACTTTTACATCCCGAAAAAGAAGCATCACCCCAATTTGTAATTTCTTTTACAGACACAGATTTCAAATTAGGACAATCTCCAAATGCTGCCCCTCCTATTTCAACCTGTTCTTTTTCAAACACGGCTTGCTCTATGCCAGTCTCCGCTAATCCACCTTGTTCAATTTTCTCTATATTATTTAAATTGA